>Ga0256407_10002165_pt1 | contig 38303 bp, 38 predicted proteins | sample RumenRJG_04DNA_FD_193489 | JGI IMG/M metagenome (GOLD analysis project Ga0256407, IMG submission 193489) | Bovine rumen microbial communities from Lethbridge, Alberta, Canada - RJG_04 | ecosystem: Host-associated > Mammals > Digestive system > Stomach > Rumen | place: Canada: Alberta... | reverse complement strand
AACCATTCGCAGTAGACGCATGCAAATTGGCATAGCGATGCAAGTATTATAAAAAAGAAAAATCCAAAATGAATTTCCCTCATCTCCTTGTTTTTGGGAATAAGGTTTAAGCGGCGTTTTTTTGCTAAATGGGAAAAGCCCTCTTCCCAGCCGCCGTAAAAGCAGATCCAGCTGCACCAGCCCCTTCCAACCGTAAGTGTAACCGCAAGCCAGATGCAAATCATGCTGGAAACTGCCGCATACATTCCGGAAACGCGTGCCGGAAAAATTATGGACTTTGTTATTAAAAATGGAACTAAGACTTGCGGGATTGCAATGTGGCAAAAGGGAAGCTCCGAATTGTTCATGGCTTGGCTTGTTATTGCCATGCTTCCGCGCTCTGCATACAGGTCAGAAATAAAAGCGATGCAAAATCCAATTGCAAATACTGTCTGGAAAATTCTTCGGTAAACTACACCGCTTCCCATTTTTTTCCGCTCAGAAAAAGTCATCCTTGAATAGATAAAGATAAGAAAGGCTGCATAGATTATGCTTGTTGGCGAAAAATTTTTTACCACTACGGTAAAGAAAAATATAATGCTGGACATTAGTCCGCATAAAATCAACCTGGAAATCATAAAAGCTCCCTAAAATTTAATTAAAGAAAAATGGAATCAAACCTACCAAAATAAGAAAGTAAAGGCTAACGCAAAACTGGGTCACTCTGGAAACCCTCTTTATAAAAGGCATCTTTTTTGCCACAAAGGGAATTCCCAAAAGCGGTATAAAAAAGGGCAGGGTTCCGATGTAAAAAAATATAAAGTAGAAAAATCCGTAAAGACCCCTGCCTGCAAATACCGAGCGGAACATTGCTGTCCATAAAGGTGGGCAAATATGTAGGCCAACAGAAAGTCCTGTAGCAAGGGCTGTAACCCAGTCGTTTCCAAGGTACTTAAGTTTTGGAGAATGGCATCCGTCTTTGCATCCCCAGGGGAATTTTACCCCAAGGGAATTAAGCAAAAGCGAAAGCCCGCAGAAGATATAGGCATAAAGTGAAAGCCGCCTTGAAAGGACTGGATTTGCGTACTCGTTTGCAAGTAAGCCCAAAGCCGCAAAAACTGCCCCCAAGACAAAATACATTGCAAGCCTTCCGCAAAGAAATACCCCGGTAAGACCTGCATTCCTTTTGTGGGAGCTTTTTTCGCAGCCAAACAAAAAAGGAATAAGCACTGGGGCACAATACATAGTGCAGTATGTTCCTGTAGAAAGTCCAAGTAGAATTGCTTCCAGAACCATATAAATCTCCTCTTCTCTCGCTTTTAGAAGCTGGTTTTATTTTTCCGCTGCCACTTGCGGAATCATTTCTTTTGCTCTTGCCCCAAAGTCTGAATCCGGCGAACTTTTATAGGCAAGCTCAAAATATTTTTTTGCCAAGTCAGCTTTCTTTGAATCAAGATAGAAATTTCCGCAGGCAAGATAAACCTCCGCTTTTACTTCCGGTTCAAAGTGGTCAACTATTTTAAGAAGGTAGTCAACGTCGTCGCGGATGATTTTGTAACGCTTAACAGGAGAACCGCGGCTTACGTCAATTCCATTTTCCAGCCTAAGGATTCTTAGGTGAACATTGTTGCTGTCCATCTTTACGGCTTTGTCAATTAACTTGCTTCCTTTCTTTAGATTTGAATAGGCTTTCATTGGACTTTTGCTTGCGTACTGTCCGGCCTTTATTGTAAGGGCACTTCCGTAATATGCGCAGGCAAGGGCATTTTCTTTGATGAATGGCTCCAGGGTATTGATGCAATCGTCAATAAGTGAGTCGGATTCACTTCCTTCTACAGTCCTTGAGCGGTTGTGGAATTCAATTCCCTTTGCAATTTGAGATTCTTTGTCCTGAGCAAAAGCTGGGGAACAAAGCAAAAAACTTGCGGCAATAAGAACTGCCTTTAAACCAATGTGTTTCATAAATACCTCCGTTCTTGTATGTTTGCAGAATAAAACGGAAGCGGTGTGCTGGCAATATGATTTTTGCTAAGTTGCTTAAAATGGAGGCTATGATGATTTTTTTTGGGGGTGAAAAAAAACATGGGACTGCTTTTGAGCAATTGTATGATCAACATGGAAATCAATTTTGTGTTTCGCTCCCAGACAAATCTGTCTGAGAAACCCGCGGTGTCGTGGAATAGGAAATTAAACTCGCTGTGCGGCTTGAAGCTACGCTGCCAGTCCAAAGTTACACAAAGGAGGAAAATATGTCCGATTACGACGGTATAAATTATTCGATGTAGGATTGCAAGTATCATATCGTGTGGATTCCAAAATACAGACGAAAAAACTGTATGCATCCATATGGGAGGACTTAGGGCAGGAGATATGATGGCTGACAGCCTGCCGAGAATGCAGTGTGTTGGAAGGGAATATGATGATAGACCACGTGTATATGCTCATAGAGGTGTCTCCGAAATATTCCATTGCACAGGGGATGTGGATATATCAAGGGAAAAAGCGCGATATACATCGCATAAAAGTATATACAGAATCAGGAAGCCGAAGACGTGAAGTTGGACCAGAATTTGGACTTGTTCCCAGAACTGTAGAAAAGAACTTGAGACAACCGCTTTGAGCGGTTCACATCAAGCCACCACCTCTGGTGGTGGTACATGACTCTCAGGATTTGAAATAAATTAATTATACAGTTTTCTTCTGGTTAACAAGTACTGCTATTGTCATGTTGAATACACGACTGTAACAATACTTGTCGTTGTTGAATCACTTATGAATGTCTCTATATGCGTAATATGAGTCAATCATTAATATACTCATATTTTATAGATGCATACACTTCTGTCCAATTAACTTACCATCGCCACGGCCAAAATCCAGGATGTGCCCAATAATCTTTTCGATTACTAACTCCTATCAACCTATCCTCCGAATCATAAACTAAAGTTGTAACACAAACATAAGAATAAGAATCAGTATAACTTGCACGTTCATCAAAATTATTATTATTCGAATTACGAACATAAAAATAAATACTATTATAACCTTGTCGTGTTTCATACAAAGGTCTTACTTTCTTTATACTATCATAATATATAGTCAAAATAAATTTGTATTCCGCTGCATCAGGAAGAGCCTCGCAGCTGTACCCATCTTTATAACCGTCGACCCACTCGAAATGCTCATGATATTTCCAGTCTGTGAAATATGCACTTTTTAGAAAATTACTAATACAAGTTACAGAAGAACTTAAATCAGATGTCAAATTATAGTCACTATTATAGGCTTTGACTGCCACATACGAATTATCAAGTTCAACTTTAGGCTCTCCCAAATCAAGTTCAAGCTGAATTGAAGGTTCTGTTACAGTTTTATAAAGGGGTGTATCTTCTGTAAATTCATTAGTTGCAGCTGTGTAAACATAGTACTCAGTTGCATTTTCAACAGGTTCCCAGGAAACTGTAAATAAAACTTTTGGAGTTTTACCAACATTTTTATAGGTTTTCTCCTTTAATCCCTCTACGTCAGCAGAATTCAATTCAACTTTTAAATTTTGAGGTACAGCAATTTCTGTAAGAGTAGGTGCTACAGGTTTAACACCACTGGAATTAGTATTTTCAGTTGTACTCTGTTCTTCCTGCTTGTTGTCTACAGAAGTTCCACTTTCTGAACCACTGCTGCACGAAGCAAAAATAAATGTACTTGCAATTAGAAATGCACCAAGGATTTTCTTCATAATCTTCTCCTAAAAATTATATTTAAAACGCTTTCAATGCGTTTTCTAAACCAGTTCTAAAATCTTGAGATTTTTCTATTTTTTTGATTTCTAAATACTGAGAGTTCCCGAACATCGCACAATAGTCATTCTTCATATAGGTAAAGTCTTTATCGCCTGAATAAAGAAAAAAAAGAACTCTCCTTTTTTGATTAAGTCTTTCACGTATAAAATTTTGAATATGTTCATCATCACTATTTATGGAATATCCCAAAATGCACAGTAAATCAGACTGCGTAAAAGCTTCCAAGGCAATTTTGTATTGTTCAATCTGCTTTAAGCTGATTACAGGCTTTACTCCGCTGGGGATAAAAAGAAAAGGCATTATTTCAGCTTCATCAGAAAAATCAGAAAGAAGTTTTATTTCTTTTGAGTTTATGTCTTCGAACCAATCAAGTTTTCCATGAAGATATGCAGTTTTTAATCCTGTGATTTTTTCAGCAAAATTTGTGTAATTTGTCGTAATGACAGAGCCTTCAAAATCATATTTAGCTTTTTTTTCTCTTATAGTTTCGTAATAAAGATTTTTATTATCACAATTTTTCCGAATTATTAAATTCTGCCATTCTTCCAAGTCTTTTTCCAAACACACTCTAAACTGCTTTTTATCATTAACACTTGAACACAAATAGTCTTTTTCAAAATCTTTATTATGGGCAGTTTTGTAAATAGATTTTAAAATACTCAGATAAGCAGAAAAATAAAGCTTTTCAACTTTAGAAACTTCTGTTTTATAAACTTCTGGCATTCTAAGATAATTGAAAAGCTCGTCAGAAAACGAGCAGAGTGTTATATTCCCAAAAAAAAGTTCTCTATCTTGCTCTGAAATATTACAGCTATTCGAAACACCGATAAAACTTTTATAAAGTTCTTTGAATTTACTTTGTATTTCTTTTTTCTCAGAATCGTTTTCTTTATTTCCTTTTCTGTAAGAAATATAATTTTCAATAATCTTTTTTACTTCATTAGAAAGATTATTTAATAAATCAACATGTTCAACAAAAGTCTGATAAAGAATGGTTGAACAGCGGGCGTCAATTATCGCTCCATTAGAGAAGTTTTCATGGAATTTTCCGGAAGAATTTATTTTTTCATACAGAGTCTTTATGTTTTTTGCAAGAACAATATCTTTTTTAAAATTTGCACCAGAAGGGAAGTCTAACTGATTTTTTCCTTCACAACCAGCTCCACATAAAAAAGCAACACTTTTCCCCATAGGACTTCCTAAAAATTCAAAACCGATTTTCGAGCGAAGCGATGAAAATCGGTTTTGAGTAATTTAGTCAATTACTCAAAAGGTATACCTTTTGAGTCCACGCTTTGCGCGATTTTTTTTAGAAAATTTTATGAGGGGTACTTTCACACACGTAAATCCACTCCGTTTTCTCTAGGTTCCCTTGTATTTTGCATCTATTTATTTTTGAACTTAAAAATTCGTTATTCAGATTCTTTGGTATACAGCCCCTGAAAAGAATTCGGCTTCTGGCATTTGACCGAATAGTGTGTTATACTTGTTCATATCTGCGAATCCACTTAAAAACGGGGGTTTTAAATGAAAGCAAAAACTTTAGGATGTCTTGTGGCTGCATTTTGTCTTGCAATGATTTTTTCAGTTTTAGGCTGCTCAACTTTTGATGGACTTATGAGCGACCTTGCCGCAGTTCCAACATCTTCATCGTCATCATCAGGCAAAACGAGTCAGCCCGCCAACGGCACTAAAACGACTAGCACGACGAAGGATGGAAAAACCGTAACCACAACCGTATCAGAGGACGGAAAGACAGTAACAACAACAATCGTAGAGGACATGTACAAGCGCAAGGATACAGACGAACCTAAGTACGTAACTTATTTTGCGCCAGGAAACATTGTCTATTCTGACGGTACCATGACTACAGAGTACTCCTTTGACAAATCAAAGACTCCTGTCGCAGTTATTTTTGATGCAAAAAACAGGCTTGGCGTTGCACTCACGATGACAAGTCTTGCATGGGCTGATGAAAATTCCTTGGGATACAAAATGAATTTTAAGACCAGCAGCACTTCTGGAGCCGACAACTGGAATGTAATAAAGGCTGCCGATCCTGCCGGAACAAACACTCCTGAAAAATGCGCAAAAAATTATCCGGCCTTCAACTACTGTGCAAATTATTCAGCGCCAGGATACAAGAGCGGTTGGTATCTTCCTTCAACTGCTGAACTCAAGATGCTCATGTACTATAAGTATAATGTAGAAAATGCACTTAAAAGAATACCGGGTGCAGAGCTGATAAATCCAAGCGCTTCAAAAAATGCAGCTGATTATTATTGGTCTTCAACACAGTGGGTGTTTAAGAGCAATGAAAATCTTGCAAATAATTATATAGCGGCGACAGCCTACAGCACCAACCTTTTTGCGAATGCAGACGATTCTACACACGGCACACCCAAAAGCTATATCTATAATTTTGTAAGACCCATACGTAAATTCTAAAGCCACGAATACCAAGAAGCCTAGCCCCGGGCGTAGGGGCCCGCGCAAGCGGGTTGCCAAGGGGGCCCTGACCCCGGCAATGGAGGCGAAAGCCGGAACCCCGAAGCACGGGAGACAAAAGGCATTTTTTGCCGTGTAGCGGCAAAAACAGTTTTAAGAGGCCTGTGCTCCAACATTCAAGGTGGACAAAGAATACTTTCTTCTATATACTATGTCCATGGCAAAGACTGTAGACGACAAAAAAATTATTTACACGATGGACCGCGTTTCTCGCGCGTACGGAACAAAGGTTGTTCTTAAAGACATAAGCATTTCATATTATTACGGTGCAAAGATTGGCGTTATTGGTGAAAACGGTGCCGGTAAATCTTCGCTATTTAAGATTTTTGCAGGAATAGACAAAGACTACACTGGTGAGACCCACCTTTCGGACGGTTATTCCATGGGCTACTTGGAACAGGAGCCTTATCTGGAAAACGGCAAGACCGTAAAAGAAATCGTTATGGAAGGCGTAAAACCCATTACGGATTTGCTTGCTGAATTTGACAAGGTGAACGAGGCCTTTGGAGACCCCGATGCAGATTTTGACAAGCTTTGTGCCCGTCAGGCAGAGCTTCAGGAAAAACTTGATGCCGCCGACGCATGGAATTTGGACGCAAATCTGGAGCTTGCAATGGATGCCCTCCGCTGCCCGCCGCCGGATCAGGTTGTAGACGTGCTTTCTGGTGGTGAACGCAGACGTGTTGCCTTGTGCCGCCTTCTTTTGCAGCAGCCGGACATTCTTCTTCTTGATGAACCTACAAACCACCTTGATGCAGAAACCGTTGCTTGGCTTGAACGCCACCTTCAGAACTATCCGGGAACAATTATTGCAATTACCCACGACCGCTACTTCTTGGACAATGTTGCAGGCTGGATTTTGGAAATGGACAGGGGAGAAGGCTATCCTTTCAAGGGAAATTATTCTGCATGGCTGGATGCAAAGCAGAAGCGCCTTGCCCTGGAAGAAAAGCAGGCATCCGTCCGCCAGAAGCAGATGGCGGAAGAGCTTGAGTGGATTCACGCTGGTGCAAAGGGTAGGCAGGCAAAGCATAAGGAACACATTACAAAGTATGAGCAGCTCTTGGCAGAAGAAAGCCAGAGGGTAAAGCTTAAGGAAAGCCAGATTTCCATTCCAGCAGGCCCCCGCCTTGGAAACGTTGTAATTGATGCGGAAAAGCTTACAAAGTCATTTGACGACCGCGTTCTTTTTGAAAACCTGGACTTCCACATTCCGGCCGGTGCAGTAGTTGGAATTGTTGGTCCAAACGGTGCTGGTAAGACAACTCTCTTTAAGATGCTTGCAACTGCCGCTGGACAGAAGGTTCTTCTTCCCGACGGTTCACTTGGAGAGGAAAAGCCTGATTCTGGAAACATAAAAGTTGGCGAAACAGTTAAGCTTGTTTACGTAGACCAGATGAGGAGCAAGCTTGATCCAAAGAAGACCGTCTGGGAAACTTTGAGCGACGGTTTGGATTTGGTAAAGCTTGGTGCTGTGGACGAAAAGGGCCGCCCTGTTAACGGTGCAGTCCGCGAGGTAAACAGCCGCGCCTACTGTTCTTGGTTCAATTTTAACGGGCCTGAGCAGAACAAAAAAGTGGAAGTGCTTTCTGGTGGAGAAAAGAACCGCCTTAACATGGGCATGATGTTCAAGGAAGCTGGCAATGTTCTTCTTTTGGACGAACCCACGAATGACTTGGACATTACAACAACCCGCTCACTTGAAGAAGCCATAAACGATTTTGCAGGAGTTGTGCTTGTAATCAGCCACGACCGCTATTTCCTGGACAGGGTTTGCACTCATATCCTTGCCTTTGAAAACAACAGCGAAGTCAAATGGTACGAGGGCAACTGGTCTGAATACGCAGAATGGAGACGGCAGCAGCTTGGAGAAGACGCAGACCGTCCTCACAAGACCGTTTACAGAAAGTTGGTGCGCTAAGTATGAGCAAGCTGGACGTAGGCCTTATAGCCCTGGATTTAGATGACACTCTTTTGGATAAAGACCGCAACATTTCCGACAAAAACGTGGAGGCGTTAAGGAAGGCAGCGGAACTTGGCATTTACGTTGTCCTCTGTTCTGGCCGCGCAGAAGACGCAATTCTTCCCTATGTGCGCCGCTTGGAGATTGCCGGTATGCAGGCAGGCCGCTACATAATTGCCATAAACGGATGCTCCGTCTTTGACCTTCACGAAAGAAAGCAAATCTACTGCCAGAAGGTTTCCTACGACATCCTTCACCATGCAAACGAGGAAGCCCAAAAGATGGGGCTTTTTAGCGAAGTCTATACTGCGGACACAATTTACTACCAAAAGCAAACCGAATGGACGGACATAGACGTAAAGCTTTGCGGACTCAAAGGAAAAGAAATAGAAGGCTATGACGCTTTCCTACAGCAGGGCTTTACAAAAATGCTTGTCCCCGGAGATCCAGACCAGCTTCAAGTTTTGCAGAAAAAGCTAAAGGCCGATTTTGGTGATAAGGCTGTTGTCTTTACAAGTAAGCCATATTTTCTTGAAATCTTGCCACCCAACTGCGGAAAGGGAGAAGCCATAAGCTGGCTTTCCGACCACATTGGCCTTGACAAGAACAGAACGATGGGCTTTGGCGACAGCATGAATGACGAAAGCATGATACGCCTTTGCAAGTACGGCGTCTGCATGAAAAACGGACTTGATTACATAAAGGGCATTGCCGACTTTACTACCGAATATGACAACAATTCCAGCGGAGTTGGAATGTTCATAGAAAAAAATGTTTTGTAAGGCAATCCTTTCCATACGAACATGCATTACGCAGGGAAGCCCGACTCTTTTTACTCCCCGCATGATTACAGAATTCCTTTGCAAAGAGAAAATTCAGCTGGCCGCAATAACGGACGTAAACACCTGCCTTAATGCGCCGGCATTTTCTATCTGCTGCAAGCGGCATGGAATCTTAGCCTTGTACGGAATGGAAGCCTGGTGCAGGGACAGAAAAGCCCTTGTTCTTTTTACAAGTCTTAACACCGCAATGGATTTTAACTACGCATGGTACCGAACGCTGCCCGCTGATTTGCCCCAGGATTTACATGGACAAGACCCCAGGCAATACTGCGTTGATGAAGACGACGGCATTCTTTCCGTAGAAAAAAAATACCTGCAAGTTGCATCCCCTGTTTCATTTAATGAACTTAAAAAGGAAGTCGAAAGCAAGGGTGGCCTCGTGTTTAAAAATGAAGCCCTGCCTGACAGATACAAACAGCCAATAGAAGAAATATTTCAGCTAAGGAAAAATTTTCTAGACTTTGACATAGGGGATTGCGGCCTCTTTTCTGCCAATGAATCAATCAACTTTCAAGCAATCCGCACAGGCTTTGAGAAGCTCCAAGGGTCTTGAGCAAAGAGTCAAGCCTTTTCCTGCTTTTTTGAACAGAGGCATTTATCTGTTTTTCAGCAGCATTATCTTCAAGCCCGTCACTTTGCACACATCCGTCTTTGGCAGGTCCGGCATTCCGTTTGCGGACAGCGCGGAGCAAAATGTTTTTGGGAGTATGCTCCATGTCTATAAATTCCAAAACCTGAACGCTGTAGCCTGCTTGTTCCAAAAGCTCCGCGCGTATTGCGTCTGTTGCAAGGGCTGCAAAGCGTTCGCGGAAGATTCCCCAGTGCTCAAGCGAAGCAAATGGATTGGAAGGCTCAACAAGAGATTTGTTTTTTTCCAGCTGTAAGTTAATTTCGTGCTGGCAGCAGGGAACGCTAAGAATGGCAAGGGCATTTTGCTTTACCGCAAAATTCAGCGCAAAGTCCGTGGCGGTGTCGCAAGCGTGAAGGGTTATGATAATATCCGGCTTGTTTTCGTAAGAAAAATCCGCAATGTTACCCACAAAAAATTTAAGTGAATCATAATTAAGTTCATCAGAAAGTTTTTGGCAATAAGCAATCACATCTTCCTTTAAGTCCAGGCCCGTAATCTGAACAGGAATATTTTCAATCTGCCAAAGATAATAATAGACTGCAAAAGTAAGGTATGATTTTCCGCAGCCAAAATCTGCAATGCGCAAAGGCCGTTCTCTGGAAAAATCTTTGCCGTAAAGTTTTTTTACGTCTGGAAGAATGTCCCGCACATATTCAAGAAAGCGGTTTATCTGCCTGAACTTTGCATACTTGGAAGCAATAACGCTGCCGTCTTTTGTCATAACGCCAAGGTGAACCAAAAAAGGAATGGGGTTTCCTTCCTTTAGAATATAATTTTTTGTACGGTTTCCAGAAGGGCGGTTTTCCATGCCCTGCAAATTTATGTTCTTCATTCCACTGGAAATATTGCGCACAGATTTTTTTACTTCTCCGCGGCGGTTGCAAAAAAAATTTATTTCCTGCGAGTCAGTCTTTTGAACAACGTTCCTAAAAGTTTTTCCCGCATGTTCATCTATAAAAGCATTCACGTCTTCTTCCGACATTGATTTTTGAAAGGCCTGTGTCTTTGTAAAAAATTCCGCGCTGTAGGGCAGCTTTGCCTTTTTTGCAGATGAAAGTCCAGCTTCTGCATTGCGGAAAATCCTAACCTTTATAAAATCCTTTCCAAGAACTTGCTCACAGTTTTCTGCCGGCTTAGAAAAAGTAACGCTAATAACCATGCTAAAAATATACAAACATTCCGCTTAAATTTCAATTGAGGTTTTTTCTAAATTTTCTGGACGGTAACTGTCACCGCTCTACCATCCACTCTTCCTCTAATTCGACCGAACAGGTCTTTCGCCACGGGCTTTGCGGGGTTCCGCCATCCGGCTCCATTGCCTTGCGGCAACGCTCCGCGCCCCTCCAATCCCGCGTAGGACTTGCCATCAAAAAATCCATCCATGAATTTTTTGATGGATTGCAGAATCGCTACGCAATTCTGCATGCTGCTAAGTCGCCCTCCCTGGCTTGATATTGCTTTGCAGAAAAATCCAAATTGAACGCAAAAAGCCCTTGACCTTTTGTTATTTCTATAGTAATATCTTAGAAATAAGTACGACGCTGGGTAGAGCAGTTGGCAGCTCGTCGGGCTCATAACCCGGAGGCCGTTGGTTCGAGTCCAACCCCAGCTAAAGAAAAATCTCTTGTTAGCGCAAGAGATTTTTTTATTTTAAATATGCAAATTTTTAACTTCCGGACTCGAAGTGCAGTGAGCGCGCCGCCAGGCGAAAAGGCTGCACGGATGCAGCCGTCAGCGAACGGAACCGGGCTGGAGGGAGCAAACAGGAAGTTTGCGACTGGAAGCCGAGTCCAACCCCAGCTAAAGAAAAATCTCTTGTTAACGCAAGAGATTTTTTTATTTTAAATACGCAAATTTTCAGAGCCTGGACTCGAAGTGTAGTGAGCGCGCCGCCAGGCGAAAAGGCTGCATGGATGCAGCCGACTGGAAGCCAAGTCCAACCCCAGCTAACCTATAACAAAGAAAATCTCCCCAAAATCAATCTGCCACGAGTTTAAAAATTAGGTATTGACACAATACTTAAATAAATGTAATATGAATTAAAAGTTAAGTATTGATTCAATACCTAAAAGGAGGCAAGAAATGAAAGCCAAAAAAAACGCGCAGGCTTTGTCGGAAGAGCAATTTCTAAAGCTCTATAATCCAGAAGATTACATAAGGCCTTCTGTTACAACGGATTTGCTTATACTTGGAATCAATAAGGATTATTCATCGCTCAAGGTTTTGCTTGTAAAAAGAAATGAACATCCGTATATTGGCCGCTGGGCTCTTCCCGGAGGATTCATTCAGAATGACGAAACGGCCCATAATGCCGCAAGCAGAATCCTGCAAAGCAAGACTCACCTAAGGGATGTTTATCTGGACCAGATTTATACCTTTACCAAACCCGACCGCGACCCGAGAACCCGGGTGATGAGTATTGCCTATATGTCCCTGGTTTCAGAGCCGGACGAAACTAGCTCAGATGATGAGGCTTGGTTCAACCTAAAGTTTACGGATCAATCCATTGAGCTTTCAAACAAAGAAAAGGGAATCTTCATTTCCTACACGCTCAAGAAGGAAAGCTTCCAGAACGGAATCGTAAGATACGAAAATTTTACGGCAGCCTTGGCGGGCAAAGAGGGACTTGCATTTGACCATATTGAAATTGTGATAGAAGGAATAAAGAAATTGCGGGAGCAGATCTTTTATGGCAACCAGGCATTTTGCCTTGTGGAAAAGACCTTTACCCTCCCGGAACTTCAGCTTGTTTTTGAGTTGATTCTTAACAGGCCCCTTTACAAAAAAAGTTTCAGGGATATGGTCAGCGAAAAGATTGTTCAAACCGGCAGCGAAAAAAAATCAAAAGTTGCCGGCGGTAGAAAAAGCAAGGAATATATGATGAAGGAGGTTTAGCTTATGGAAAATTTAAAAGCTTCAATTAAAAGGGAATTGTCTGGATGGAAAAAGTGGCAGGTTAGCTGGCTTTTTCTTGCAACCATAATAATTTTGGGAGTTTCAATTTACCAGAAGGACACATGGATTGGCATACTTGCATCTTGTTCCGGAGTAATATGCGTCATCTTTTGCGGAATGGGAAGAATATCAAATTATCTGTTCGGAACAATCAACACAATCCTCTATGCCTATATTGCATGGAAGGCAAAATATTATGGTGATGTAATGCTGAACCTGCTCTATTATTTGCCAACAAATATTATTGGGTGGATAGCATGGAAAAAGAACATGAACGGAGAAACCAATGAGGTGTACAAAAAGCGCATGTCCGTAAAAATGGATTTGCTGCTTCTTGCACTAAGCCTGGTCGGTGTGTTTGGATATGCCTGGGTTTTAAAACTGCTCGGCGGAAATCTTCCCCTTGTAGACAGCATGAGCACTGTCCTTTCCGTAATAGCGCAGATATTGATGATAAAGAGGTTCATGGAGCAATGGCTTGTCTGGATAGCCGTAGACGTTGTGTCTGTAATAATGTGGGTGGCAGCTCTTTCAACAGAGGGTGCAAGCATTTCCGTTCTGTTGATGTGGGCTGTCTTCCTGATAAATGCGGTTATCATGTTTGTAAAGTGGTTCATTGAATCAAAAAAAAGTTCAGAAGGAGGAAGCTAAAAATGATAAACAAGAAGAAATATAAAGTTGGCATGTACGGAGGTTCCTTTAATCCCCTTCATCTTGGCCACTTGGAATGCATCATAAAAGCAGCAGGCCTTTGCGAGGAATTATATATCGTAATCTCATATCGTGATGATGATTCTGATGTTCCGCTCAGGGTAAAAATCAGGTGGGTCTATCAACTAACAAAGCACTTGGGCAGCGTTAAGATTCTATCACTAAAAGATAGGGTAAAAAATAAAAAGGACTACGGTGAACATCTTTGGGAAGAGGACTGCAAGCAAGTAAAAAATGCGATTGGAAAAAAAATCGATGTGGTCTTTAGCGGAAGCGATTATGATCAAAACAGCTTTTGGAATAAGTGCTACAAAGATTCCGATTACATAATCTTTCCGCGCAACGTATATAATTCAACTGATATACGTAAAGACATTTACGGCCACTGGGATTGGATGCCGCAAGTAGTGCGCTCCTACTTTACCAAGAAGGTTCTTTTGATTGGAGGTGAAAGTGCCGGAAAGTCCACACTTACAATAAATCTGGCAAATTATTTTAACACTGTCTATCTGGAAGAAGTTGGCAGGGATTTGTCGGAGCTGTCTGGAACGGATGAGTACATGCTTAGCGAAGATTTTACAAGAATCCTTGTGGAGCATAAGGCAAAGGAGTTGAGACTTATTGGAAAAAGCAACAAGGTTTTCTTTGAAGACACGGACTGCCTTGTAACCCATTTCTTTCTTGACTTTCTTAAGGATAAAGATGTAGAAAGGAATGGAAAGCTTGCTGATGCAATAGCCGCATTGAATTCCTATGACTTGATTCTTTTTCTGGAGCCGGATGTTGACTGGGTTCAGGACGGCGACCGCAGCGAGGTTATAGCATCTGACCGTGAAAAGTACAGCGAAATGCTCAAGTCTTATTATACCCGGAATGGGTATAGCTTTAAGACCATAAGCGGTGACTACAACACAAGGTTTGACCTGGCTGTAAAATACGTAAAGGAATTATTCGAAGCAGGAAAATAAAAAAAGCATACATACCGGAGTTTTACGGAAATCACTTTAACCTTTCTCTGGTATGTATGCCATTTTTTTGCCTTAACTGTTTGCCTGTGCCTTAAGTTCTGCAAGCATCTTTGGAAGCTCTGTATCCATGTTCTTGCTTGTGAACTGGCAGGTGCCGACTTTTTCGTGACCACCGCCACCGTACTTTAGCATTAGGCTTCCTACGTTAACCTTGCTTGTTTTGTTCAGAATGCTGTAGCCTACTGCTGCAGAACAACCTTCACCGCCTTTTCCGGTTACAATCCATGCAGAAATATTCTGTTCGGGGTACATGCTGTAAATTAAGAAGCGGTTGCCAGTGTAGATTGGGTCTACTCCGCGCAAGTCAGAAATGATGAGGTTTCCTTCTACTGATGTGTGGGCCTTTACCATCTCCTTGAATTTTTCCGTCTGCTCATTGTAAACTTCTATGCGTTCCTTTACATCTGGCATTGCAAGAATTTCTTCCGTTGATTTGTCGCGGCATGCAACCATAAGTTTTTCCATAAGGGCATAGTTCGGCACTGTAAATTCACGCCAGCGGCCAAGACCTGTTCGGGGATCCATCAAAAATCCCACAAGAATCCATCCCTTCGGGTTTTGAATTTCATCTATGGTCAGGTTTCCAGAATCAACTTTGTCTACCGCTACCATAAGCTCGTCAAAGTTTTTGAATTTTTCCTTTCCGCCGTAATACTCGTAAATGATTCTTGCACAGGAAGGTGTTATTCGGCTTTCACCCTTGTATTTTCCTTTAAGCTGATTGCGTTCAAATTCGCTTGAATGATGGTCAAACCAAAGGCCACAACCTTCCACAAAGGGAACGTTGGCAAGACAGTCATTGCTGTCGATTGGAACAAGCCCGTCTTGCAAATCTTTAGGGTGAGCAAATTTCCAATGGTCAATTACACCTGCTTCCAGCAAAAGTGCACCGCAGGCCAATCCGTCAAAATCAGAACGAGTAACAAGTCTCATCGCCATATTTCATTCCTCTCAGTTTATTGTTCTAACTTATATTTTAGCAGATAAGCCGTAAAAAGATAGTGGCAAAATCGTTTTTTACAAAAATATTTTTAAAATTATTTGGTGAATCTTGCGCATAGATTAATCCACAAAAAGATGTTAGCATAATTGTATGGACATATCGCATTTTTATCTTGAACGAGGGGCTGGTGAGCCGCTGATTCTTCTGCATGGAAACGGAGAGGATTCAAGTTATTTTTCAAATCAGATGGAAGCCTTTTCTGCTGCCTATCATGTGTTTGCAATAGACACAAGGGGACACGGAAAAACAGAAAGAGGAAGCGCCCCTTTTACAATCAGGCAGTTTGCTGATGATTTGCTTTCGTTTATGGACAGCCATGCTTTGGACAAGGCGAACATTCTTGGTTTTTCTGACGGAGCAAACATTGCCATGATTTTTGCAATAAAATATCCGTCAAGAGTTAACAAGCTTATTTTGAACGGTGGAAATCTTAACACTGATGGAATAAAAGCTGCAACACAGATCCCAATAGAGATAGGGTATAAAATTGCAAATGCGTTTGCAAAGAAAAGTCCCGGTGCAAAAGCCAATGCCGAGATGCTTGGTCTAATGGTGAATGACCCGAATATTTCTCTGGAAGAGCTAAAGAAAATCCAAGCTCCAGTTCTTGTTATTGCCGGAACAAAAGACATGGTAAAAGAAAAGCATACGAGGCTCATTGCAGAAAGCATAGGCACTGCTGAACTAAAATTCATAAAAGGAAATCATTTTGTTGCAAACAAAAATCCTTCGGAATTCAACGATGCTGTCTTGAAATTTTTGCGGCAGTAAAAAATACTTGAAACATACTTGAACAAAAATTTGACTTGTGATAGTGTAACATTAAATTAATTATTCAGGAGGTTGAGAAAGATTATGATTTGTTTGTTTAATGTTTCGACCTCCGCTTTTTATGCATAGTAAAAGACGCATATAGTCTATTGCACCTTTCTTGTACTAAAAGCGGAGCTGTGTTGGAATATCTTTTTGGATATTTATATTCGCTTTTAGGAAATTCAAATGAAATCAAATACTCTTATCACTGCGCGCGTATCATGCGTACAGAAAAATGTGTTTACACTTTTGCCATGTGGAAAAGACAAGTGTGTAAATAGCGAAGATGAGCTGCCAGGAAAGTTAAAGGGGAAATTCTACAATCTTGGTTTGGAACCACCTGTTGTTGGCGACTATGTAAAGGTTGCTACAAATGAATATGGTGATGCCCTGATTGACGAAGTGCTTCCCCGCGCTACAGCATTTAAGCGTCCAAACCGGAGTGGTCATGCAGAATCTTTTTTAAAGAATCTTCTTGAAGAAACTATTGCTGCCAATTTTGATTATGTCTTCATCGTTACATCTCTGAATCAGGATTACAGTGAAAACAGAATTGCCCGCTACGTTTCTATTACATTGCAGACTGGAGCAAAGCCTGTCGTAATTCTTTCCAAGTCGGACTTGTGTGAAGACGTAGAACTTAAGGTGGAAATTACAAAGGCAGTTTGCGACAAGGCCGATGTTGTTGCAATCAGTTCGCTTACAGGATATGGCCTAGAAAAACTTGAGCCTTATATGCAAAAGGATAAAACAATTGCCTTGGTTGGTTCTTCGGGTGTTGGAAAATCCACTTTGCTAAACACTTTGAACGGTGAAGATTTGATGGATGTGAATCACATTCGCGATGCGGACGGAAAGGGGCGTCATACTACAACTTACCGGCATTTGTTCAGGCTAAAAAACGGAGTCTGGATTATGGACACTCCCGGTATGCGCGAAATTGGCGTGCTTGATATGGAAGAGGGAATAGACGAAACCTTTTCCGATATTGTGGGTCTTTTTGGACAATGCAAATTCAATGACTGTTCCCATACAAACGAGCCTGGCTGTGCTGTTCGTGCGGCTCTGGAAGACGGCAGCCTTAGCGAGGAGCGGTGGTCTACGTATCTTCAGCTTCATAAGGAAAATGAATGGGGTAAAGCCAAGATGATTCGGATTGCAAAGTTCACAAAGGAATATCAGAAAAACAGGTACATGGGTTGGGATATAAAGGAGTAAAAGCGTATGTTGAATAACTTAATCATCAGGGCAGAAAAGCCGGCAGATTACAAAAATACAGAACTTATGACCATGAGGAGTTTTTGGAATAAGTTTGGGCCTGGTTGTTCTGAACACAATATGGTTAGAATCATTAGGGAATCAAAAGATTATATTCCCCAGATAAGCCGTGTTGCCGAACTGGACGGTAAAATTGTTGGTGCTGTTTTTTACACAAAGGCTTGGATTGATGACGGCAGCGCAAAAAGAGAGGTTGCACTTTTGGGGCCTCTGTCTGTTGAACCTACCATGGAAGGTAACGGCATTGGCGGCGCACTGCTTGTAGAAAGTATAAAGCTTGCCAAGGAAAATGGAATTGCGGGAATTATTCTTGCAGGTGAACCGGGCTATTATCCCAAGTTTGGATTTGAATTGTGCAGTAAGTACGGAATTACGGATGCAGAAGGAAATTCATACGATGCGTATCTTTGCTATCCGTTAAGCGATGCCTTTAAGTCTTGCAAGGGTAAGTTCATAGAGAGCGAGGACTTTGCAAAAATTGGTGATGAAAAACTTTTGGAAAAAATCAGCAAGGAATTTCCTTACTATAGAAAGGTAAAAGTTCAGGAAGGTTTTATGCAGATATTCGAAGAGCATCTTGGGCGTGTGGAATCCATTCAGGGGGAATGCTATAATGTGCGCTACTGGGAGCTTGTAATACCTGCTAAGCTTTCTGAAAATTTGCAGGAAAAACCGTCTGTTGGGAGCGATGTGCAATTCTACTGGAACCACAAGGGCGGAGAATCCAAGATTACAAAAGTGGTTAAGAATCTTCTGGAGTAGGAATGAAAACAATAATAACCATTCAGCATACGCAATCAGTTCACCACACCAACGGAATGGTTGGTTCTTGGACTGATTGGAAGCTTACGGAAAAGGGTGTTGAGCAGGCAAAGCGTATTGGCGAAAAACTAAAATCCGAATTGGGAGAAAAAGAATTTGTTTTGTATTCATCCGATTTGCTTCGCGCAAAAGAAACAGCAGAAGAAGTTGGAAAAAGTTTTGGTCTTGTTCCAAAGTTAAGATTTGAACTTAGGGAAAGGAATCTTGGCAAATGCTGCGGGCAGTCGGTTCAGTGGCTTCGCGATAATATTGAGTGTGTTGAAAAAAACATTGACGACAAAATGTTCTCCGATGCAGAAAGCCGAAGGGATGAATGGAAGAGGCTAAAACCTTTTTTTGATGAAATAATGGCGAATGACCAGGAAAACATTATCATTGTTTCTCACGGGGATTTGCTTAGCGCCTTTAACGCAATGTTTTTGGGGCTAAGTGCAGAGGTCTTGAATTCCTTCGAAATATCCGGTTTGCCTGGAGGAGTTTCTTTTATGCATGAGAATGATGAAGGAAAAAGGATTATAAAAAGAATCAGCGACAGCTCATATCTTGTATAAAGCCTTATATTTCAATTTCCAAAAGAATTGGAGTATGGTCTTGGCGTGGACCTGAATCAATCATTTCGGATTTTTTTATTTTGTCTTTGATGCGGTCGCTGACAAGAAAATAATCTATGCGCCAGCCTGAATTGTTTATCTTGCTGGTTTTGATTCTCTGCCCCCACCAAGAGTAGATGCTTTTTACGTCTCCATGGATAAAGCGGAAGCTGTCCACAAACCCCTTGCTTAGAAGCTGGGTAAAGTCTTCCCGCTCTTCATCTGTGAAGCCTGCCGAAAAATGATTGCTGGCAGGATTTGCTAAGTCAATTTCCTTGTGGGCAACATTAAAGTCTCCGCAGGCGATTACCGCTTTTTTCTTGTCTAGGGAAGAAAGGTAGTCGGCGTATAGGGCATCCCATTTTTGGCGATCGGCAAGTCTTTTAAGTCCGTCACCAGAGTTGGGCGTGTAGACATTTACAAAATAGAAGTTTTCAAATTCGAGTGTGAGTAAGCGTCCCTCGTCATCCATTGTGTCTGGAGCACCAAGCCTTGGCGCAAGCTTTTGAGCCTTGAGACCTTCTTTGTAGAGAACCATTGTTCCTGCATAGCCTTTTTTTGCTGGCGGAACAGAAGAAATCCATTCAATGCTGTAGCCAGAAAGATAGGATTTTAAAAGCTCCAGATGTTTGTCGGAAGGTCCGTCTGCGGGCAGCTTTGTTTCTTGAATTGCAATTATGTCTGCATCGTAAGACGCAATTTTTTTTAGCACGTCCTGGGAAAGAATTGCTCTTGCCGAAGTTGAAGTAAGTGCCGCATTTAATGAATCTATATTCCACGAAATAAATTTTGCCATTTGAATCTTCCTTTTATTTTTTGATTATATCACTACGGCTTGGAAAAGCAAGCATGAATCAGCATTTGGCTAATACTTCTTCGCAGGATTCCGCTCTTATTATGCGAAAGTTTTTTTCTATCTCTCTGCTCCAAAGATCAATCTCGCCTTCTATGTTGGAAAGCTTTGGCAGAATAAAGCCCCATGTACTGCAGCCTGCCTTTTTTAGCTGGGGAAGAAAATAGGAAAAGCCCCATTCTACGTCTTCTTTAACATCTTCAAAACCATTGCGTGCGTCTACGACAAAAATGCTTCCTTTGTGTTCCCTTAGCATTTCAAGCGATGCAATGACCGGATTGCGGTAGTTGTCAAAGTGGGCTTCCTTTTTCCACACGTGAAGAACAACATTGTCTTTTGCTATGTATTCGCATTTTGCATATTCACTTTCAAACATGGCACTTCTCCTATTTCTCTGCTCTGACGGATTCTGCAAAGTATAATTCAAATCTTGTTTGAATTTTATCATATTTGAATTTGCTTGTAAACTTGCTGTAATAGCTGTTGTCCTGTTAATGACGAAATGCTTTTTTAGTGCTATATTAATCTTATGTTAGATGTAAAACTTTTTCCGCTTGAGCTGTCAGACAGGGAACAGTTCATAAGGGACAATCAGGATGCGTTTAATTATGGTGCTATGGAAGAATTTGGGCAGAGGGACATGCACTTTGAGGAAGATGGAGAAATAATTTCCCGAGATACAATTGCTTCTGCAATTGATGAAGGTTCAGCCTACCGCATTGTTGAAAATGGCAAAATTCTTGGAGGCCTTGTTGCTAAAACGGAATATGACTGTGGCCAACTTGAATTGCTTTTTGTCTCTCCGGCTTTTCATGGCAAAGGCCTTGGCTACGCTGCTTGGTGCGAACTGGAGGCAATGCATCCTGAGGTTACGGTTTGGGAAACAGTAACTCCTTATTTTGAAAAACGCAACATCCATTTTTATGTAAACCGTTGTGGTTTTAAAATTGTTGAATACTACAAAGATGGTGAGATGCTGGACATGTTCCGCTTTGAAAAAATTCTTCCTGCTACAAAAGAATCCATACAGGAGCAGATAAAGCGGATTTCTTACTACGAGGATATAATGCAAAAGTCTAAGGGCGGATCTGAAGAGATGCTAAAAAGTTTGTCGGACTATTACGGCAGTTCCGCATGGAAGCGTGATTTTGCGGCGGATGAAGCAGGACTCTTGCCCAAAAACCTTGCGCGTGGTGTTTTGTCTGAAGATGAAGTTTATAATCTTTTGGAAGAATACGGCAAATAGGAGACGCATTTATGGCTGTGGACTTTACAGAAAAAGCAAAAAGGTATCAGGCGATAGATGAGATAATCGCATCCGGAAGAAAATTAAAATGGAATCAGATTATTTCTGAACTCTGGGACAAGTACAACATCAAAACCAGCCGCACGTCTTTTTTTAGGGACATAGAAGACTTACAGGAAAAATATCAGGCTCCAATTGATACTGATTTTGAAACAAGCGGATATTTTTATACGGATCCAAAATACAGGCTGCCGCGTTTTTATACTGATGAAAATGCCGCAAAAGCAGCCAAGCTTATAAAGACACTGATGGACATGGTAAAAGGCAATCCTCTCTACAAAGAAGCGCAGGAAGTTTTTGAATCGCTTTCAATAGAAAACCATGATTTGTCCATAGAAAATATTAGGATAAACAAAAAGCCGGACAACGACAGGATTATTTTTGTTGGTGCGCCAAACAAGTCAATTCCTGCGGAAACGTGGAGGATTATAGATGAAGCCCTTAAGCAAAACAGGGTGATTACTTTTGTGTACCAGTCTCTTACGGATCCAAGGCCTTATAAAAGAATGGTTCAACCCTGGCAGCTTATTTTTGACAACGGCAACTGGAACCTGCATGCCCTGGATATTGTAAAAAAAGCAAGCCGACGTTATTCGCTTGGAGAGATGAAAAATATTCAGATGACAAAAGAAGTCTTTAAGCTTCCAAAAGATTATGACTTCCGAAAAATGACGCGGGGTTCTTTTGGCTGCATGTGCCAAGCTGATTATCTTGACTATAAAATACATTTGCACGGTTATGCTGTCCGCTATGCAAAAAACAGAATTTGGGGAGAAAACCAGATAATTGTTCCGGACAAGAAAAATCCTGGCCCCAATGGAGACGGAATAATTTTGAGTTTTAGAAGCAACCAGCTTTATTCCATACAGCACTGGACTTGGCAGTGGGCAGACGAAGCAATGCCTCTTGCACCAAAGGAATTGGTGGACGACTGGCTGGACAAGCGGGCAAAGGTTAGCAAGATGGAGCTATAGCCACTGGACGAAGGCGGTTTTGTCTTTGCTGTTGTAGCCGGCCTTTTCGTAAAAGCGGAGGGTCTCTTCTCTTTTTGAACCGGTAAGCAGCATCATCTTGTAGCAGTTTTCTTTTTTTGCTATGGCTTTTGCATAGTTTAGGCATTCACTTGCATATCCCTTTTTGCGGTAGTCTGCATGAGTTACTACATTTTCCACAAAAGCGTATGGCCTTACATTCCTTGTTAGGTTGGGGATGATTACGCAGACGCAGGAAGATACAATCTTGCCGTCTACCTCGTTTACAATCAGGTGGTGGTTCTTGTCTTCCATAATCTGCTTCCAGGTATTTTCCAAGTGCTCGTCCTGATTTGGAATGCTGTCTTCGTGCAGGTACAAATAAAGCTCCAGCAGCTCTTTTAGATCATTTTTGTTTGCTTCTCTTATCATTTTGATTTTGCAACCTCTTCATACATGGCATTAAAAAGTTCACGGAGGAAATCTTTGTTTTCTATGTCTTCTACCAGAAGCATTTTTTTTGCACCTTCGTAGGGGACTTCCAGCGTGGCATCCGGCATTTTTTCTGCGGCAGATTTTATGTTTTTTACAAGAAAGCGGTTGTCGTAAATTCCGCCGATGATTTTTCCACGGTAATATATGATGAACTCTCCCATCATTGCACGGTAGCTTATTTGATCAAGCAGGGAAAGCTGCTCTAATACAAAGTCAAGATATTCTTTTGTAGACGCCATCTTTTCTCCTTGCCTTTCCTCTATAAAGAATTGAGCCAGTCTTCTTTTGCAAGAAGGCTTACATATCCGTTGCGCTTTTCATGCATCAGTGGGACATCAACATTTTCTGACTTCCACTGGAACTTAAAGCCGCACTTTTCCTGAACCCGCTTGGACTTTTCGTTGCCTTCGTAATAGCCAACCCAAATTTTTTGCATGCCGCAATCTTCAAACGCGTGGCGGATTATTTCTTTTGCAGCCTCTGTCATTATACCGCAGCCCCAGAAAGGTTTTCCAATCCAGTAGCCAAGTTCACACTCGTCATCACGTTCGGTCATGTCTGTGTGCCCGTTAAGCTTTAGTTCAATTGCGCCAATTGCCTTACCGTCTTCCTTTAGGCATATAGCATAAGCCTCTTTGCCATTTAAAACATTTTTTATTACATCATGGCTTTCTTCTATGCTCTTGTGGGGAGGCCAGCCAGCAATTGGCCCGACATCTGGATTGCTTGCGTATTTGTACAATTCTTCTGCATCATCATCTTTCCATTTGCGCAAGATAAGCCTTTTTGTTTCCATTTACTTTATTTCCTGCATAAGTTATTTTTGGCAGCAAAGCCTAAGAATAAATGTATTCAATATAATTCTTTCAGAATTTGTTTCTTTTTGCAAGAATGTGCGTTGATAGACTTCCTTTTTATTGCTATATTCAAAGAATGCTTTTAGAAAAATCACAACAAATGCAGGAAGAATCCAGGCAGTTTTACAAGTCTCTTTTTACAATCGTAGGCCCCATCGCTTTGCAAAACCTTATTTCGGCGGCGGTTGGCTCGGCAGACGTAATTATGCTGGGCTACGTAGGGCAGAGTGCAATTGCGGCTGTAAACCTTGCCTCCTACATTCAGTTCATACTATTTCTTTTCTTCATAGGCCTTTCTTCGGGCGTAGTGATGCTGGCAGCCCAGTATTGGGGTAAGCAGGACACCCATTCAATAGAAACCATTTTTGGAATCGGCACAAAAATTTCAGCAGGAATCGGTCTGATATTTGCCTTTCTTGCATTTTTCTTTCCCCAGCTTTTGATGAAGATTTTTACCAACGATGAAGAGCTTATAAAAATCGGCAGCGTCTACCTTAAGGGTGTGAGCATAAGTTTTTTTATCCTTGCCTTTTCGCAGATTTATCAGGCTGTTCTAAAGAGCATAGAGCGAGTTAGGACTGTAACCGTAATAACGACGCTTGCCCTTCTGCTCAACATAGGCTTGAACGCAGTATTTATCTTTGGTGTTTTTGGCATTCCCAAGATGGGGGTGCGCGGTGTTGCCATTGCTACAACAATTTCCCGCGTAATAGAATTTTTTATTTGCGCTGTAGTCTGTGCGCGGGTCAAGGAGATTCACTTTCGTCTGGAAACCCTTTTCCGAAAGGATGCCGTGCTGTTAAAAGATTTTGTCCGCTACTCCCTTCCTGCCATTGGGAACGAAGCCGTGTGGGGAGCTGGCTGGTCAATGTATGCGGTAATCATGGGCCATCTGGGCGCTGATTTGGTTGCGGCAAATTCCGTAGTAAATGCGGTTCGCAATTTGGCAAGCGTCCTTTGCTTTGGAATGGCTTACGGCGGTGCAATTATTTTGGGAAAGCAGATGGGAGCAAACCAGATGGAACTTGTGGAGCGCAATGCATCCCGGCTTGTAAAGAGTACGATATTTGCAGGTGCCCTTGGAGCCGTCATCTTGGGCCTGTGCCGTCCCATTCTTTTTAGGATTGCAGATTTGAATGAACAGGCAACCTATTTCCTTACGCCGCTTTTGTACATCAACTGCATTTCGCTTTTGGGTGCCGCAATAAACACCGTTTTGATTTGCGGGGTTTTCCGTGCTGGCGGGGACGCAAAGTGGGGCTTTGTCCTGGACACCATTTCCATGTGGGCTGTTTCTGTACCGCTTGGATTCTTCTGTGCATTTGTCCTGCACCTTCCTCCGCTCGTGGTTTACCTTATCGTTTACCTTGATGAATGGGAAAAGATGATATTCAATGTGGTCCACTACAAGCGCAAAAAATGGATGAAAAACATTACGAGGAATTTTGATGCAGAACGAACAGAAAGTTGAATCATTAAACACAAAAGGCTTTACCGGCAACCAGCTTAAACTCTTTGCAATCATCGCAATGACAATTGACCACTTAACCTGCGTCATCTGGCCCGGCTACAACTACGACTGGTGGATTATTTTGCTGCACATTATTGGAAGGCTAACGGCTCCAACAATGTGGTTTATGTGTGCACAAGGTTATGCCCATACACGCAACGTAAAAAAATATATTGCGCGGCTTTTTCTATTTGCTTTTATTTCGCACTTTGCATACAACTTTGCATTTGGAATTCCTTTTGTTCCGTTTAGGACAACGGTCTTTAACCAGACAAGTGTTATCTGGGCGCTGGCATGGGGAATTGTTCTGCTTTGCATTTTGGATGCGGACTTTCTAAAGAGCTGGCAAAAGACTGCCTTTGTTTTTGTGATTACGGCAATCGCTTTTCCTGCCGACTGGTCAAGCATAGCAGTCCTCGCAATCATGGAAATTTATATTCACCGCGAAAACCTGACCAAGCAAATCCTGCACATGGAAAAATGGGTTTTGCTTTACGCGCTCGTCTGGTTTTTCTGCATAGACAAGGTTTACGCTTTTATTCAGCTGGGGGTAATCATTGTCTGGCCTTTCATGAAAAACTACAACGGTCAGCGTGGCAAGATGCGCTTTATGAAATGGTTCTTCTACATTTACTATCCTGCGCATCTTGTGGTTTGCGGTCTTATACGGCTTTACCTGCACGGAAACATTAGCGCAATTGTTGGGGGATGAATTTTTTTAGACTTGATTTTGAATCTGGAAGAGTTTTTAAAGAAAATACTATCTTAGCAAAAACAATACAATTACCACCAAGGAAGCACGGCCGGGATTGGAGGGGCGGCGTAGCCGTTGCTGGTGGGTGAGCGCGGGCTTTGCCCAAGTGAACCCCAGCAATGGAGCGAGAGCGGAACCCCGGAAAGCCCTTAGCAATAGAAAGCGCCGCAGAAAAAAAATCTAAAAACCTATTGACATTATAGGAAATGTGTATTAACATGACAATATACCTAGTAAAACACTAGGAAAAGAAAGTTAGGCACAGGAGGTTTACGGTTTATGGAAATTTATTTTGAAAAGTTAGTCCGCGAAAATTTTAGGAATGGCCTCATGTGCTGTTGCCGCTAAAAGAGTTTCCGAACAAGTCCAATTATCCATTTTATTTTTTATTTATTAGAGAGGCAAAACTATGGCAAATTTACATTTTGAAACATTACAGTTACACGTTGGTCAGGAACAGGCAGACCCAACAACGGATTCACGCGCAGTTCCTATTTACCAGACTACTTCTTACGTATTCCACAATTCAAAGCATGCGGCAGACCGTTTTGGTTTGGCTGATGCTGGTAACATTTACGGCCGTCTTACAAACTCCACACAGGATGTTTTTGAAAAGCGCATTGCGGCTCTTGAGGGTGGCGTTGCGGCTTTGGCGGTTGCAAGCGGTGCTGCGGCTATTACCTATACGATTGAGGCTCTTGCTCAGAAGGGAGAGCACATTGTTGCACAGAAGACAATTTACGGCGGAAGCTACAATCTTCTTGCTCACACTTTGCCGCTTTACGGTGTGGAGACCACTTTTGTAGATGCCCACAACCTTGAGGAAATAGAGGCGGCAATCAGGCCCAACACAAAGGCTGTTTATCTTGAAACACTTGGCAATCCCAATTCCGACATTCCGGACATTGATGCCATTGCGGCTCTTGCACACAAGCATGGTCTTCCGGTTGTTATAGACAACACTTTTGGAACTCCATTCCTTATCCGTCCGATTGAACACGGGGCAGACATTGTTGTTCACTCTGCTACAAAATTTATTGGAGGCCACGGAACTACTCTTGGCGGCATAATTGTTGACTCCGGCAAGTTTGACTGGAAGAAATCCGGCAAGTATGCACCTATTGCTGAACCCAATCCAAGCTACCACGGCATTTCTTTTGCAGATGCAGTAGGACCGGCTGCTTTTGTAACCTACATCCGCGCAATTCTTCTTCGCGACCAGGGTGCGGCAATTTCTCCGTTCAATGCCTTCCTTCTTTTGCAGGGAACGGAAACTCTGTCTCTTCGCCTTGAACGCCACGCTGAAAACACAAAGAAGGTTGTTGAATTCCTTAAGAATCATCCAAAGGTTTCTAAGGTGAACCATCCTTCTCTTGCAGACCATCCGGATCACGCTCTATACCAGAAGTACTTCCCCAACGGAGGAGCTTCTATCTTTACATTCGAGATTAAGGGCGGTAAAGAGGCTGCATGGAAGTTCATTGACAACCTTAAGATTTTTAGTTTGCTTGCTAATGTTGCGGACGTAAAGTCGCTTGTAATTCACCCGGCTAGCACGACCCACAGCCAGCTTAACGATGCGGAGCTTGCAGACCAGGGTATTAGCCAGTCAACGATACGCCTTTCAATCGGTACGGAGCACTACGAGGACATCATTGCAGACTTGAGCCAGGCTTTTGACAAGGTGTGATTGTTTGCATACGGGGTAGGGATTGTAGGGGTGCGAAGCGTTCGAGGCTTGTCTGCGAATGTAGGCGAAAGCCGGATTTTGCAACGAAGTTTCAAGCGACCCCGAAAAGCCCGGCACCCCTTTGGCGGGCAACCCCCGGATGATTTTTAGGAGCTATATTTACAAAAATATTTAGCAGTGTTAGAATACGGCAATTTTAATTAAAAAGAGGAATTTCATGTTAAAATTGCTTGAAAAAATTTCTACGACCGTCAGCAAACTGATGGCTCTAATTGTAATTGCGGTTGCGGCCTTGGCGCTCTTTGTTCCCCAGTCATGCAACTGGATTAAGACAAGTTCCATTAACTGGCTTTTGGGAATTGTAATGTTTGGAATGGGTCTTACCCTTAAGCCAAGTGATTTTAAGGTTGTGTTCAGCAGACCGCTTGATATTATCATTGGTTTTTTGGCTCAGTTCATCCTTATGCCTCTTATTGCATTCCTTTTGATTAAGGCTTTTAATTTGCCTACAGAGCTTGCAGTTGGCGTTATGCTTGTTGGTACTTGCCCTGGAGGAACTTCTTCCAATGTAATGACCTACATGGCAAAGGGCGACGTTCCGCTTTCCGTTGGCATGACGGCTGTTTCTACTCTTTTTGCTCCCTTGCTTACGCCTTTCCTTACATGGGTTTACCTGCGCACAAGTGTAGACGTTAATGTTTTGGGTATGTTCCTTTCTATTATAAAGGTTGTTCTTGTTCCGATTGTGTTGGGCTTGATTATTAACCGCTTCTTCTCTAAGTTTACCCAGGCGGCTGTTAAGGTTTTGCCGCTTATTTCTACAATTGCAATTGTTGCAATCGTGGCGGCTGTTGTTTCTGCAACGTCTGCAAAGCTTTTGTCTACAAGCCCAATTATTTATCTTGTGGTAATTTTGCACAACCTCTTGGGCTATGCTTCCGGCTACGGTGCTGGTAAGCTTTTGCGCAGGGGAGAAAAGAAGAGCCGCACGCTTTCTATTGAAGTTGGTATGCAGAACTCTGGTCTTGCAACATCTCTTGCTGTTTCACACTTTGCACAGTACCCGCTGGCATCCATTCCGGGCGCAGTATTTAGCACATGGCACAATATTTCCGGCGCAATCTATGCAAACATTCTTGCAAGCAGAAAGCCTAAGGATGAGGAATAAAGCAACCAATGCCATTAACTTTACGGCATTCTGAGCTTGACTTAGAATCTAAAGTCAATATAACGTAAAGAGATGTCGAATCAAGTTCGGCATGACAGGTTCTTTATGATAATTGTTGGCTGATTGGGGGATTGCACTTTGCTGTAATCCCCTTTTTTGTTGCCTGTCACCACATTTTATGAAAATTGATTTCCGTGTATCCGCACTCGGCTTTTTTTGACGCGGTTTCAGCCGGGAATGGAAGTGCTTTCGCATTTAGATTTGCACTTACCTTTTACGGAAAGTGCCGCACAATCTTGACGACTTTAATAATACTGAATATACTTAAGTTACGATGGATAACAAAGGTGTTTTGGATTCGTTGTTGCGCTCTTTTGGCAGCTACTATGACGTAAAAACTGAAGGTGTTTTGCCGCCGTTTGCTGCCCAGGCGACTTTTAATATGCACAACGAACAGTATTTTTTAGTCAAAGCGGCGCAGATTGCGCAGATTGATTCAAATGAATTTGTTTACATCGCAAGCGAAGAGAACCTTAATCAGCAAAAAATAACTGAATTGGCGGATGCGGCATGGTCCGACGGCCTTTCCAAAGTAAAGCCTGACTCTAACCACCGTAATTCCGACGTTACGCTAATAATCATTTGCAATAAAATAGAAGAAAATTCATTCAGCATTGTAAAAAAGCTTAAGCATTACAAGTCTTACATGTTTGGCTTTCATGGCTGGAGCAATTTTAGGGCATTGGCATACGAAGTTTCCACTGGCAAGACGGTCACAAACAGACTGGGCAAACCGTTAAAGAAGCTTGTTTGCAATCTATAAAAAACTTAAGAGGCTGTTTCAAAAGTCATGCTGGGTTTCTTTGCTAAGCTCAGGATGCACTTTTGAAGCTGCTTCTAAAATCTCTTGAGGAGGAGATGAAAATGACAGCATTATTGATTATTATTGCTGCAATCGTTTTGCTTTTCATAGGCTACGTTTTCTACGGCTCATGGCTTGCAAAGCAGTGGGGTATTGACCCTTCAAAAAAGACGCCTGCCAACTCTATGACGGACGGTGTTGACTATGTTCCTGCAAAACCAGCTGTTTTGATGGGACACCACTTTTCTTCTATTGCCGGTGCGGGTCCGATTAACGGTCCAATTCAGGCAGCAGTGTTCGGATGGGTTCCTGTATTCCTCTGGTGTGTAATCGGCGGAATCTTCTTTGGCGGACTTCAGGACTTTGGTTCTTTGTTTGCTTCTATCAGGCACGAAGGTAAGTCTGTTGGCGAAATCATTAAGGATTCAATGGGCAAGACTGCTAAAAAGCTCTTTATAATATTTGCCCTTCTTGTTTTGATTCTGGTTATTGCTTCTTTTGTTAACGTTGTTGCAGGTACCTTCTTTACTAAAGACGGTGCTACTGGTTTTGTAACAAATCCTACCAACAACCAGACTACTGCAATCATTTCCGTAATGTTCATCGTTCTTGCTGTAATCTACGGAATTCTTACAAACAGATGCGGTCTTAAGACTCTTCCTGCTACAATCATCGGCATTGTTGGAATTGTAGTTTCTATTGCAGTCGGACTTAAGTTTGGCCTTGCAATGAGCCGCACAACATGGATTATCCTGATTGGCGTTTACATTGCGGTTGCTTCCCTTATTCCTGTTTGGATTATGCTGCAGCCACGCGACTACCTTTCAAGCTTCCTGCTTTATGCAATGATGCTCGTTGCATTTGTTGGTATTATCGTTTCTGCATTTACCGGCAGTGCAAGTTTTGAAATTCCTGCATTCAACTCTGCAAAGCTTGGTGCCATGTTCCCAACATTGTTCATTACAGTTGCTTGCGGTGCATGTTCTGGCTTCCACTCCCTGATTGCAACAGGTACTTCTTCCAAGCAGCTTGACAACGAAAGGAATGCAAAGGCCATCGGTTACGGTTCAATGCTTATTGAATCTGCACTTGGCATTATTTCCTTGATTGCCGTTGGTATGGTTTACAACAAGTGGATGGACAAGGGCTACGGTTCACCTTCTGCCGCATTCGGTGCTGGTATTGCAATCATGTTCGGAAAGGAAGGCACAGGCGTTTACAACACAATCAACGCACTTCTTACACTTGCAGTTTCTGTATTCGCTCTTACTTCTTTGGATACAGGTACACGTCTTAGCCGCTTTATGTTCAGCGAATTGTTCCTTAAGGACAGCGAAAAGACTTGGAAGGATGCAAAGGGTGTACGTAAGCTTTTGGCACATCCGCTCTTTGGTACAAGCCTTATGGTTGTAATTGGTTGTATTCTTGGTGGCCTTTCACTTTCTCAGATTTGGGGCCTCTTTGGTGCAGCAAACCAGCTCCTTGCAGGTATTGCCCTTATGGCAGTTGCAGCATGGCTTGGCGAAGTTGGAAAGAACAACAAGATGTTCTTTATTCCTACAATCTTCATGCTTGCCGCAACACTTACATTCCTTGTAAAGAAGATAATCGAAAAGGTTGGCGTTGTCGGTTCAGGAAAGTCTGTCTGGGGCGACTGGTTCCAGCTTGCTTTTGCCGCAGCAATGGCAATTCTTGCAGTTATCCTTGTTGTTGAAGGTGTTAAGACCTTTAAGAAGCAGGCTGCTAAGAAATAAGCTGAATGCAGTTGCCGGTAAAATCCGGTGATTGCAGTTTGCAAAATAAAAGCCCGGTCGGGTCAAGGCGCATTGTCTTGGATTCTGGCCGGGCTTTTTTGTTTTTTTTTGCGGCGCTTGCCTTGTTCAACAAAACGTTCCATAAAAGAACATCTTGCCATTTTTTCCATGGGTAACAAGCAGCGCCATGGACGGCGCGTCAGGTCTTAGCGTAAGCGCGGATTTTAGCAGAAAAACCGTAGTAAAAAATGGCAAGGAGGCCATTTTTTATGGGCTTTCCGGGGCTTGCCCTCTCGGCCGGTGCTGCGCACGCACTTCGTGCCCCCTCCAATCCCTGCCGTGCCTGTTTTGCAAACTCTAAAGCGATGCCCTGTAAATTGCTTCCACGTCGCTTGGGGTAAGATTTTTCCAGCCCTTGATTGTTCCACTTGAACCGCAGGCTTTTTTTGCCATTTCTGCAAAGTGCTCGTCTGTAATTCCGAGCTCTGAAAGCGATGATTTTAGGCCCAGTGTTTTATAGAAGAATTCCTTTGTTTTTTCTATGGCTGCTTTTGCGCTTTCCATTTTGTCTTTGCCTTGTGGAAGCCCCCAGACATTAGTTCCATAGTCGCAGAATTTTTGCGCGGTGTTTTCGTCAAGGACAAATTCCATCCAGCGGGGTGTTACTATGGCAAGTCCAAGTCCGTGGGTTATGTCGTAAACGGCAGAAAGCTGGTGTTCTATTGGGTGGCAGCTCCAGGGGGACTTGTTGCAGCCGCTTATGTAGCCGTTTATTGCCCAGGAAGAAGTCCACATAAGGTTTGCGCGGGCTTCGTAGTCGTCAGGTTTGGCAAGGGCAATGGGGGCGTACTTGATGACGGTTTTCATCATGGCTTCCATGCTGCGGTCAAGCATGTAGAGTTCCTGATTGGTGTTAAAGTAGACTTCCATTATGTGGGAAAGAATGTCTGCGCTTCCGCATGCGGTTTGGTAAGTGTTCACCGAGTATGTAAGAAGTGGGTTGCAGAAGGCCGCTTTTGGAAAGAGGTGCTTGTCCGTAAGGCCTGTTTTTTCATCCGTTTCCGGGTTACTGATTACGCAGGTTGGGTTCATCTCGGAGCCGGTTGCGGAAATTGTTAGCACTGTGATTACAGGAAGCGTTTCTTGAATCTTTTCTTTCTTTGCCATGAAGAACCAGGGGTCAAAGTCTACGAGTGCTGCTGCGGATATGAGCTTTGCGGCATCCATTGCAGAGCCTCCTCCTGCCGCTACGATTACTTCTATTTTGTTTTCTTTGCAGAGAGCCGCTCCTTTGCGGACACTTTCTATGCGGGGATTGGGTTCCACACCGCCAAGTTCAAATAGGCTTGCACCGGCTTTTTTTACCTCTTTTGCAAGGGCATCGTAAAGGCCTGTTTTTTTTATTGAGCCTCCGCCGTAGACAAGCAGGACTCTTTTTCCATAGCGGGAAATTTCTTCGCTCAAGTGTTCGATTTGATTTGGACCAAAATAATTTTTTGTGGGAATGTCATAGATAAAATTTGTCATGTTTGCTCCTGAAAATTGCTCCTATTATATACTTTGCCTAGCATAGAAAACAAGTGCCAGTGTTGCGCAATACAAAAATACGAACTTGTCTGGCGGGTCCCAGTAACGGAAAAAATCAAGGAATCCTCCCTAAAGGGTCCCTCCTTGCTTTTTTCCTACGTCCCACCGACCAAATTCGTATTTTTGTTCTTGCCAATAAGTAAAGAGCCATGGAGGGCGGCTTAGCGCATGCAGAATTGCGTAGCGATTCTGCAATCCATGAGAAATCCACGGAGGGATTTTCCATGGCGACCTACGCCGCCGTGGAGGGGCGCGATAGCGTTGCTGATGGCGCAGGTCCCTGAGCTATGTCGAAGGGCCGGAGCCGGCAGCAATGGAGGGGGTAGGGCCCCCCGGAACCCCGCAAGGGCGGTGACGCAAAGGCATGGCTGTCGAGTTAGCCAAAGAGCAAAATGGTAGAGCGGAAAAAAGTACCGTCCAAGAAAGTACACAGACCCTGAATCGAGTTCAGGGTGACAGTTCTTCATTCAGGGTGACAGGATGCGTTTAGGGTGACAGTTCTGCGTTCAGGGTGACAGGATGCGTTCAGGGTGACGCAAACCTCTTGGGTGTACTTTAAAAAAAAATCCGAATGGTATATAATGTGAAAGAAATTTTTTACTAGAAGGTTTTTTATGGCAATGGTTATCTTAACATTGAACTGCGGTTCTTCTTCCGCAAAGTATCAGGTTTACGACTGGGACAAGAAAGAGGTTATGGCAAACGGTGTTGTGGAGAGAATTGGAATTGAAGGCTCCTGCATCACCCACAAGGCAAAGGGAAAGAAAACGGAAATAACAAGCCCCTGCCCAACACACAAGGAAGCAATTGAATTAATCATCAAGGAAATTACGGATCCGGAAGTTGGCGTTATAAAGTCAATGGACGAAATTGGAGCCGTAGGACACCGCGTTTTGCACGGCGGAGAAAAGTTCACAAAGTCTGTCCTTATTACACCGGAAGTTCTTGACGGCTTCCGCGAAGTAATAGACCTTGGCCCTCTCCACATGCCAGCAAACATCATGGGTATTGAAGCAGCCCAGAAGGTTATGCCAAACGTTCCACATGCAGCAATCATGGACACAGCCTGGCACCAGACCATGCCCGAAGAAACATTCATGTATGCAATTCCCCGCGAATGGTACACAAAGTATGCAGCCCGCCGCTACGGCTTCCACGGAACATCTTTCCTTTACACCGCAAAGCGTGCAGCTGTTCTGCTTCACAAAAAGCCAGAGGACACAAACATAATTATCTGCCACATTGGAAACGGCTCTTCCATGTGCGCTGTAAAGAACGGCAAATGCTACGACACAACAATGGGTATTACCCCGCTCGAAGGCCTTGTTATGGGAACAAGAAGCGGCGACCTTGACCCGGCACTTCCATTCTACATCATGCGCAAAACAGGCATGAGTGCAGACGAGATGGACACTGCGCTTAACAAGAAGTGCGGCTGCCTTGGCATTACCACAAAATATTCAGACCGCCGCGACATAGAAATTGACGCAGCAAAGGGAGACAAGCTTTGCCAGCTTTCAATAGAAATGGAAGCCTTGCGCATAAAGAAATACATTGGTGCATTTGCCGCAGAACTTGGCCGCGTGGATGCAATCGTTTGGACGGCAGGCGTTGGCGAGCGCGGACCAATCACCCGCTTTAAGGCATGCTCCGGTCTTGAAAACTACGGAATCAAAATTGACGCTCAGAAAAACGAATGGAGCTTTACCGGCAACGCAGAAACATGCATCAGTGCGGACGACAGCGCAACAAAGATTTTTGTAATCCCAACAGACGAAGAGCTTGTTATGACGGAAGACGCCTACGCCCTTATGAAGGGAACTTACGACGTTCACACAAACTTTACCTATTCCTTCCAGGATCCCTCTTACGTAAACAAAGCGCGCGAAGAAGGCCTTAAAAAGGACATGGAAAAGCGCCCCCACTTGGCAGACGTAATCGTTCGCCCATAAGGCTTGGGTAAAAAAAATATTCTGATTTTGCCGTCTGGATTTTTTCTGGGCGGCAATTTTTTTGTCCTACAAACGATTGGACAAAGAGAGTCTTGGCATTTTTTCTTGTCTGCAAACAAGCAGCTCCATGGAGGGTGCGTCATTTGTTGGCAAAAACTTGTAAGAAAAAATGCCAAGGAGGTCATTTTTTAGGGGCTTTCCAGGGTTCCGGCTTTCGCCTCCATTCTCGCAAAGCGAGAACGGCTACGCCGCCCTTCCAATCCCTGCCGCTAGTTTATTTGCAAATAAAGAAAAATTCTCAGTAAATTTTATGGAAAAACTCACTGAGTTTTTAAAAATTCTCACTGACTTTTTTAAAATTCTCACTGAGAATTTTTGCACTTTTCACTGCGGTTTACAAAGGCACAGTTTTTTTCTATTATATCTCTTATCCGAGAAATGATTTTTATTCAACAAAAGACGCTGTGGGTTCTTCCCGGATGAAGCAAAGCAACATACTTTATGGATTGAATGATGAAAAAAGAATATCACTATTTTTTTAATGAGTGTTGTGGCAAACATAGAAAAAATATTAGGTTTCTTGATTGGACGCAGCTTATTTGGAGAATAAATAATGAATAAGATTTATAGATATTGCTTAAATACAAAGTCAGATGATCCAAAATGTATTATAAGGAACTATTTGCAAGAAAGAAAAATAAAATATTCAGATAAATATCTATTGGTTTTTGAGATATCGGATTCAGCTCCTTACTTTAATGATGTCATTAACTTCATGAATGCTAAATTAAAAGATGAACCACAAATTAGATGTGAGTATTCAAAGAAAGAACTTTCAGAAGCAAAGTATTTAGATATCTGGTTAAAAAAATATTCCGGTTATCCACAGCCTGATGATGTTGATGATATAAAGGATTCATATCTGAATTATACATTTGACATGACAAACTATTGTACGGAATGCGGAAACGGTCTTGTTCAGAAGGATTCTTTTTACCTGAAAAAATCATTTAACATAGAAAAAATACGTTTTGGCGGTGTGTACTGGATATACGACACATTCTTTATTACAACGGAACTTCGCGATTTGTTTATAAAGGAAAAATTTACAGGGATAGAATTTATTCCTGTAAAAAATATCAAAACCAAACAAATTGTTGATAACATTGTTCAGTTAAAAATCAACGCAATATTTCCAGAAAAGCTGAAATTTGATACTAAAGAAGTGATTAACTGTAAATCATGTAATACAATAAAAAATCTGAGAAAGGATGATTCTGAAATCTTCGCACCAAAAGAAATTTTAAAAGATTTGGATAAGGATTTTTATTTGAGCCAAGAATGGCACGGAGCTGGGCTTTTATGTTGTAAAAGTGTATTAATTTCCAATCGGGTGTACAAGTTTTTTGTTGATAATAAGATTAAAAATATAAATGCAGAACCCATTAAGTTTATATAATGCTTTTACTGCGGTTTACAAAGGCACAGTTTTCTTCTATTATATTGAAAAAATCGCAACGCGCTTCTGATTGATATGGATTACTTTATGTTTGTTATTGGTTTAATATTGTCTATATTGTTAGGTTTGGGAATGCAAATAATTCGCACAGGAAAAAAGTTTTCAAAGAAAGGTTTGATAATTAGTATACTTGTAATTTCTTTATGCTATGTTTTGGGGTATCTGTTCGTTAAGTATAACCAGCTTCCTGGTATAACTATTTGTGATTAGGATAAGAGTTATGATTTTTGAAAAATTTTTAACATACATAATACCGATCTTGGATATTCAAAGGCAAAGCAAAACAATAAGCAATCGAAAAACATAAAAGGCATAATACTAGGTCTTTTTATGGTAATAGTTTCCTTATTGTTAACTTTATGGATTGAATGATGAATAAAATTTATAAATACAGTTTGAATGCAAATAAAGGTGATCCGAAAGGTATCATAAGAAGTTTTTTGATTGAAAGAAATATAAAGTATTCTTGTGAGTTATTATTGGTGTTTGAGATATCTGATTCAAATCCATATTTTGATGACGTCGTTAATTTTATGAAGGACAAATCAAAATTTGAGCCACAAATTAGATGTGAATATTCAAAAAAAGAACTTTCCGAGGCAAAGTATTTAAGTATCTGGTTAAAAAGGTATTCTGGATATCCTCAGCCAGAAGCAATTGGTGTTAAGGATTCCTACTTCAATTACACTTTCGATATTACAAACTTTTGCACAAACTGTGGAAGTGGTCTTGTTCAGAAGGATTCTTTTTATCTAAAGAAATCTTTTAACATAGAGAAAATAAGATTCGGCGGTGTTTACTGGGAGTATGACACATTCTTTATTACAAAAGAATTGCAGGATTTATTTGTAAAAGAAAAGTTTACAGGAATTGAATTTGTCCCGGTAAAGAATATCAAGACAAAACAAATTGTTGATAACATTGTTCAATTAAAAATTAATGCTGTATTCCCTGCAAAATTAAAATATGAAGTTGAAAAGGTAATAGATTGCAAGCAATGCGGATTAAAACGTGATGTAATAAAAATGGATTCCGAATTGTTTACTCCAAAAGAAGCATTAAAAGATTTAGATAAAGATTTTTATTTAAGCCAAGAATTTCACGGTGATGGGCTTTTGTGCTGCAGAAGTGTATTAATCTCAAACCGCGTCTACCAATTTTTTGTTGACAACAAGATAAAAAACATTTGTGTAGATCCTGTTAAGTTTGTATAATGCTTTTTTATCAAAAAACTTGACGGTTATCATAATTCTTGTTATATTAAAAGTATGGTGAGCTTCTACCACATTTACGAAGCCCTAAAAAAGCGGTGAATTTCTACCATCAAGTGAAATGCTAAAAAAGCGGCGAGTTTCTGCCATCAAGTGAAAACCAAAAAACGCAAGTTTTTATAAAGGAGTCGGAAATGACTCCTTTTATTTTTTAAGGAGTATATGAAGTTTTATCATATAAAGGATGATTTTATTGCATTTTTGCATCAGTTTGATTCAAAAGTTTCCGACAACAAGAATGAAAGCCGTCCTTACGTCGGGGTTGTTCTTGAGGTTGCGGGTATAAAGTATTATGCGCCCTTTTCTTCCCCGAAACCAAAACATAAAAAAATGAAAAACGGAAAGGATTTTAGGAAAATAAACAACGGCATTTATGGTGCGATAAATTTCAACAATATGATTCCGGTTGTTGATACCGTCCTGATTGAAATTGACATTGCTAATATTGCTGATATTAAGTACCGCCGTTTGCTTCAGAACCAGTACAATTACATAAGGGCTGATGAAAGTGCCATTTTGCGAACTGCTGAAAATCTTAGAAACATGATTTTTAAAAATGAGAAAGATATATCGGAACATGATAAAATTATAAAACAACGATGCTGTAACTTGCCTCTGCTTGAAAAAAAATATTGTGAGTATAAAAAATAATTTTCATTAATTCGATTGGCGTGGAGTTTTTCTTTTTGCGATAAATATACAGTCTGGGAAATTCTTGAAAAGGTATTTGGTTACATTCTTATTTTGTTCGTTGAGGCAGTAATTATTGTTGGCAGTTATCAGAAGGGGAGAGAATAATGAGAAATGCTAAAAAGCTGATTGTTGTTTTGT
>Ga0256407_10002164_pt1 | contig 38327 bp, 24 predicted proteins | sample RumenRJG_04DNA_FD_193489 | JGI IMG/M metagenome (GOLD analysis project Ga0256407, IMG submission 193489) | Bovine rumen microbial communities from Lethbridge, Alberta, Canada - RJG_04 | ecosystem: Host-associated > Mammals > Digestive system > Stomach > Rumen | place: Canada: Alberta... | reverse complement strand
ATAAGCTACAATTGCTTCGAAAAATTTAACAAAAACATCAAAATTTTTCATTTTTGTTTTGTTATCTTCTACATTATCCACTTTTGACATTGCTGCCAAAACAACTTCATAAAATTGTTTTGGTAGATTTTTACGACCAACAGCAACTGCCATTCTTGGTTTTAATAAGTAAAATTCTGTTTCAATTTCTTCCCAAGTAGTTTTCTGTTCCATTTTCTTTAAAGCTGCAAAAAATTTCCTTAATTGAGTTGTGTTTAAATTTTGTCTTACTGATTCTTTTGCTACAATATGTGCAAAACCAGTTTCTGCATCAAGAAAATCTTTTGCTGGAATTTCACTTAATGTTTGACAAGCATTTATTTTGTTTTTAACATCGTTTATATCTGGCATTTATAATCACCTTAATCTTAAACTAACCCATGAAACTGGAGTTTTAATCCATGGCATGAATTTAATTCCGTTTTTATCAATTTCATCTCTTAATTCTCTATTATTTATTAATCTTAATTTGTATTTAAATAAAGGCAAGTATGATTTTGAAGATAACCTTTTTTGAATATTATCATGAAAATCAGATTCATTTGAAATATTTGTATTAACGTTAAAGTTATTTTCCCAAATATTTAAAAGGGAATAAGTGAAACCTCGTGAAATTTCTTTTGATTCGTTTTTGTCTTCCAAATATTTTGCAAAATCAAATATTTCATCAAATCCTTTTTCTAAACCATTACTTTCCCAATTCAGAGTTTCTCCAAATACTGTTATTTTATCTCTTCCACAATCTTTTGACTTTTCAAGTTCATCATCTGCCATAATAGCAGCTTTGCCGATAGGGAATTTAGGTGAAACAATTGATATTCCTGCTGAAATGTTTATATCAGAATTATTTGCTGTCCATTGTTTGAATTTTTCTCGAAATTCAAATGCAAAAAGAATTACATCATCATAAGGACCAACAACTAATAAATCATCTCCACCAGAGTAGTTAATATGTATTGTTGATGTACTACCATCTATAAGTGATTCCTTTGGTTTATAGACAGTTTCAGTTTTATAAACATTATTTTCCTCATCAACAAAATCTAATGTTTTAATTTCACATTTCACATCCTTTGGAAGTGTGGTTGTGAAATTAAATTTCTTAACAATTTGGTTAATGAATCCTGAGAAGAACAAATCCATATAAAAACTTAAAGAAGATACTCTTGAGATACTTGTAGCTCCTTCACCGAGATGTTTAAATCCACTTCTAAATATTAATCCAAGATTATCAACATCCATCTTCAATACTCCAAGTTTATTTGCACCTTTTGAGATTTCTGCAAGATGATTGAAGTATAACGGTGTTCCATTTATATTTGGAATACTGTTTCCTATTACTTTAAAATCAAATGAGACATTATCAGTAGAAATATCCAAATCCAAGAAATTTGTATCATTTAATTTATAGATTGTAAATTGAACATTAGGATTATCACTAACAATATTTTTAATTTGGGATTTATTATTTTTAAAAGCATAACCAATGTTTAATTTAGGATAAAATAATGAATTAATTATTTTTTTATCTGAAACATATTTGATTAAGTATTTAGCATTAGCAACAGCACTACCTAATTTTTCATGCTCCAAACAATCATCACAGTATTGGCCATTAGAATGATTTCCACAAACTGGACATAAATCATAATTAACATTAGATTCTATTTTAAAAACATCATCAAGTTGATTAATAAATTTATGTTTCTTGTTTATAGCTATTAATTGATTTAAGTTCTGTATAATATCATCAAAGTTACCTAAATCATCCCCACATGCTTCGATTGAAACAATATTTAAGAATAATTCAGCATTAAACTTATCAATGAAAACCTGATTAGCTTCCAAATCAATCTTTTTAACAACTTCATTAGTTTTAGAGATATTTGGCGCAATAATTGTAAATCTTCCACCACCACAGAATAAAATATTTGATGAATCCAAGTTTAAATCATTAATTATTTTAGATGAAATAGCTTCACATAAAAGTGTTAAATAAAGTGAACGACCACGAAGACGTTTACTCATACCACTTTGAGCATCTTCAGGTGTTTGAACTTTATAAATAAAATTCTGAATACCTGAAATATCACCATTGATAATCCTATAAACTGGTTGATTATCAGTTTGTTTTAATTTATTATCTTTTGAAAACAGATATCTACAATTAGCAATAGCAACTGTTGTTTTTAAGTGATCATAAAGAGAAATGTCACTTTCAGAATAATAAGCTGCTGATGGTACAGTAGAAGTATATTTTCGCAATACTGCTAAAACACTTTCAAAATCTTTATTTTCCAATAATTTAAATTCATTTGTAAATTTATTCCATAAATGTTGATAATCAGGAACTAAATTCCAACCATTCATTACTTTTTCATCCTGAGGATGCAAACCTTTTGAAAAATCAAGCTCAACTAATGGAACATAACAATCATCATGTTTATTCCCACTTAATGAAATTCTTGAAAAAATTGAAGTTAAAGGAGTTACTAAAACATCCCCCAACTCTTCAGCATCAATACGCTCTTTAGAAGAATGCTGATCTGCTTTTTGAATAATTTTTCCAAGTTCAGGATAGACAGATTTGGAAGGATTGTGATGATATAACACTAAATCTTCAACATCACTGTCAAAATATTCCTTAACAAAGTCTGCTGACCATTTAGAATGAGCACCACTACGACCATAATCATCTACTGTGTATTTTTCATATTTAGAATCATATGAATGACCGGATTTACCGAAATTATCCGCTCTTTGGTAAAACTTACCAATATCATGGAATAGACTAGCAAATTTTAAAATTTTGTAATCATCCATTTAAAGGTAACCTCCATTGTTTTGATATGCATACTTTGTGTTAAAAGATATTTAAACTTGTCTAAAAATTTTTTAGCATTACCCTTAGGTTAATATTGTAAAACGTATTGACTAATGATTTAACAATCAACATTATTAATTCAATAGAATTAAAGTGATTAGTACCACAATTATTCTAATGACGTAATACATCTACAATTATAAAATTTTAATTGAACTTATTCATGTTTATGTCATATTAAAGTTTAATTACTTGATTATATACTAAATAATATTTATTAAATAAGATTTTTTAATATTAAAAATATAGAATTACTGCTGATTTTTACATATATATACAATTATAAAACATATCCCATAAGAAGATGAAATGTGTGAACCTCCCTTTTTTATAACAAATTGATCCAAATTGGATTTTTTAGTGCAAAATTTATTTTCTTTAAAAACAGTCCAAATAGGTTAATAGTGCAACATAATACATATTTCAATATAAAATTCATTATTTAACTATTTTTTTATTATTTATTTGATTTAAGTTGAAAAATTTATTAAAAAACTATTTATATTAAGTGTGCGAATCTTTATATATAGTAGGGTATTTTTTTAATCCCCACACAAAGTTGAAAAATCACAGGCTCTAATGCATTAAAATGGTAAAAAGAAGAAAATTTTGCCACTATTGCAAAGGAGTTTCCAGTAAAATAAGGATTGTGACATATTTAATGAAGTCTTTTAAGTCTTCAAACTCAGCATTGCAAAGGAGTTTCCAGTAAAATAAGGATTGTGACTTTTAAAAATGATGGGGAAATGAAAGAATTTATTGAATTGCAAAGGAGTTTCCAGTAAAATAAGGATTGTGACAAAATCACATTTCATCAAATCCTTTGCAATCTTACATTGCAAAGGAGTTTCCAGTAAAATAAGGATTGTGACTTGGTCGTCGGTTAAAACGGTTCCAATGGTTCTTTGAATTGCAAAGGAGTTTCCAGTAAAATAAGGATTGTGACTCTAATCTTTCAATCTCCTTATCACAGGCGTTTTCTATTGCAAAGGAGTTTCCAGTAAAATAAGGATTGTGACTCTGTTTCTTTCACCAAGTGTGTTCTAAATTTTAGATTGCAAAGGAGTTTCCAGTAAAATAAGGATTGTGACATTTTTAGCTTTCATAACATCTCTCCTATATTTTATATTGCAAAGGAGTTTCCAGTAAAATAAGGATTGTGACCTTTTTGCTCGATGGCCTCGCATATGTAGTCATATTATTGCAAAGGAGTTTCCAGTAAAATAAGGATTGTGACTTATTTTCAATTCCAAGAACGGAAACAGCTTTTAAAATTGCAAAGGAGTTTCCAGTAAAATAAGGATTGTGACATTATTACCAATAGTTATTATTTGTAATACTTTTTTATTGCAAAGGAGTTTCCAGTAAAATAAGGATTGTGACTGCTTGAACAGAGTAATATTTGTAAGCCATTTTTTTATTGCAAAGGAGTTTCCAGTAAAATAAGGATTGTGACTATGAAGTTGTCAATGTAGTATTTACCATCTTTACATTGCAAAGGAGTTTCCAGTAAAATAAGGATTGTGACCCTCTAATATACAATCAATCGAATCCTGATTATCACATTGCAAAGGAGTTTCCAGTAAAATAAGGATTGTGACAAATTAGATGGTAATTCTTTTTGCAACATTTCTACAATTGCAAAGGAGTTTCCAGTAAAATAAGGATTGTGACCCTTTTGGAATTTTTTAACTGCAGCTGTTGTTTCATTGCAAAGGAGTTTCCAGTAAAATAAGGATTGTGACAAGAAGGATACTGGTGAGAAGTGTCATATTCATTTGATTGCAAAGGAGTTTCCAGTAAAATAAGGATTGTGACACCAATAGTAACATTCTAAAACATCTGAAACATCTAATTGCAAAGGAGTTTCCAGTAAAATAAGGATTGTGACCCTTTATCAAGGAAAACAAGGTCAAAGGACTTTTCGATTGCAAAGGAGTTTCCAGTAAAATAAGGATTGTGACAGCGAGTTTTTCGCCTAAACGGTCATATCTAATGAAATTGCAAAGGAGTTTCCAGTAAAATAAGGATTGTGACATAACCAATAATATATTCATCATCAGATTCCATTTTATTGCAAAGGAGTTTCCAGTAAAATAAGTATTGTGACTGTTCTATTTGTTCTATTTGTCATATAAATCACCTTATTGCAAAAGAGTTTCCAGTAAAATAAGGATTGTGACTACTACATGGTATAGCATAACTAATACTATATTCAATTGCAAAGGAGTTTACAGTAAAATAAGGATTGTGACGACAATCCATCTTGTAATTGAAAGTTACTTGTTCTAATTGCAAAGGAGTTTCCAGTAAAAGGATTGTGACGTCCAAGGACCATTCGCATCCTCATCATGAGAACATATTGCAAAGGAGTTTCCAGTAAAATAAGGATTGTGACGTCCAAGGACCATTCGCATCCTCATCATGAGAACATATTGCAAAGGAGTTTCCAGTAAAATAAGGATTGTGACTTAGTAACACAAATATTATTACTAATTCCTTTTGAATTGCAAAGGAGTTTCCAGTAAAATAAGGATTGTGACACTTTTCCACAGTAATGATAATAATTTCCTTCTTGAATTGCAAAGGAGTTTCCAGTAAAATAAGGATTGTGACTTATTTTCAAAATATTCAATTTGTTCTGCAATTAATATTGCAAAGGAGTTTCCAGTAAAATAAGGATTGTGACCCCACATCCATCCGTCTTTTCCGATTACCTGAAACCATTGCAAAGGAGTTTCCAGTAAAATAAGGATTGTGACGTTATTACTCCTGCTCCTGGGTATATTTCAACTAAATTGCAAAGGAGTTTCCAGTAAAATAAGGATTGTGACTAAATTTTTCAATTGCAAGGTCAACCACTAATTCAATTGCAAAGGAGTTTCCAGTAAAAAGGATTGTGACATATTTTCATTATAATCTAACTCCTCGATAGTCTAAATTGCAAAGGAGTTTCCAGTAAAATAAGGATTGTGACTTTTCAATGACATCAGTAATTACCATTCCTTCTTTTATTGCGAAGGAGTTTCCAGTAAAATAAGGATTGTGACATTTAAATCCATTATGTAATAAATACGGTTATTATCATTGCAAAGGAGTTTCCAGTAAAATAAGGATTGTGACGTTGAAAGAGACTATGGATTCATTAAACATGATGAATTGCAAAGGAGTTTCTAGTAAAATAAGGATTGTGACATCATCTCTTGCGGTGTATCCATAGACCTGAACACTATTGCAAAGGAGTTTCCAGTAAAATAAGGATTGTGACCTTTTATTTCATTTTCATCATATGACCATTTTCCAATTGCAAAGGAGTTTCCAGTAAAATAATGATTGTGACATTGATTGCTTCTTTAAATTCTGACTCAGTAATATTATTGCAAAGGAGTTTCCAGTAAAATAAGGATTGTGACCTCAAAACGGTTGAATTTGATGCGGATTTCTTTATATTGCAAAGGAGTTTCCAGTAAAATAAGGATTGTGACTATTTTGTTTTTTATATAAAAATCTTAATTGTTTTTATTGCAAAGGAGTTTTCAGTAAAATAAGGATTGTGACTATTTTGTTTTTTATGGGTTTTGTCAATAATTTAGTCTTTTAATATTTTTGCTTATTTTTCCTATTTTAATTGTTATTTAAGTTTATTTTTTGTATTTGGGTGATGTGGAGCTTTTATTTTTTCCTATTTTTTGATGGTTTAAAATCGTAATTTTTATTAGTTTTGAGTTTCAAAAATTAAATTTGAACTTCCATTTTTGGATTTAAGTGGTTTTCGGTTCAAAATGGTGGTTTATGATACGGCGTACAGTCTATCTTAATGATGGTGATTTGAGCTTTTTATGGTGTTATTCGCTCAATATGCTGTATCTTTGAGATTAATTAGTCTTGCAAGGTTGTAAATGGTGTTTCTTAGTTGGATCTCGTTGTTTGCTGCAGTTTCTGTAGTGCCGATTAATTTTAAAACTCCATTATCACCTTTCAAGAAACCGTTAATTCCTTCGCTTCGTGAAAATCGTTGCGGATAGTTAATATTTCTTCTTTTATCCAGGAATCGTTCAGTCATTTTGTGATTAAGTTCTGTAGTTTTGAATTTTAAGGTTTTGTGCTTGCAGCTGTTGATATTTGGACATCCAGTACATGAATATGTTTCAAAATGATACCATTTTTCCTTGCAATTGTCCGGAAGATTATCGTCCTTGTGTGGTTTTCTATGTTTGATAGGTTTAATTTTAATTAATCTCATAAAACGACCATGGGACAGATATATCCGTTTTTAACTCTAATAAAATCTTTTTTGGAGGACTTTTTTCTTTTTTCTGGAAGTTCATTTTCTCGCCTTAATTTATTATTATGCATTTCAGATAATTTTTTAGGCATAATTAAAGCATTAATCTTATTGATAAACAAATAATAGAGATTTTCTGTTGAGAAATAACCTGAATCAGCGATTAAAATGGTTTCACGAATTCTTTTCAATATTTCACTGTAATTTCTTCGTTCTCCAAATTCTCTTTGCAATTCAATAAAGATTTTAATTGTTTCATTAAATGTCATTTAAGACAAATTTGATTGTTTCCAGTCATTGGATTCTGTTAATAGCATTCCAGTCAATATTATATGATTTTCAGTCATGATTTCCTGTAAATTAAACGCAAAATCATAAATTCCTCTTTTTGTTTTCATCCAACAAGTCTTTGGAAATGTAATTGAAACAATATCAACATTTCTTTCTTCCAAAATTGATTTATAAATACTTATTTTTTTATATATTCTTCTATTGTAGAGAGTTATTCTTTTTAAGGCTAAATTAACCAGTTTGCATATTTCTTCATCATTTTTATAAATTTCTAATTTTTCTTCTAATCCTTTCATTGTGCGATTAATAGATTGTGGAGTATTTTCATGCAATAAATTCCATTTTTTGACTTGTATTAATGCATTCACTTCTTTTTGTGTGATTTTATAGTTTCTGGAAGCTCTCACAAGTGCATCAGTTCCATCAACAAATAATTTAACAAAATCTAAGAAGCGTAAATCATTTAACAATACCAGTGTGGCAATGAAAACTTTTTTAATTACTTTTTCATCACTTTTATTTAAAAAATTAGCGAAAGAATTGCGTGATGGTTTTAAACCGCATGTAACGATTAGAAGAAATCTATTCTTTTTACATTCCCCTTCCATTTTAGTATAATTGGAAATATTAATGCTAAAACAGTATAATACTACAATTAAAAGTAGTGTTCGAGGATATGCTGGACGTCCACGCTTAGATTCAAATTCCAAATCCAATTGATGCATTAAATTTTGAATCATATCTGAAAATGCAAAATTAACGATAGTCAATAACATTTTTGGACAATCCTCCCCCATTTTTAGCTTATTTATAATATTTCTGTTTTTATACTCATCTAATTGTATAACAGACATTATAAATCAAATATTTAAGAGTATATTCAATTTTTACAACTTTTCCATTTTTGAAAAAATTTCACACGAAAATAATTGAAATTACTTAAAATCTCAATTAAACATTAAAATGTTTACTAAATAATTATATAAATAATTATTATATAATATTATGTAATTTAAAGTATTTATAACTTATTATATTTAATTATAAGTAATATTAAACTAAATAAAAGTTATTAAAAGATTTTCCAATTGATAAAGAAAATTTAAAGAATTTTACTTTGAAAAATAAGTTGAAAAAATATCCTAATCGAAATGGAATTTTCTCCAGAAAAAACGGTTAAAAATATGATAAAATAAGATCTCTCTAAAAATTAAAAATAACTATTTTAAATGGAATATATTAAAAATAAAGAAAAAATAGATAGTTAAATGATGAAAATAAGTAAAATTAAGAAAAAATAGATTATTGACAAATCCCTTAAAAAATTTTTCAAAATAGGATTTCTAAAAGCTAATAATTATAGTTACTAACCAAACTTTTATTATAGATGACTGACAAATAATAAATTATGTCAGGAAAATCTAAAATTAATGTTTTTAACAAAATGACAAAAACTGCTTTAGATGAAGAAATAAGTGCTTATGTGGCTTATCATAGGTACTATCAGAGGTTAATTGCAGTTAAAATAGTTAGTGAAGGAAATACAATTGCGGATGCTGCAAATATATTGGGAAAATCCTATCAAACAGTCCACAGATGGATAAAAACTTGCGAATCTGAAGGATTAGAAGGATTAAAACCATCATTTGGCGGAGGGAGGCCATCAAAATTAACTTATGATCAATTGATTGAATTAGATAAAATCATTGAAGAAACACCAAATATGTCAATGAAAGATGTACATCTTCTTGTTAATGAAAAATTTAATGTAGATTATAGTTTAAAGCAAATAGGAAAAATTGTGAGGAAATTAGGATACAATTACAATAAAGCATATCCTAAATTTTCGAAATCTCCTGAAGATGCAGAAGAACAGCTAAAAAAAACTTAGAAGAACACAATTTATCTTCAAAAGATATTATTATCTTATTTGATGAAGCATCCTTCCAAAATGAACCCTACACTCAAAAATCATTATATAAAAAAGGAACAAAACACACACAAACTGTAAATCCTTACAAATTTAAAATCAATGCCACAGGATCCTTAGCAATTAATGGAAATTCAACCATCACAATCACAAATTCTTCAACAGCACCAGAAATAGCAATAGCTCTCTTAGAATTAAGATGTGCTAATACAAAAAACAAAAATACAGTAAAATTATTAAATAAAATAATTGAAGAAGTTAACTTAACTGATGAAGAAATAGATGAAATTTTAATGGAAAACAATGAAAATAACAAAGTTTTCACAGAAAAAATAATAAAAACAATTGAAAAATATAAAGATGATACGACCTCAACAATTGCTAGAATCATCGGAAAACACTGCAATCGAGAATCAATCAATAATGTGAAAAAAAGAAGAGAAATAAGAAGAAAAATAACCTTAAATCTACTGGAAAAAGAAAACATAATAACAAAAATACAAACCGAACAAAGAATATGTTTAATCTTAGATAATTACAGCGTTCACAAGTCTACATTCATCAAAAAAATAGCATTACATCTCAATATTGCATTAATATACCTTCCACCATACTCCCCACATCTAAATCCAATAGAACAAATATGGAGACAAATGAAACGAGAAATTAAACATTATTATCTAGAATCAAGAGAATTTTTACAAGAATTAACAATAAAAACCTACAATAAATAGATTTCTGGAACGAAAGTTTATGACAAATGGCTCGAAACATTTATAACAAAAGTTTGGTAACTAACTATAATAAAAAGAATATTCAACGGAAAAATAGAAGCTGAAGTTTACAACAATCAAATAAATAAACAAAATCCAAAAAACATAATCTATAACATCTATCGTTCAACTCAAATTCAATAAAAATGAGGATTTCTCAAAGCCAAATTATTGAAAAATTCTACTAACATTGGCCCAGACCGATAATACTTCCATAAATCATCACAATTAATTATTTTTTAATTCTTTAATTGATTTATAATTTAATCTCATTAAATCACCAATTTAAGGTTTCAAATTATCTAATTTACCATCAATGATAAAAATTAATCTTTTTAAAACCATTATAAAATTTAAAAATAGAATTATGAGAAGAAATACTGTAATAAACGAAAATATGCCCAAATTTAAACTAAAAATTTGAATATTCAAATATTTAAACCAAATAATTAATAACAAAATCAATGAAATTAAAATTCCGAAAGAAATATTACTTTTTAATTGTTTCAATGTCTCATAATGTCTATTTGAATTTAAATCTTCTTTGTTTAAACTAAGTATACTAATTAAAAAACTAAATAATATTGGAATAAATATTGACAGCGAAATAGATATTGAATTAATAGAACTTTCATTTAACTTACCATGTAAAATAAAAATAGAAAATAAAGATAATATTAATGGAAAAATAAAAAAAGTAAACAAATCTTTGTAAGAAAATTCATTACTATTAAATTTTATTAAAGTATCAAAATGATTCCTAACTTCACTAAAAATATTTATTTTTGATGAAAATATTTTGAAAAGATATTTATTAAATATATCAAATACCTTTTTAAAGTGATTAAAAACATTAATTATAAAAATATTTAATAATTGCATTGATTAATCCCCTACCTATATTTATCAAATATTTTTCCATAATTATTAAATAAATGTTCTAAAGCAACTTTATGAATTGAATCTAATTTAGGATTACCATCTTCCCACTCATGAATTTCATCAGTAATATTAATATATGGAATAATTGTAGTAGGATCAGTTAATATAAATGTTTTTGGTTTACCGTTATATTTAGATGTCACTTTAATTAAATCATATTCAACAGATTGGAAAGATAATAAATTATCTTCCCTTAAATTTAAAAATTCTTCAGGAGTGGTTTTATCACCATTAAGTTTAATTTCAGTTTCTATTGTTTTAATCTCAGTTTTTAAATCCTCAGTAATATCATCTGGAATTTGATTTTTAATTAATTTAAAAGATAACAATTCGCCTTTTTTATAAAAATTTTCTTTAAGTTCTTTAGGAAAAATACGGGGCAAATCAATCTTATAATGTGCATATTTAGGAAATTTTTTTAAACCATCATCCAAAAATATTGATTTGAACATTGTTTTTATTCCAATTCCTCTTTTTTGTTCTAAAATTAAAAATCCTCGAGTTATATTTTTTGGAATAACAATTAAGAAATAATAAGGATTAAAAACACCCTCATCTTCATTTATAAAATTTTCATTTGATTTATTAATAATTTTATTTATATCATGAACCTTACGTTTATTACCATGATTTCCAAACTCAACAATACCATAAAATCCACGATTATCAAAATCTTGAAGTTCATGAAATTCTGAAAGGTAAATACTTTTTCCATTATCCTCAACTCGTTTATTCCTGAGACATTTTTCATCATCATAATAAACAGACAATATATCTTTCATAATTTCTAAAAAATCAAATGAATTACTATTTAAATTATAATCTGGAAGATTATCTAACTTAAAATATTCCTCATTTTTAGAATCATCAAATTTAATATTTATTCCATACATTGCTAAACTAATTGAATATCTCATAATACCTCCATTAATCACTTACAATATCAGTTATAAAAGTCCTATAATTATCCACTACTCCGAAGTTAATGTTATTGCCAACAGCTTCAAAGTGTTTTCTTCCACATTTAATTTTATAATCCTCTTTGTCTCTTAATGATGATTCCTCAGTACTGCCTTTTGTTTCAATAACAAAATACATTTTTGTTTCATCTTCTGATTCCATTAAGATAGCCCAATCAGGATTATAATTACCAATTGGAGTTTTGATTTTAAACCAATCTGGAAGTTTAGTATAATATTTTACTTTACTATTATTTTCCAAACTTTCAACAAACTCACGTTCTTTTTTACTATCATAAACCACATAATTATAAACAGATTTATTTGCTTCAACCATATTTTTATCTAAATAACCAAATAGTTCTTCATTAGTAAATAATTCCTGATCATAATAGTCTCCAGTTTTAGTGTACTTAATACCATCTTTAATTAGGTTTTTCATCTCATTATTAATTAAACGAGCACATTTTTCCATATATTCTTGTGGATTTTTCTTAAATTGGTTTAAAGTATCACTTTCAGTCAAAATCCTGACAATTGTTTTCCTAGTTAAATCTGTTTGGTTTTGTAAGAAAGTTACAATATCTGGAAGAGCAATATCTTCTTCATCAAATTCAATCACATCTGTTTCACCATTTTCTTGAGCATGAACTCCTGAAGCATCAATAGTCAAACCACTCTTAAGATATATTAATTTTGGAGCTTTAACTTTTAATTTTTCATTAAAAGCTTTTACACAATTTCTAATTAATTCTTCACTATCATAATCAACTGAATAAGTAGTCATACATTTAATAGAATTCCAAAATTGCTCAAAAATCGGATCATTCAACACTTGTTTTCTTACTTTAATTTTACGCCTATCAGTTGCAGATTTAATAGGAAGATTTTTAGTTGGTTTTTCAACAACTTCAATAATCTCTTTTCTTATTGACTCATAATCTTCAGGAATATCAATATTGCCTTCTTCAAGAGCAACTTTTAATTTATCTAAAATTTTACCTTTTCCGTCAATATATTTCATTTTTTTGAAATGATTAAAGATTTCAGTTGATCGATTATCTAAAGGTACTTCTTTTCCTTGTTTATTAACCCATAGAATATGAGCAAAATCAGTTTTATTAAGTGTTCCAAATTTATATCCAGTTTCATCTTCTATATCTTTTTGAAGATTACGTGCAAAATCCCCATAAGAACCATTTGCCATTACAGTTAATATATTAACATTTTTATCATGTATTCTTTCACCATCTTGGTTAACACATAACCTAAGCCCACGACCAATTTCTTGACGTTTTTTGGTTGTAGATTGTGTCTCGTTTAAAGTACAAATCTGGAAAACATTTGGATTGTCCCAACCTTCTCTTAATGCTGAATGAGAAAATATAAAACTTAATGGTGTGTCAAAACTTAAAAGTTCTTCTTTTGCACTCATTATTAAATTAAAAGTGTCTGTAACTTTTTTAGCTCCACCTTTAACTTCACCATTTTTCTTTAGTTCTGAATCTTCAAATTTGCCTTCTTTATCTTTAGCAAAATATCCTCCATGAACTTCATTAGCAGGCACTTTTAAATCAATATAACCAAATAATGTAGAATATTTCTCTTTTTTAATTAAATTTTTATACTCCTCTTCAAAAATGTCTGCATAAATGCCATTTGACCAAGTATTATTCTCACCATATACTCTATAATTGGATACTTTATCTATAAAGAACAAACTTAAAACTTTTATTTCTTTTCCTTGTTTTAAAAATTCTAATTGTTTATCTAAATGTTCTTCAATAGTTTTTCTAATTTGGGCTCTTTTCAGACTCAAATCATCAATATCGCCAATATAAATTCCTTTTTCCAAAGTAACGTCTGCTGGTGAAAATATTACTTTTTCAATTCCGTCGAATTGGTTAATTTCATCAACAATATATCCAGAATATTTATCACTATTAGTAATATCTTCTAAATTATCGCCTTTTTTAACTTTAACTGTTTTTCTTTTAGTTTTACCATTAACTAGGACATCAACTTCAATTTGTGCAGTTATTGGTGAATTATTGAAATTTGTTGATACTAATTCTAAATACGCGTCATTATGATAACCTTCAGAGATAAAAGTAGCTACTTCAATTTGTTTAACTAAATCTTTTTCAGCAGCATCAACGGCGTCCAATCTAAATACCATATTTTTCTTATCTGGAGGTGTAGCAGAATATCTTAATGTACATAATGGCTTTAAATAAGAAATAGCTTTTTCACCTTTTCCACCTAAAACAGACTGAGGTTCATCAATTATAACAATAGGTCTAGTTTCTGCAATTAAATCAATTGGTTTATAACCACTTAATTTGTCTTGTTCTCTGTGAATAATATTACTTGTATTTTGTTTTTTAGTATCATCAAGACTTGATTTGCTGAAACTTTTATTAAAAGCATCAATATTAATTACCATAATCTGAATATTGGAGTTTACAGCAAAATTACGTACTTGTTCTAATTTTGAAGAGTCATAAACAAATGAATCAAAGTTAACATTTTCAAAAATGCCTCTAAAATGGTCTTTGGTAATTTCAATTGTTTTTTTCACACCTTCTTTAATAGCAATACTTGGGACAACAATAATAAACTTTGTAAAACCATATTCTTGATGCAATTTAAAAATTGTTTTTAAATAAACATATGTTTTACCAGTACCCGTTTCCATTTCAACATTAAAATCTAATGAATTTAATGATTGAGTCGGATTAAGTCTATTTCTAATTTGTACTTCTCTTAAATTATCTAAAATATCTTTCTCAGAAATATCTAACTTATTTCCAATTCCTTGGCCTACTTTCCCAGTGTCTGAAAAACTGGCCTGTCCTGAAACTGTAAAATATTGTAACATTGAATTTTGACCTTTAAAAAGATCAACGACTGCATCTACGGCATCAGTCTGATAATCGAGGTTTGAATCAAATTGAAGTTTCATTTTCACATCTCCTATATGGTTATAAATTTATCAATTTTATGATTACTTAAGATTTCTTTAACATTTGTTTTAACAGAGTCCTTATTATTAAAAGAAGAATCTTTAAATACTGCTCGTGAAATGGAAGATTTTTTAGCAATTTCAATAATTTGATTTGTAATTTCTTTAGTGTTTTCATTAGTAATTGAATCTTCTAAACATACAATCAAAGCTCCATAACCTATTGAATAAATGTTATTTCCTTTTGGTTCAATTGGAAATGTTAAATCAAGACCATATTTAAGCATGAGTTCATAAATTAAATCCTCTTTATTTCTGTCAGGTTTAATATTATCAACAAGTAATGATTCTTTAATATTATTATAGTCAGGATCCCATTTTTCTAAATTACTTGAATCTAATTTAAATACTTTAAATCCAATGTCTAAATTTTTATTGTTTGTTTCTTCAATAATTTTGTCTCCCGCACGCCTAATTCGTTCTTTTCCTAATTCACAGATATTTTCATATACTCCATAATTTTCAGATTTTTTATCAATGATTTCAGGTATTTGAACCATAATAAACCTATACTGTTTATTAGCATTTGAATTTAAATCCATAACTGCATGTGCTGTAGATGCAGACCCACTAAAGAAATCTAAAATTATATCTCTATCTTCTAATTTAACCATGTCAATAACTTTACTCATTAAATCCAAAGGTTTTTTACCATTCTTAAAAACAACATCGCCTTCTTTAGATAAATTATTTAAATTTATGCCTTCCCATAAAGTTCCTAATTTATTTTTTTTATATACCATATTATTTTTTACTTCAGCTACATCTCTAAACCAGGAAAATAATCGTAACTTTTCTCCTTTATAAAATTGTTCATAAAGTTTATTCTTATTTCGTCCGGATTTAGGAATATATTCAATACTATATAAACCATTCGAATCTAACTCACCAATGCTTTTAACTTTTTCCAATACTCTTTTCCTAATAGAACTTTGTGGCATGGCTGTAGTAAAAATTTTATCAAAATATTTTAAATAAGATTCAGATACAGAAATTCCATCTTTATTTTGTATTTCATTGATGCTAGCAAATATTGGATTTAAACGTTTATATATTTTAATTTCATCACCATCACCATCATAAGTAGAACCAATATATTTTTTTTCACCAGCATCCACTAAAACTGAAGTATATTTCCAACTGATGTTATTAGATTTATAATGAGACAATAATTCTTCAATTTCAACATTTTCATAAATACTATTAAATGAATTAAATACATTATAATTTTTTACATAAACTAAAATATACTCAATATTCTTTTTTAATTTTTTATCTTCGCCACCACCACTAGCACCCGCAATATTCTTGACTTTTGCAGAAACTAGATTTACGAAGTTTTCCTCACCAAAGATTTCATCACTTAACTGTTTTAAATTATTAAGTTCATTTTCATCAATACTTATAAAAATAACTCCATCATCCGTTAAAAGATTTCTAGCTAATTTTAATCTCGGATAAATCATGTTTAGCCAATTTGTATGGAAACGGCCATGGGTTTCAGGATTGGTGGTTAATGTAATACTACGAGATGAACCTTCGGGTTCTGAAATTTGGCCTGAAATTTTTAAGTAATTTTCTAGATTATCTTGATAATTATCAGGATAAATAAAATCATTACCAGTATTATATGGGGGATCAATATAAATACATTTTATTCTGTTATAATATCCTTTTTGGAGCAGTTTAAGAACTTCTAAGTTATCTCCTTCAATATATAAATTTTTAGTAGTGTCCCAATTTTTACTTTCTTCTTTATAAGGTCTTAAAGTCCCAGAAGATTGTTTTTGTGATTCTTTAATCGCTTGGGTTTTTCCAGACCATGTAAAATTATATTTTTCATTAGAATCATCAACATATTCTCCTAAATTAGCTTTTAATTTATCAAAATCAATATAACCATCTGCATATATTTCTGGAAATATTTCTTTAAGTTTAGAAATATTTTCTGCAACAATATCTTTACTTTGTCCATCTAAGTGTATTTCATCCATTTAATCACCTAAATAGTAATAAATTCATTAATATGGTTTGTTTTAAGTATTTCTTTGGTGTTTGTTTTATCTGCATCAGATTTAAATCCACTATCTTTAAATACAACTCTTGTTATTGAAGCATTTTTAGCCAAATCAACAATTTCATTAGCAATTTCTTTTGTTATATTGTCATCAAGACATATTATTAATGCTCCATAACCTATTGAATAAATATTATTATCTTTTGGTTCGATTGGGAATGTTAAATCAATTCCATATTTGAGCATAAGTTCATAAATTAAATCATCATTTGTTCTGTCTGGTTTAATCTTGTCAGCCATTAAGGATTGTTGTATATTATTATAATCTGGGTCCCATTTTTCAAGATTTGAAGTATCAAGTTTGAAAACTTTAAATCCAATATCGAAATCTTTATTTCCTGATTCTTCAACAATCTTATCTCCAGCGCGCCTAATACGTTCCTTACCAATTTCACAGATGTTTTTATATCCTGCTTTATATGCGTCAGATTTTTCGTCAGATGGGTATGGTAATTGGACCATGATAAATTTTTGATTTTTGTTTTCTTTGTTATTTATGTCCATAACTGCATGTGCGGTTGTGGCTGAACCTGAGAAGAAATCTAAAATTGTGTCTCCGTCTTTAGCAATTATTCTTAAAATATCTTCAACAAGATAAATTGATTTTGGGAAATCAAAAGTTTTTTGACCCATTAAATCTTTTAATACATGGGTACCATAAGCTGTTGCATTGTATTTTTTTTCGACCCAATGGGTAGTTAAAACTTGTTGTTCTCTAATTTTGTATAAAATTTCAAGTTTTCCTGTTTTTGGATTTATGGCTGCTTTCATCTCATTATTATTTAATCTTGTTAAAAATCCATCTGGTAAAACAATCCATGCTCTTTCTGTACCTTTATTATCAATTGGTAAAACTTTATGATATCCTTCTTTTTCTTCTAAAGTTAAATCCTGCAAATCTGGGCTAACGTAAATTGGATAATATCCTTTTGGTTTTATAGATTTTGTTGTATCTCCTCTGATAAAGTTTTTCCATTTGAAATTACCTATTTCATCTTTTTCTGTGAATTCTTTTAATTTTTCTTCATTCAGTACTACTTGGTTAAATTTTGCAAAACTTTTATTTTTTGCGTATACTATCATATATTCGTTGGATGCTGAGAAGAATTTGGCGTGTTGTCTTCCTTCTGGTTTGTGGACAACTGTTATGATTCCAAGTCTATTGTCTTCGTGGAATATTTCATCGCAAATGTCAATTAAATTATTTAATTCGTAATGATCAATAGCAACGATAATGCAGCCATCATCAGTTAAAAGATTTCTAGCTAATTTTAATCTTGGATACATCATGTTTAGCCAGTTACTGTGATAACGGCCGTTGCTTTCTGTATTTGTTGATACTTTAATTTTTGATTCTTCATCTGTAACTATTTGTCCTGTTAACTCCAAATAAGTGTTTAAGTTATCTGAATAGTCATTTTGATAAATAATGTCATCACCAGTATTGTATGGTGGATCAATGTAGATACATTTAATTTTATTATAATATGAGTTTTGGAGTAGTTTTAAAACTTCCAGGTTGTCTCCTTCAATATATAAATTTTTAGTAGTGTCCCAATTTTTACTTTCTTCTTTACAAGGTCTTAATGTTCCAGTTGAACGTTTTCTAGATTCCTTGTCGGCTTCAGATTTACCTGGCCAAGTAAAGTTATACCTTTCATTACCATAGTCAATATTTTTTCCTAATAATGATTCTAATTTTTTAAAATCTATTTTATCTTCAGCTACAATTTCTGGAAATATTTTTTTTAATTTAGAAATATTATCATTAACTATATCTTTACTTTTACCATCTAATTTTGTTTCAATCATAAATTAACCTCTTAAACTACCTCAACTTATAGAAGTCGAAGATTCTTACTTAACGGAATGTACATTCTTTTGGCATAGAATATAATCTAACTATCACCATCATTGCAAAGTTAATACTTTTTGAGTTTAACTTATTAACTTGGTTTTTTGTTGAAAAACTTTCAAATATAGTTTTTATTGTCATTTAATAATTTGTCCATTTAATTATTTGAATATTATCCGAGAGCATTTGAAAAGTAATATACTCCCCAATCAATACACTTCCTCAAGAACTTAAAGAAGACAAGGTATTCATACACTATTTAATTAACCTTTTATTCATCTTATTTTTCTTCTATTTTTGAAATAATTAAATTTTCTATTTCTTCAATATCATTTATATTTGCAAATGTTACATAGTTTTTGTCTATTCTCAGAAAAGTCCTTTTAGCTCTGAAACCACTATGGTTTGCAAATAAATCTTCTTTTTTTGAATAGTTAATTATATAATCTCCTGGGACCATAAATATTTCTTCCATTTTTCTATTATATTTTAAATAAAAGGATTTAGATTTATATTCTTTAAAATATCTTCCTTTTTCAATAGGAATATTAATTTGAGAATATGGGAAGTTATTTGTTGAGGTCCATGTTTTAGTAGCATAATCTCTTTCAACTTCAATATAAAATTTAATATCATTATAATTTCCCACTAAATCAATTGCTGTATCTGATTCGAAATTTTTTTTAAGATTAAATTTTTTAAATAAATTAATTGTTCTCATTTCAGCAGTTTTATGATAATTTATATTTGAATTTTTAGATTTATTTGCTTCTTCATCATTTTTAACATAAATTCCATCAGTAGGTACTTGTTGAGTTGATTTTACATAAAATAAAGTGTTTTTTCTCATTAAAATTCTCCTCAAAATATTTTTTTAAATTATTTCTTTAATTCAGAGATTAATTTTTCTTTTTTATTTTTATACTCTTCAGCCTCAATATTTAATTCTACTTTTCGGTTATAATTATTTTCTTCAGAAATTTGTATTTCTATTTCTTTAATTTTTAAATCGACAGCAGAAATTTCTCCATAAATTCTTTTAATCTCTTTTACAGGCAAATTTACAATACCTCCGGCCGTTATTGCCCCATCATGTTGAATGATAGCTTCAAAATAAGTATTATAAAAGTTATAAAAATTAGTGCGTTCTAAATTGTCAATTTGTATTTTTGAGATAAAATTTTCTTCAATTTCATTTAGTTTATCCATATTCATCCAGTTTGTAGAAAGAATTTTATCTTCAATTACAATTTTATTATAATCTGCTTTGCTATCACGTATATGTGCTCCATAAAACTTTAGTTCATCTTCATATTGTATTATTAAAATAAGAGGATAAGGAATAAAACGCATTAAAATATTTGCAACACGGTCAATTTTATCGTCTTCTTTGAATTTGCCAGGACCTATTTTATGCACATTTTCATATTTTAGATTTACATTAAATAATTCTACTTCATGGTATTTTCTTTCTCGATCAATATATTTTTGAACACGAATATTATCTTCAGAGAATTTGTAACACCATTTAATTTGTTTTACAATATCCGTAAAAATTTTCTTATCTTTTGATTTCAAATCACCTGCTTCAAATACATCTTTTTTTGGAATTACCATATCAACAATGCAATTTCGTGGAACTTCAATAATATCTTCTATTAAAACCATGAAAAATCACCTAATTATCAAGAAAGTAATAAGTTCAAATTCTTCAAGCCCATCGATATCTTTTTTAACAACTGCCGTTCCACCTGGTTGGAAGATAGTGCTTCTACCAGTTTCTTGTTTTTTACCAATTATGTCTTCAATTGTTTCAACTAATAATTCTGAATATTTGCTCATATCTCTACCATTATCGGTTTCAAAGTTAAATTCTTTAACTAAATCGTATAGGATTTCGTTTTTACCTAAACAAAGTTTTTTATAATAATCTAAGAGTTTTTTAGATTTGATATATGAGAATTTAACTTGGTCATCTTCTCCAATATAGACAAGATAATATGGACTTAATGGATTTTTTTCAAGATTTTCTGTTGTTCCAGATATTTGTCTAAGTAAGAATATTACTCCAGGTTCAATTTCTTCTATTAAATCTGGTGGGATTTCAACAATAGAATATATTCCTCTTGGTGCTTTTTCTAACTCAGTTTTATTTTCTTTCATATAATCCATTAATTCAATTTTAAAATCATTGAATGTTAAATCAGTAATAGATATGGAGTTTCCAATATCTTCTAAATCTAAAACTCTGTCTTGGAGTTCTTCAAGTTGATTTTTACGATAAGCTAAATCGTTCATTTTTTGATTATCTGAGATAATATTTTCTTCACCCGTTGCTGATACATCAACCATGACCATACGGTTTTTAACACGTGCTTCAAGGTTAATGTATTCATCCAACTCCATATTTGGCCAGAAATTAACTAGTTGAATATATCTATTTTCAGACCCTATTCTGTCAATTCTTCCAAATCTCTGGATTATACGTACAGGATTCCAGTGAATATCATAATTAATCAGATAATCACAGTCCTGGAGGTTTTGACCTTCAGAAATACAGTCAGTACAGATTAAAATGTCAATTTCATCAACCGCTTTAGAATCGATATTTGCTCTTTCTTTGGATTTGGGTGAAAAATTAGTTAATATATCATTTAAATCGCTTTGAACTACATTATCTAATGTAGTTTTGTTTGCATCTCCGCCAGTTACAATAGCTGAATGAACTCCAAATTCATCTAAAGCCCATTCATGAATATTATTATACAAATATTTTGCAGTATCAGCAAAAGCTGTAAAAATTATTATTTTTTTATTTTCTGAATTAAGTGGATTGGAAATCTTACCAGATATCTTTTCTTTTAAATCAGCTAATTTTTTATCTCTATCCGGTGTGATTTCATTAGCATCTTTAAGTAACCTTTCAAGCTTGTATTTATCTGCTTCCAAATCTTGTCTCCATTTTATTTCATCAATATCTTGAAGAAGAACCTTTCTTTTTTTACCAATCATTAAATTATCCCAATCTTCATCATCATCTTCCAAATTAATATTGTTAATTCCTAAATCAGGATTGTATTTAACTCCAGAATCTAATTTGTTTAATGTATCATTAATCAGATATAAAATTCTCTCAGTAGTTAGTTTAAATGCATGAATTGAACTTTCCATACGTTTTAGAAGATTAATCCTCATTAAATGGGTCACATTCATATCACGGTCGAGCTGTTTAAATGTTGAACCATGACCTACAACCATATCATATTTTTCTTCATATTCATGCTTTTTATCAAAACGGATATATCTCATTGGAGAGTAAATTGCCATTTCCAGACGTGAAATCTCATTGTTAATATATTCAAATGAAGGGAATTCTCCTTTAACATCGATTTCTGATTTAACATTTTTTGGAGGCAATCTTTCTGGAAAATGACCAATTTCTTCCAAATTATAATACTTTTCGATATGTCTTCTTGAACGAGCAATAGTTAATGTATCTAATAGTTGGAAGTAATCTAGGTCAACAGTGTCAACAAAACTCGCACCAGTTCTTTGGTCTTCTGGAAGTTTTGCCCATTTATTAAATGCTGTTTGCGCATTTTTTAAAGTTGTTTCAATACTTTTAATTCCAGCATCAACTAATGCATCGTCTTGATCTTCTGTAATGAATGCAATTTGATTTTTAATATCAGTCATTTTATTGTTAACTGGGGTTGCTGATAACATTAACAAACGTGTTTCATGTCCGCCTTTAATAATTTCATTCATTAATTTTTGATAACGGGTTGTATGGTCTTTAACAGCAGGATTGTTTCTGAAGTTATGGGATTCGTCAATTACAACTAAATCATAATTTCCCCAATTAATATACCTAAGGTCTATATCACCAGATTTTCCTCGCACACGACTTAAATCAGTGTGATTTAGCACGTCATAGTTGAACCTGTCATCTTCAAAAATGTTTCTTTTATCAGGTAGTGTATAAATTGTCCAGTTATCTCTGAGCTTTTTAGGAACCAATACTAAAACACGATCATTTCTTGATTCATAATATTTAATAACAGCAAGAGCTGTGAAAGTTTTTCCCAATCCTACACTATCGGCCAATATACAACCATTATATTTTTCAATTTTATCAATAGCTCCAATAACTGCATCTTTTTGGAATTTATATAATTTATTCCAAATTTTACTTCCTTTTAGATTATTGCCTTTGCGGACAATATTGTCTTCATCTAAACCATCTAATTCATTTGAGAAAATATTATATAATGATAAAAAGTAGATAAACTCTGCTGGGTTTTCTTTATGCATTGTCTGCATCTGATTTAAAACTTCCTCCTTAACATCTTCAAGATAATCCTCATTATCCCATAAAAAGTTGAATTGCATTAAAGAGGATTGTACAAAGTCTTTCCCGTATACACATTGATTCATATCCTGTCTGTCTGATTTGTTCAATCCTAAACCTGCTGTTGTAAAGTCTACTGTACCATTAATAGCTATACTTGAATCATCTTTGTTATCAACACAAATCATACGAGGTTGTGCTTCATTTGGAGTTTTAAATGATTTTATTTCAACTTTTTCACGAATCCAATCAGCACAATCTTTTGAAATAGATCCTTGGGTCAGTTCATTTTTAAGTTTAATTTCATAATCATTTCCAAAAATACTGTTATTGTCAATATAGTACTGACGTGATTCTTTGGTATTATCTTTTAAAAAACTAGGTTTAGTATAAATAAAACGCATACTGTCTATTTTATTCAAATCTTTTTTTAGCTTATCATAAGCATACATTGAAAATAATGCTGAAACTACAGAAAGTTTAGAGCCTTTTTTAATATTTTCTGTAAGCTCTTGATAAACAAAATTAAATTTGTTATCTATAATTTTTGGAGCTTTAATATCCAATTTAATCAAACCCTTATCATGATTTTTTTAAGATAATATTAAATTTGTTAAACACATCTTATAATGGTTATTATTTGTGTTTATATGAAAAATCACTCCCATTATGATATAACTCTTATTTAATTAATTTAAGTAATTAATTTTCTTTTTTAATAAATTAAATCAATAATTTTTCTTTAATCGATAATTTAAAACTAAAATATTGCACATATTGAGGATAGTGCAATTATAAATAGTAAAAGAAATATAACATATTTATTGTTATGGTGGAACTATGGATTTTGATAATGAATTAATAGAAATTTTAAAATTGAACGATAATTTTGTAGATAATGAAGGAAAATTAATCAATAGTAGAATCATTAACGATGCTTTAAAAGACGATGAAGAACTTTTAAAATTATTATTGGATAATGATATAACTAAAGATTATTTTTTTAATAATGTTTGCGGATGTTATGTTTTTGATAAAGAAAAATTTACAAATTTTGTCTCTAAAAAATATTTAAATAAGTCTTATACTGCTTTTAGAAATAAAATAGGATTAAATATAAATTATAGTTATTTAAATGAAATCGACAATGTTTCTTTATTTTGGCCGTTTAAAGATTGTGTTCTAAAAGGAGGCATGAGTAAGGAAGATAAGGAAAAGAAAAATGAAATATTTTTCAATGAAACATTAGCAAAAGATGAAATTGATAGATTGCTTAATCCAAAGGTTTTCACAGATTTTAAATGTTGTGGAAATGAAGTTATCACTTCTGAAATTCCTGAACCAATTCATAACAATAATTTTTTAATCAAAGGAAATAATTTGTTAGTGTTACATTCATTATTGTCAGTTTATAGAAATAAAATCAAACTCATTTTCATAGACCCCCCATATAATACTAAAGGAGCTGAAGACACATTCACCTATAACAATAATTTTAAAGAGTCAACTTGGTTGACTTTTATGAAAAATAGATTAGAAGTTTCAAAAGATTTATTGAGAGATGATGGGTTTATAGCAATTACAATAAATCATGTGGAGCTATTTTATTTGGGTTTATTGGCTGATGAAATTTTTGGAAGAGATAATAGGATAGGTTTAGTCTCTATTATTCATAAACCTGAAGGAGTACAGAATACTAAATTCTTTTCACCATCACATGAGTTCATGTTAGTTTATGCAAAAAATAGGCATTTAGCCTCATTTAACAAAATTGTTTTAACTGAAGAAAAAATGAAGGAATTTGATCAAAAAGATGATGAAGGAAATTTTAAATGGAAAAATTTCATTAGAGGAGATGCTACTAATGAAGACTCTCCTAACAGATATTACCCAATTTATGTTAGTAAAGATTTGGAAGATATTACTTTAGAAAGTAAAGAAGGATATTCTGAAGTATATCCTATTGCAAATAATAGTGTTGAAAGAGTTTGGATGACAAAACCAGATACAACTTTAAAAAGGCTTGCAAAAAATGAATTAAGAGCAGTTTATGATGAAAAAAATGATAAAATAAATATAGAATATAAATTCAGAGCACAACAAGTCTTTGTTTCTCATTGGACTGATGATAGATTTAATAAATTTGAAAAATTCGAATTTGATGAAAATAATCAAATTTTTTCAACAATCTGGGACGATACTTCTTATAATGCCACAGCTCATGGAACTAATTTAGTAAATAAGTTAATCACTGGTTCAAAAGTCAGTTATCCTAAATCCGTCTATGTTGTTTTAGATGTTCTGAAAATTATGACTAAAAAGGACGATATTATTTTAGACTTTTTTTCAGGTAGTGGGACCACTGGTCACGCTACTTTAGAAGCAAATAAACTGGATGGTGGAAACAGAAGATTTATTCTTGTGGAACAATTACTGCCTCATATTAAAGTTTCAATCGAACGCCTAACTAATGCTATTAAGAATGAAAATTTAAAAGATTCTTTTGTTTATTGTGAATTGGCTGAATATAATGAAAAAGCAATTAAAGAAATTGAGAATGTAGAATCAACCGAAGATTTATTAGAATTATGGGACGTATTTGCTGAAAAATATTTCTTGAATTATGAAATCGATATTTCAAAATTCAATGATAATATTGATGAATTTAAATTATTGGGTTTAGATACTCAAAAACAAATATTATTTGAATTTTTAAATAAAAATCAATTATATGTTAATTTATCTGAAATTAAGGATTCTAAATTTGCTATTAGTGATGAAACAAAAGATTTTAATAATAAATTTTATAACAGAGGGTTTTGATGGATTCTAATAAATTTCTTTTCGAGAAGTTATATGGTGAATATGGAAGAGTGAACATTCACCAAAGAGAAATTGATGAGGCCATTCTTAGTAATCTTAATCCTAAATTTAACCTAAGATATTATCAAGAACAAGCATTCCAAATGTTTGAAACATTTTTTGAAGAAGATCATCCGTTTAAACATAAACCAATGTCTTTATTGTTTTATATGGCTACTGGTTCTGGAAAGACACTAATAATGGCTGGTTTGATTTTATACCTCTATAAAAAAGGATACTCCAATTTTTTATTTTTTGTTGATAAAACAGAGATTATAGAAAAAACAAAAGATAATTTTTTAAACAAATCCTCCCAAAAGTATTTATTTAATAATACTATTAAAATTGACAACAGAGTTGTGAATATTAAAGTTGTTAATAATTTTGAAGGAGTTAATCCTGAAGATATTAATATTTGTTTCACAACAATCCATAAACTACACAATGATTTAACAACAGAAAAAGAAAATTCGCTCACTTTGGATGAATTTAAAAATAAAGACATTGTTTTCATTTCTGATGAATCCCACCATATTCAAACAAAAACTAAACGTAAAAAAGATCAACAAACATTAGACTCAGAACCAAGTTGGGAAAACACAATCGAGAGCGTTTTTAATATCAATGATAATAACATATTATTAGAATTTACTGCTACTCCAGGTTTTGAAAAGAATGAAAATGTCAGAAAGAAATATTTAAACAGAGTAATTTATAGATACGATTTGAAACAGTTTGTTCAAGATAAATATTCAAAAAATATAGATATTTTCCGTGTAGATGATGATAATATAGAAAATATAATGTTACTTTCAATTCTTGTTAACCAATACCGACAAGATATTGCTAACAAATATGGGATTAATTTAAAACCTGTGATTTTATTTAAAGCTGCCAAAGAAATTAAAGATTCTAATGAAAATGAAATGATTTTTAATAATTTAATTTCTAATTTAACTACTGATAAAATTAATAATTTTAAAGTTAAATATTCTAATGACCTGCTTTTAAATAAGATTTTTGATTTTTATGAAAATGAAGAATTATCTCTATCAAATCTCGTTAATAAATTAAAAATTAATTTTGATAAAAGCAACTGTTTTAATGTTAATGAAGGAAATATGGATAATGCCTCACTTTCAAATAAGGATAAAGATTATTTAATTAATCAACAAAGTATATTGAATAGTCTAGAAGATGAAAATAATAATATAAGAGTTGTTTTTGCAGTCAATAAACTTAATGAAGGTTGGGATGTTTTAAATTTATTTGATATTGTCCGTATTCCTTCAAAAAAATCTCAACAAAGTTCTCCTAAAAAAAATAAAAAAATTAAACCTACAAAATCAACAATATCTGAGGCACAATTAATCGGAAGAGGTGCAAGATATTGTCCTTTTGTTTTAGACGATAATACTGAAAAATTCATTAGGAAATTTGATGATGATGCAGATAATGATTTAAAAATATTGGAAGATTTGTTCTATTATAGCTATAATGAACCAAATTATATTATTGAATTAAAACAAGCTCTAAGAGATGAAGGCCTTTCATTATCTGAAGATGTGGTACACAAAGAATTAAAATTAAAAGATGAATTTAAATCAAGTGATTTTTATCAATCCGGAAAAATTTATCTCAATGAAAGAATTGCTGGAGATTATTCTTACATTGATTCATTCAAAGAGTTAAATGATAATGTAAAAAATTTCCATTATGAACTCCATTCTAGCAATACAGATTTGGTTGAAGCTTTATCAGAAGAGGATATTGATATTATAAATAAATCCTCTAAATTAATTAGTTTAAACAAAATTCAACCTCATGTTATTAGGAATGCACTATCTAAAATTGATTTTTATAAATTAGATAATTTACAAAAATATTTTGATATAACTTCAATTGATGATTTAATTTATGATGAGAATTTTTTAAGAGATTTTTCTATTACTTTTCATGGAACTAAAGAAACTTTGGAAAATTTATCCAATACAGATTTATTTAACGGAGTTTATAATTTATTATTAACAATCACAAAAGAAGTCACCAAGAAAATTATTCATTACAAAGGTTCAGTTGAATTTAAAGAAAAAAATATTAAGGATATTTTTTATGATAAAGAGTTAACTATTCCTAAAAGTGATACAGAACGTTTGGATGGACAAGAATACATAATAAAAGATTGTAAATGGTATGTTTTCAATGCAAATTATGGAACTAGTGAGGAAAAAGCTTGCTTTGAGTTTATAAGAAGTATTATGGATAAAATGGATGATAAATTTAAAGAAATTTATTTAATACGTAATGAAAGGCATTTTAAAATATATAATTTTGAAGATGGTGATGCGTTTGAACCTGATTTTGTATTATTCTTAAAAGATAGTTTAGATAAATTATATAATTATCAATTATTCATAGAACCTAAAGGAACTCATTTATTAGAACACGATACTTGGAAAGAAAAATATTTATCAAATATTAAATATGTGACATTTGAATCAAAACTTACAGATAATATTCAATACCATATTTATGGATTGCCTTTTTATAATATAAATAACGAATCAAAATTTAAAAATGAATTATTTAAAATAATAGAATTAAATTAATTATTACTGTGTGAAACAATGAAAAATCAAAATGAAACAACATCTGAAATTTTAAACTTATCAAAAATATTAAGAAAATCATTTGATTACAACGAGTATAAAATGATTATCTTTTCATTTGTATTTTTAAAAAAGATTAGATTCATTACTTAAGTTTGCAAAAAAAGATGTTTTAAACATTATATTAAACAGAATATCATTCCAGATAAATTTTTTAAAAGTAAATCACTTGATGAAAATGGTAATTGGACTTGGTTTTTATAATTATTGTGAATATGACTTAAAGTATTTAACAAAAATTCCCAATAACCAAAAAAAAAAACAATCTTTAGGGACCTGAATTTTTTAGTTTTCAGACAATTATTGTATGGCCGTTTTTGAGTAAAATCCTTGCGATATGATCATGGCTCCTAAAAATACATTTAAATATACTGTTTTTTCAACTGATTTTGGTGTGTATTTGTGTATTTATCTCATGTTGAGTCCTTGTTTGAGTAATTTGAAAAAGTCTTCTATTTTTCCTCTAATTGGTTTGAATTTCTTCCAATCATCAAATTTTTTTAGTAGATCGTGTTTTAAAAAATTTAAAGAAATATATTGCTCGGAAAAATTATAATATTTATTTTCTCCTTTTTTTATTTCTAGGAGGTCGAGTAAATAAATAACGTTTATGTTTTCTTTTTGATTCTATCAAACCTAATTCTTCTTTAATTCTATTAACTACAAGAATTTTAGGGTCTTTAATTGAGCGAATTCTATTTTTTATATCTTCAAAACTCTCAAACTTTTTCTTTCTTCTTTCATCTAAAATTAATCTTACAGTTTTTGCACCAATTCCCTGAAGTAATCCAAGTTCATGAAGATCCTGGCTAATAGTTTTTGAATTATTAAAAAATTCAACATATTTTTCTTCATTAGCTTCCACAATTTCTTCAATAACATATTCCAATTCTATTCTACTTAAAGCAGTTAAGTTTTCAATTTCTAATTTGCCTAAAACTCTATAAATCTTATCTCTTGTTCCTTTCCCGATATACACTAAATCATGTATTTCTAAATCAATACCATTTTTTGGAGCTAGTTCAAGGAAAGTGAATTCATTTACACCAACTGATTGAGCAATTGGTTTTCCACCAAATTTAGTCACAGATTTATTAAGATAACCACGTTTATAATAATCTAAAACTACAGCATACTCTTCTTTAATAGAATTTGAGTTATTTTTATGATTTATTTTTTTTAATTTTTGTACAAGCTCAGATTCGAGTTTTTGAGGTTTTTTAGAAATCTCTTTAGATTTTTTAATTTTAGAGCCATTATTATTCTTTTTGGATTTTGATTTTTTAGATTTATTCTTCTTTTTAGACTTTGAACTCTTATTCTTAGGATTTTTATCATTTTTAGAAACTGTTGTTTTCCTTATTGAAGTATTCTTTTCTTTAACCTTATCAAATTTAGGATCATTCCATCCATAATTCACAACAGGATTGCGACGAATATCCCTATTTATTGATTTTTTTGCTAATTTATCATCAAACACTATTAAATTTTCATGATATCTATTTATTTTTAATTTTAAGTTAGAAATACTCTTCACCTCAATCTTAACACCAGTTATAGGATTATAATACTCCCAATTATTTTCATTGCTTTTATTGATTGGATTTACAAAAAGATAACCTGTATCTTTTCCAAAATTGCTTGAATTAATCCATTCATCCCGAATATTTTGAGGAACCTCTTTCAAGGATTTCACCAATTCTTTTACCTTTTTTATAATAATTAATAATAATACTTGTTATTTTCTGTTTACATGCTTTAATTTGTGATTCTAATGATAAAACTGGAGTTTGACTAATTTGATGATTCAGTTTTTTAATTTCAATATTATATTTTTCTACAGTGAGACTATCTCCACGAAACCCCGCTTTGCTTCTTTCATTTTCCAATTCATTAATTTCATCCTGAATCACTAATTTTCTTTTTAAAGCTTTTCTAGATTCGAGTTCTATTTTTTTATTTAAATCATCAATTTGATTTAATAATCCGTTTATTGACATGGAATAATCACACTTTAAAAATTTTTAAAAACTAAAAATCATCTAATTTTTTTAAAACTATTTCACCTGAAACATTTTTATGTCTAATTATAAGCTCTCCATCAAAATCTATGTTTTCTACAATACTGAAATTCTCCTTACTAATATTAATTTTTACATTTTCATCTAATTCTTCGTAAATATTTTGAGGATTATTAATACGGGTTATTTCCAATTTAATTTTGTCACGACCTCTTTTAACAATTATTGCATCACCAATTTCACTGCTAAGTAATTTTGCAAAATTATTCCTTGCAACAGTAATTACATTACCATTAACCTTATTTACAGAAACATTATTAAATAATAATTCTTTTTTCTTTAAATCAAATTCTTCTCTTGTCAATAATCCTTTTTCATATAATTCTGCATATTTAAATATTAATTCATCGTTTGACATATTTTTAATACCCCTATAACTTTCAGAAGGTCCTTTGGCAGTTGATTTACCTAATTTTTTATTAGCTTTTTCAATTCGTTTTTCAAACCATGCTGGACTTGAGGCAGTTTTTCGAGCATTACTATTAAAATATTCCTCAGCAACTTCAATTACTTTTTCATATTGTTCTGTTTCTTCATATAATGAACATAATTTCTTGTATGCTGTTAAATTTTTAGTAAACTCCTTTCTTTGCCATAATTGTTCATAATAAAACAAAGCTTTTTTACTGGATTCATATTTATTTGCAAATTTATAATTGAGTCTCAATTCAGTGTATTCAGATTTTTTATCATACTCTTTTTGAGGAATAATCTTAACTTTTTTTCTGCCTGTTTGAAGTCTTGCAGCAATTGGAACCGGATCATTTTGTTTATCTTCATTTTTAAGCCCATGTTCTTTAAAGTAATCTAAACTGTCTTCAAATTTAGAAAAATTGCGTCCAGTATATCTGCATGCTTTTTTATATTTTAATTTAAACCACAATAATTGAGATTCACAGCAGTATCTTTCACTTTTAAAGAATTCTTCAATTGTATTTATTACATTTCCATATTCTTTTTTCTTCTCATATACTATAACCAATTTCCTGAAAGGATAATAATCATTCACATAATACATGTTGCTTATTAATTTTTTATAGAAATCTTCAGCTTCCCCATATTCTTTTGATTTAATCAGTTTATTACCAATATCCTTTTGATTAGCTTTTATTTCAATTCCCTCATAATCTGGCAGTTGCAAATTTTCACCTTCAAACTCTTTATTAAAATCATCACCATAAATCAATTCTAATTCATTATCTTCAATTAACTCATCAACGTATTCAGATTGCTTATAATCTTTTGTAAAAATATAAACTCCTTTTTTAGCACGAGTAATTGCTACATAAAATAATCTACGCTCTTCTTCTATTTTTTTATCATAATCCCAATCGTGCATTAAGTTCATAAAGTATGGAGGATACAATTTATTAGGAAAACCTATCTGCTGGTCAAAAACGTTTATTAAAACAACATAATCAGCTTCTAAACCTTTTGCCTTGTGAATTGTTCGATATTCCACATTATCAATCAGTCCATCAGTGATTAATTTATACTCATTTTTTGATTTTTTATCTAAATCTGTTCCTGCAATAAACTCATCAATGTCACCGTTGTGCCTTCCTAAAATAAATACTCTTTCACTTTTACTTGATAAATTAGATATCAAATTATAAATTGAATCACAATCGTCATCATAAACAATTTTGACAGGATTTTCTATTGATTTGTCTGATTTTAATGATTTTTTAAAGTGTGAATCATTTTTCATTATAAAATTGCCTGCAATATCAATTAATTCCTGAGGATTTCTGTAGGTTTTTTCAATGAATACTCTATTTGCATTAGGAAAATAATCACAAAAATCATTAAAAAGACTAATATCACTATCTCTAAAACCATAAATTGATTGCCAATCATCCCCTACAACGACTAAATTAGCATTGCAGACTGTTTTAAGTGTTTTTATAAACTGAAAGTTCTTATAAGACATATCCTGATATTCATCGACAAAAATATACTTGAAATTATCTTTTATTCCTTCATTTTCCATTAACTCAATAGCTTTATTTATCATGTCATTAAAGTCTATTAAGTGATTTTTTGAAAGATAACTTTCATAAAATCTAAAAACAGGCTCAACAAGCTGAATAAAAGACATATTCTTTAAATAATTTTCTTTAGTGAAATAATTGCCTTCGTTAGTGTCAAATTCATGCTTACATTTTGATTTGATCTTTTTAAAATCTGATATTCCATAACCTTTTCCTTTAAACAAGTCAATGAAACTTCTTATTCTTGAAGAAATACGTGATTTTGAAACCATATGATTAAATTTCTCAATATCAGTATCCAATTCGATTAATTTAATCATATCCTCAGATTTAAGATGATCCATACAATAATCTTTAATATCAGATATTTCCTTATCAGAAGCAGATTCTAAATACTCATCAAAAATCTTTTTAAAGCCCCAACCGTCAAAAACTTCCTTTTCACGATACTCATCTATTAAAGATAAACCATAAGCATGAATGGTATTTGTTAGGACATTATAATGTAACCTATCAATTAATTCCTCAACACAGGACCTTGAAAAGGATAAGAATAATATTTCATCTGATGAAACATTCTTATACTCGATTAAATAGGCTGCTTTAGCAAGTAAAGTGTAAGTTTTGCCAGTCCCGGCACCTGCTATTATTTCCAAATCACAATCATTTAAAACACATGCAATTCTCTGCTGCTCATCAAGAGATTTTCCATCAAAATTATCAAAAAAGGATTTATTATCATCTAATTCTTTTTTTAATGTATCATTTAAATCGGCGACAGTTTTATATTCTTTCATTAAAAAAACATCCTTAAATATGAATTTATAACATGTTAATAACAATACTATTTATTAGATTACACACATAATATAGTTTATGTCAGACACAAGCAAAACAACAATAAATTTAGACAAAAGTATGAAAAAAGAATTAAAGAAAATAGCCATTGATGAAGATACCTCCCTTTCTGGCTTAATTTTAAAAATGATTGAAGAATCCCTGGAAAATAGAAAAACTGAATAGATAATATGACTAAATTAAGTAAAACTACTTTTAAAATGCCCATTGATTTAAAAAATCAAGTTAAATTATTGGCAAAACAGCAAAATAAAACAATGTCTACTTTAATGTTAGATATGATTTATGAAGGTTATGAGTCTAGAAAAAAAGGAGTATTAAATGAAGGTTATACTATGAAATATGATTTTAAAAAATTAGAAGACAATCTTTATGCACTGTTAAATAAACTATTTTATCAGAATTATTATGAGAGGAATGAAATAAAGATTACCGAAAAATTATTAGAACAGCAGGAAGCATTGCATGTGCCTTTTGGATTTCTTTCATATTTCCTAGTAATTGAGGATGAAAAGCCAGTATTATATGTTAGAGTGGCCACAAGAATGGATATAGACTCAATTGGTTTTGTTGATGAAAACGGGGATGAAGGTTATGACGTCTTTTTTGGAGACCATAAGGACATAGTTGAGAAATATAATACCCAATTCCAAAAAGTTAAAAAATTTAAAGAACTGAAGATGCCAAAAAATAAAATGAAAAAATAAGGATTTATTTGACTTAATCCTCATTTGTTGCTTCTTTCAATTTATCCCATATTTTTATCATGGCATAGGTATCCAGTACAAAATATTTAAGTAATGCTTCCTTATTTCTTTTTGTTTTTCAGGAGTTTTATTTTTAGAAATTAATATTCATTTAGCAACCTTTCAAGATATCGTATCTTATCATTAGAAATATTCAGTTTAATCACATAGCAGAAGATAAACGAGAATTTTATAGGAGTTAAGATTTCACCATTAGCGTTTGAATATTTCTCTACAAAACATTCGATTTAAACCAGCGATACAATCAAACGGTTGATGAATCCAGAGCAGCACGGAATACAGAAAGGGATGATTGTCTCTTATTATTCCTTCATGGCATCTACAAGTTGTTTTTCAAACTGCATAGCCTCAGCATATAAGTCATTCAGTATACAGATTACTTCTTCGTCTGTCGATTTGCTAACATCAACGCATTTTGTAGAAAACGGAATCCTCCATTTCCAATTTTTCCTCCTCACCCGTGGAGGAAAATGCTCTGTGATTATTTCGCAAATCGCCTTTAAATCAACTGGGATATTCTCTGCGCTAAGAGCCATTTTAAGATACAATTCTCCATTATCTTCATTAACAATTTCATAAAAATAATGGTTTCTTGTTCCCCAACCGCTTCTGGCATCCTTAGCATCAGGAAGAATCCCACTCATAACATCTGTGGTAAATCGAGTGTAACGTTTAGTGCAGCAGTTTGAATCGAGATGTATTTCTCCAGCCTCATCCTTTACATCAGCCCAACCCCTTATAAGTGCAGTCACATGACCTTTTGAATCCACATTCTCGTCGTCTGATGGAATAATAATGTCTGAAATGTTCTCCTCAGTTATTTCCGGAGGTATATCCCTTCCATCATTTACAAAAGAAACATGGAGCAGATCTTCTTTCTGTTTTGTGTCTTCAAATTTGAAATCCCAGCGAGTTTCCATGAAAGATAGGAGTTTCATTCCCCTATCATAAATGTGTTTTGCATCCCAGAAATCTTCTTTGGAGATTTCAACTTCACAATGACAGCCATTTGAATATCCTCTGGCCTTTTTATCATCAAAACAGTCATTTTGCAGCTTTGAATTGATGCTCTGAGATAGTGGCAACATATTACCTAACGATGCAGACAGAGTCTTAATTTCTTCTTGCGTGAACTGTCTGAAACTGTTACGCCAGCATAGTTTTGTTGGTGTCTGAGGCAAAATATGCTCTACCGTAATTTTGTCCTTTACAACCTTTGTCAAATCAGCCCATGACAACTTGTCGAGCTTATACTTTGATGCCAATGAATACTCATACTCGAATAGAAAATAGCGAAGATCTCTCCAACTATAAAAACCCTCCTGCGAGATAAACCGTCTGTTCATTCTTGTAACGAAAACTCTCACAGCGTCCCCAGTATTTTCATTTGTTGTATTTGTGAGATCTTCCGCCACATCAGAAAGCGACATATTTCCCATATACACCTCTCGGGTTTTACGGTAATAATCGCTACTCTTATAGCTGGACTGATACATTGCCATACGGAATGTGATAAATATGAATCTTTCTACAGCCTTATAGAATGCGATTCTTTCATCTTTGGAAAATCCGAGCCTTGAGATTAATGAAACAGCAACAATAGGTCTGAAGTACCCTATACCAATACGATTCAGTTTGCCTATCCACACCTGCTCTTCTTCTGTTATATCTGTGCATTTTTCTGGATAGAAAGTATAATACCAATACTCTGCAGTCTCTTTGAGACTGTTCACATAATCCCTTATTTCTGTAGGTTGTAGGAACTCATCTGTCACATTTTTCGGCGATGAATCTGCTTCCATGTCATCGTCCTGCTGATTAGACATTAAAACTATAGGCTCCTCTTCATCGGAATCAACTTCGATGATGTTCTCGAAAATGGATTTATGCGAGAACTTTCTTAATAGGAATTTGATGTAGTCATCTCCACGCTTTCTGGAATATGAATAATAAATAATCCAGTGAGCTCTAAGGAATTCATCATCGGAAAGCAAATTATACTCATTTCTTCCGAGCTGATAGTATACCTCTCTCCATGCATCGTTAATACGTTCTCTCAAGGCGATTTTGTCACTTTCGTCAAGTATATCGCTTGGGTATAACGTAGTTAGATAAATAAGGCGGTTTTTCAAAAGCTCGAGATTAGTCAGTCTCTTGCCTCTGTTGTTCATAGTCTCGAAAGCGACAAACACATCATAGTCATCTTCTATTTCATGGATATTGAACATTAGCTGCAATGTGAGTTTCCGATACAAATCAGTGATTCCATCTATTCCTTTTTTCTCGTAATACTCTTGGAGTTCCCTCCCGAAGAACTCTTTGGCATACTTAAGATTCTTTGTATAATATGTCTCTTTGATAGTGCCACCATACTCCTGACCGAGCACTTTATATTTTAGATATTCTGCGCTCGGATTGTCGTTTTCATAACCGAACATATAGGTGATGATAAGGTCCTCTGGCGGTCGTTTCCTGCTGATGTATTTTGCTTTGATGTCTTTTATATTATCATATCCGAGATATATCTCCTCATCGCTTTTGCCGTTATTATCAGACAACTTGCATGTGAATTCGATAATTTCATTAAGCATTATCACAAAGGTTGTAAGCCTCTGTTGCCCATCAACAATGTGGTATGCCTTAAATCCACTCTGAAGGAGCCATAAGTCATCATTGCTCAGTTTCTCGCTTTCTTCCTGATTCAGTTTCTTTAGTGATAGAAGTCCGGTGTAGTGGTATCTATCAGACTGAAGGTTAACTATGTCTTCCCAAAAATCACGAAGTTGTTGGCCTTGCCATGCATAGCCTCGTTGATAGTCAGGTATTCTGAATATCCTGTTCTGAAATATTTGTGATAGTGATTGTAATTCGTTCATTTTATAACCCAATTTTTACTTAAATTCAAATTCTTCCTCTGCAACTTTTAACCCAGTATTACCATAAAATGATTCAAGTATAACGCTATCGTAACTACCACTTAATTGTTTGTGTAGCCAGGTAGTAGCAACAGACTCATTCTGCTCAACAGCTATCTCAACTACTCTTGTTGCATTGTCAATTAGTTTACTACCTATTCTTCTATACAGCAAAGCTTGATTAATCATTCTTGAAAGTTTGTTGTCAATATCACTCGGTATTTCTGTTTTGAATATTACTCTGGAAATATTCATTTCAGATACATATTATTTTTTCTTTTTTAATTAATTAACTTATGTTTAAGATGAATTTTTTGTTAGGGCATTTACGATGATAGCCCAACCGGATTCAATATTAACATTAACGACTGTCATTTTATATTTAAAACTTACTTAGGAAAATCTTGTGTATTCATCTTCATAATCATCCATGCCCTCATTTGCATCAAACATGAAATAAGGTTCATCAGTATATACATCACCATATCCGTAAAATCCAATTTCCAAAAATACCTTGTCATGGTCATTTAACGCCTCTTTAATGGAATCCAAATCCCTGTAAATTTATTCACAAGTTATAATCATAACATTTAATAATCATATAAAACCAAATTTATATTGATATTGAGGTACAGATGATTGTGATAACTGAAGTTGCAGATGATGCAGCATTCTCCCATTTATCCAAACGGTTAAAGGAAATAAAAAATGAATAATGAAGATAAATACAAGAATACTATCAGATATTGTGAATGTCCCAACGGGCATAG
>Ga0256407_10002161_pt1 | contig 38354 bp, 39 predicted proteins | sample RumenRJG_04DNA_FD_193489 | JGI IMG/M metagenome (GOLD analysis project Ga0256407, IMG submission 193489) | Bovine rumen microbial communities from Lethbridge, Alberta, Canada - RJG_04 | ecosystem: Host-associated > Mammals > Digestive system > Stomach > Rumen | place: Canada: Alberta... | reverse complement strand
GTGAATGAGTTGTCGCCGCTAATCGTAATTTTCGCGCTGTCTGTCTCGCAAGTGAAATTTGTGAATGTGTTGCTGCCAGAGACGGTAAGGCCGGCGTCTGTCGTGTCGTTCGGATCGTAGACAAAGTCCGCGAATGTAGCGGAGCGGGTTCCGCCAAGGGTCGCCGCGGCGCCAGTCATTGTGACTTTTGCGGAGCTTGATGTCAAAGTTCCGTTGTTGTCGATGTTGCCTGTAACGGTAAGGTCGCCTGTGATTGCCGCGGCGGAGCTTGCGTTCACTGTTAGAGCGGCGATTGTTCCCGCTCCCAAAGAAATATTGTCCGAGGCGACTTTGATTGTCGGAACATTTGTCGCGTCGTAGCCGGAAATCGCGACGCCGCCAGCAGTCGATCCGTTTGACAACATAGCGGTTTGTTCGCCGCTTAGTTTTGTGACAGTGACTTTGCCCGCGCCGTTATTCGTTATCGATGTTGTGGCGGTCATAGCAATCGTTCCCAAGTTGCTGTCGTCTGCGGAGGTTACTTTGATGTTTGAGCTTGTGATTGTTCCGCTTGCGCCTGACACCGCTCCATTAAAATTCAATGTTATTCCTGCGGCGTTGATTGTGCCCGCGTTGTTTGTGGCGCCGCTTACTGTAAGCGTTCCCGCTACATTCGCTTGCGCCGAAGCTCCTAGGGTAAGCGAGGCGATTGATCCAGCGGCAAGAGACACGTTTGCGCTGCTTGCGGCCAAGACGATGTTTGGAGCGTTTGCGCCAGCTCCATAATCGGAAACGGTTATTGAACCGCTTGAGCTGTTGTCCAAATTTGCTGTGTAAGCGCCGGTCAATGTTCCTGCGGTAATCGAACCTGTTGACGAGTTTGTGATGTTCGCGTCGTTTGATCCGATTGTGAGCGTTGTCGCTATTACGGCGCCGGTTCCGGCGTTAATCAATTTGCCGCCGTCAATTTGAACGCTGGCAAATGTCGCGGCGGCTTTTGTCGTGATTGTTCCTTCGTTCTTTGTGGCGCCAGTAACGTCCAAGTCGCCGTTTACGGTAAGTTTTCCGCTTCCTGTAACTGTAAGCTTTCCTGTAACGGTCAAATCGCCGTCTACGACCAATTCACCGTCCACGACTAAATCGCCGTCTACAGTCATGTCGCTTGAAACGGCTGCCGCGGAGCCTGTGTTTACTGTAAGGCCTTTGATTATTCCTCCGCCTAAAGAAACGGATTTGCTGTTTGCGGCAACTACGATGGATGGAACGTCTGTCATGTCGTAGGCGGAAATTATGATTCCGCCAACTGTTGAGCTGGAAAGAGTCGCGGTCTTTTCTCCGCTTAAGGTTGCGGCCGTGACTTTGCCAGCGCCAGAATTTGTTATCGACGTGTTGGCGGCCATTACCACCGTTCCCAAGTTACTGTCGTCCGCGGCGTCTACGGTAATGTTCGCGCTTGAAATCGTTCCGCTTGCGCCGTCAACCGCTCCGTTAAAAGTTATGTCGCTTTCTGCGGTTATTGTGCCGGAGTTTGTAACGACGCCGCTTGCGGTAATGCTTCCTTCTCCGCCTGTGAGTTCGATTGTTCCTTCGTTGGTTAAATCCTTGGTTATTAATTTCGAATCACCTATTATTTTTCCGTCGCTGTAAACATGAGTTTCTTTTGTGATAGTGAGCCAATTGTCAACATTTAAGGTTGCGTTATTCGAAACGCTAATCCTGCCTGCAAGAATGTCGTTGTCGTCTCTGTTTACTTTTACTGTAGCGCCGTCTTTATTGATAATCGCGTTATCATTCGCATTTTGTGGATGATGAATATTAATAATACTGTTCCAATTGGGTCCATATGCCCAATCACCGTTTGAGCCAATCCAAGTGTAGTCGTCCTCCCCAAACACCGGCAGGGCAAAAGAGAAAATTAGGAATGTCAGTATGGCCAAAGACTTTTTCACTTTTTCATTATCGGCAATTTAAAAAAAGGAGTTTAGGGAATATTTATATAGTAGAATCTTGCTGAAACGCTCGGAATCAACTATTATGTAGGCATGGAAACGGCATTGAAAATCATTTCTGGCGACATAACCAAGTTTGACGGAGACGCGATTGTGAACGCGGCCAACCAAAGCCTCTTGGGAGGCGGCGGCGTTGACGGAGCGATTCACGCGGCGGCGGGAGCGGGCCTTTTAAAGGAATGCATGGGCCTTGGCGGCTGCGAGACCGGCCAGGCAAAAATCACGGGCGGCCACAATTTAAAGGCGCGCTTTGTGGTTCACACGGTGGGCCCTGTTTACTACGAACATTCGCCGCAAGAAGCCCGCGCGCTTTTGCAAAACTGCTACAAAAATTCGATTGAGCTTGCCAGACAAAATGGCTGCCAATCAATCGCCTTTCCTTTGATAAGCGCGGGCGTTTACGGCTATCCAAAAGGGCAGGCGCTTGAGGTTGCCGTTCAGACCATAAAAGAATTTGGCGAGGGCCTTGACTGCTCGATTGTTTTGTTCGACCGCGAGGCTTGGGCCATCGCCAAGGAAAAATTTTCGGATTTGGCAAAAGAATGAACGCAAGCGAGCTTCATCAATCGATAGTCGAAAATTCTCAATTGACTTTCGCCAGGAGCGGCGGAAAGGGCGGACAAAACGTCAACAAGGTCAACACAAAAGTCCACTTGTCGCTCTCTGTTTCCAGCTTGAACGGAATCAGCGATGAGGAGCGGATTCGCCTGCGCCAAAAATTGGCGGCGATTATAAACGGCCAGGACTGCATTTTCTTGGACGTGGACGACGAGCGCTACCAAGAGCTCAACCGAAAGATCGCGCTAAGCCGCGTCGAAAACCGCATCGTCACCGCCCTCAAAATCCCCAAAAAACGCAAAAAGACCAAGCCCACCCAAGCCAGCAAGGAACGCAAGTTAAAGCTAAAAAGGATCCGCTCCGAGCTAAAGCGAAGCCGCGCTAAGATTTTGCGGTGATTTCTTGCAGCCTCGCGCTCATCGCGTCAAAGTCGTCTTGGCTTATCGCGTGCTTTTCCATGTCAACGTGGCCTTTAGTGAATGTCACGCCTTCGGCCTCAAGCTTTTGCCGCTGGACGCCGCTTCCGCCAAAGGCGAAGCTGCCGGAACAAAAGCCCTTTGCGTTGACGACGCGGTGGCAGGGCGTGACGGAATTGCTTGGATTTTTGTGCAGCGCGTTCCCCACGTATCGGCGCAAGTTGCAGTTTCCCACAAGCGCGGCCACCTGTGAATAAGAGGCCACCTTTCCCTTGGGAATCAAGCGGACGGCGGCGTATATTTTTTGCGCTAGGTCTTTGCTGGGCATGGGGGAATTGTATTGCGGGGCAGAGAAAGTTTCAATTGCTTTTTAAGAAAAAATAGAATATAATATAAAGAAATATCTTGGCAAGGGGGCGCTATGACATATCATTTTATGACTCTAAATGACGGAACGGAAATCGTCCATTCAGAAATGCTGGATGACGGACGCGTTAAAGTTTCCATCGAAACCCCCGACGAAGAATTATGCTTTAAGCGCGCCGCTTGTTGGCTCCCCAAGCAAGAATGGACTGATATTTACGGCTACACGGAAGAAGAATTGAATTATCTAAAAGAGTTGGTCGATTCCGAAAAACATTTGATTTTGGAATTTTCCCAAACGGGCGGGTTTGACAATGCCTCAGGTTTTTAAGATTGGTTCTTATTGGGTGTATTTTTGGCTTGACGAAAGTATCCCGTTAGAGCCGATTCATGTCCATGTTTCGGAAGGCAAGCCTGTTCCCAACGCTACAAAAATTTGGATAACTAAAAATGGCCGCTGTTCGCTCGCCAACAACAAGTCAAAGATTCCAGCGGCCACATTGAACAACATAATACGAATCATAGAAATGCGCATTCCAGAAATTGAAAAGAAGTGGATGGATACGTTTTCCAAGATTTCGTATTATTGCTAAAGGTTTATATAACTTCACTCCACCTTGTATCTTGCAAGACCTTCGTAGCCACGGTTTTCGGAATTGGAAATGGCGATTGACAGGTCCTTTATGTTTTGAGGAATCTCAATTTCGCCTGTAAAGTTTCCGTTTTCGTCGCCTTCAAGTTGTATGAAATCACGGCCGCAAATGACGGCGACGAATTTTTTGTTTTCCACATGAACTGAGAATTTTTGCGTCTCGCCTTTTTTGAGTGGCATTTCAAGCGGCTCGATTATGTAGGCGTTCTTTCCGCTGTTTGGAAAAATTGTCGGATAAAGAATGTCGCTCCCTTCTGTAGCCCTCAAAACAAAACTTCCGCATCCAGCGCCAGACTTTGAGCCTTGCTTCCAATAAAAAATTTGAACTTCGTAATCTCCTGATTCAGGAAGCGAAAAAGTTACTGATGTTTTTCCATCGATAGTTTTTGTAAGAATGCGGTCTTGCAATTCGCGCCTTGTCGAAACGTTTCCAGCTGCAAATGAAAGTTTGTAGCCGTCTTTTGCCTCTAGTTCCCAAGTGTAGACGCCGCCGCAATTTTGTATTTTGTTAGGAACGTTTGCTCCGTTTGTTATGTCAAAAAAGACAGGACGAAAGTCTGGGAGTGACGTGAATTCTTCGGTCGAAAGCGGCGGGTCAAGAAGCTGCTTTTTCGCAGAGTCGGGATAGTGACTGTAAATGAAATGTTCTGGTTTTACAAAAAGCCAATCGGTGTTGTATGCCTGCTTTGAAACGCGGCCTTCCATGTGGCCCGAATCCCAAGTGCAGTCAACCAAATAATGTTCGCCGTTTATCTTTACGATATTCCAAGCGTGGTTTGATGCTTTTGGATTTTCTTGCGACGCTGGCGATGTTCCTACTCCACGAGCGTAACCGTGGACGATTTCGCAAGAAATTTTCAATGTGTCCAAAAATTTTTTGAGTGTGTTGGCGTATCCTTCGCAGACAGCAAGCTTTGTTTTTAGAACGTTGGCAAAGTCTTGGGCGGGAACAGTTCCTGCCCAAAAGTTTTTAGCGTCGTAAGAAACCAACACTGCCACAAAGTCATGTGCCATTTTTGTTTTTTCAAAATCGTTTTTTGCCAATTCAGAAATTTTAGAGCAGGCTTCTTGAACATATTTTGATGGATTTGAAACGCGCAAGGATTCAAGCGTTTTGTTTCGCGTCAGCGTGACGATTTCTTTGTATGCGGAGTTTGTTCTGTAGGAATACGCCTCGTCATATGAAGCGGGAAGGGTGTATTTTGGACCAGCCTTTTGGCTTATGTTGTCAAGCTTAGAAGCCAGATTGTCCATTGTCTCGCAGCTTGTTAGCGTCAGTGCGGCCGCGATTGTGATTGCAATGATTGATTTTGTTTTCATTGTTTGCCTCCGTGTGATGGGTTATTTTTTCTTGAAAATTTCGCTTTTGCCACTGTAGCTTCCTAATTCTTTAGGTTCAACTTTAGCAAAGAAAGTTCGAAGCGTAGATTCGGAGAAAAGTTCATCGCCGTTGATTTGTGAGTAATCATTCTCATAGTGTCTTGTTCTACCGTAACCATAACTGTTTGCAGCTTGACCAATAGAGTTTTGTTCTCTAACAAAGTGTGTTATTGTTTTGCGTGTCGCTTCATCACTTGCTATATAATTCTTTTTAAGTTCAGATGATAAAACTCCAAGAGAGAATTCTTCCTTTGGCAACTGCTGAATAAAATAATAAATTATGGCTTGTTTTTTTTCACAGTCTTTGTTTTTAGCAATTTTTTCTAATTCTTTTATTACAACATTGTAAGTTTTGTAATCTTCGTTCTTGGTGAAACCTAAATTACGAGCTGTTTGATAATCGGTAGCATTTGCAAAACCGTTTGCTTCGGAGTCATAGAACTGCTGTGAATTTGAGAAGCCTTTCTTCTTTGCATTTTCCCAGTCATCCTTAGATTTGAAGTTTTTTTCAGTCCATTCAAGATAGTCCTTGTAGTCGGAATATTTATCGTATCCTAAACTTTTTGAGGCGTAATAGTCACTTGAATTTGGGAAGTTGTTTTTATTTGCGTCAATGCTGTCTGCGGAAGATTTAAAGCTATTTTGTTTGTAGTAATAATACAATTCCGAAGTAGGAAGTTCCAATTTTTTTGCTTCGTAATATTCATTTCCGTTCTTAAAGCCAAGACTTTCACCTGTTTTGTAATCAGAGATATTTGTGTAATAATTTAATGGAAAGGAAAAATAAGTTTGACCGATGTTTATAAATAAAACGCTTGCAGATGTTTGCAATAGCGCAGTTGAAACATTGTTCTTGCTTATCAGCCCTTCAAAGTCGTTCAAAGATTTTACTTTTACAATGGGAGCGTTTGAAATTGAATCAATCTCAATATAATTAAGTTCCGCAAATCCGCAGAAAAATTGAAGCGAAAACAAGGCGGCTGCAAGCGCGGTTTTTATCTTTTTCATAAAAATTCCTCCAAAAGATGTAATATCACCTATTATATACCCTGAATGGCCAAAACACAACCTTTTATTAGGGTATAGACCTAAAAATAGGATATTTGGTTTGGTTTCTAACCTTAAAGGTTGGGTTTATAATTACGACGATGGACATAAAGAAGATTTTTGGAGCGAATTTGCGGAAATACAGAAAGGAGCGATCGCTTTCGCAGGAGCAGCTGGCGGAAAAGGCCGGCGTAAGCGTAAAGCACATTGGCGCTCTTGAAAGCGGCTCGTCCTTTGTGAGCGCGGAATTGCTCCAAGATTTTTGCGCCGTCCTTGGCGTTCCCGCGCATTTCTTCTTTATGGAGGAAAGTTCCATCGACTTGGCTGGCTTTCCGCTTGGCCAAATCGACCAAATCGTTCACGGCCTTTTAATCCGCGACGCCAACATCATCAGCAACGAAATCAAGCAAAAGATTCTGGCCTTTTCCTCGGGGTTTTAGGGGCGGAGCCCCTAGGAGTGGGGGTAGGCGGAAATGAGGAGCGGCCTGATGAGAGGGCGACGAATTGAAGCCGAGGGGGCGGCTGCCCCCAGCAAAAAACTCGCGCTCCCGCCTCTCATATTGCGCATTCCGCAAAAATTTAATAAAATAAAATATCTTCAATAAAGTTAAAGGAGAAAAAAATGGATTCGGTGACAATCGCAAAATTGTTGGCGTTTGTTATTTACTTGGCGGCGATGGTTTTTGTAGGACTGTCGAGCGCTAGCAAGAACAACAACGCTTCGGACTTTTTCTTGGGCGGCCGCAAGCTTGGCCCTTGGTTCACGGCGCTTAGCGCGGAAGCTTCGGATTCAAGCGCCTGGCTTTTGATGGGCTTGCCCGGACTTTGCTACCTTGGCGGATTCAAGGAAACTTTCTGGACCGCGCTCGGCTTGATTTTGGGAACATACCTCAGCTGGCTTTTTGTGGCCAAGGCTTTGAGAAAGTGTTCAATCGCTTTTGGCGACTCAATCACGATTCCGGAATTTTTGACCAACCGCTTTAAGGACAAGAGCCGCGTGCTTTCTGTTGTGTCGGTTGTCTTCATCGTTTTGTTCTTTACAATTTACGTTGCCAGCGGCTTTGTCGCTTGCGCCAAATTGTTCAACTCCGTCTTTGGGCTTCCCTACAACGCGGGCCTTGTGATTGGCCTTGTCGTGATTTTGTCGTACACAATCATGGGCGGCTACCTTGCCGTTTGCACGACGGACTTCATTCAGGGAACTTTGATTTTTGTGGCCTTTGTCGTTTCTTCCATCTTGATAATCGTCAGCTTGGGCGGAGCGGGAAGCGCCGTCGGCCAGGCGCAGAGCTTTATGGGAAAGGCGCTCAACGGAGAGCTTGGCGAGGAATTGCTCAACAAGTTCACGGCCAACAAAAATTTCAGCGTCACTTCTATCGTAAGCGCGATGGCTTGGGGCTTGGGCTATTTTGGAATGCCACACGTAATCGTGCGCTTTATGGGAATCCGCTCCAACAAAGAAGTGACAACCGCGCGCCGCGTGGGCATCACTTGGATGATCGTTTCTTACATCGGAACGTTCATCATCGGAACTTTGGGAACCGCTTACTTGCTCCCCAACGTTTTGTCGGGCGGAGCGGCGGAAACAGTTTTCAGCGTGACAATGATGAAAATGTATCCTGCCTTTATCGCGGGCCTTTTCTTGTGCGCGATTTTGGCCGCCTCTATGAGCACAGCCGACAGCCAGCTTTTGGTCGCCTCTAGCGCGGTAAGCCAGGACATTTTCAAGGGCCTAATCAATCCCAACGCCGACGAAAAGACTGTCCTTAAAATCAGCCGCGTCACCGTTTTCTTGATCGCGGCCGTCGCCTTTGTCCTTTCGCTTGACCAGACAAGCACAATCTTTGGCTTGGTAAGCTACGCTTGGGCGGGCTTTGGCGGAAGCTTCGGCCCCTTGATCTTGCTGGCTCTTTACTGGCGCGGAATCACAAACAAGGGAGCGATCGCCGGCCTTATCGTTGGCGGCGTGACTGTCGTGGCTTGGCACAATCTTAGTGGCGGAATTTTTGACATCTACGAAATTCTTCCTGCCTTTGTCTTTAACTTGATTGTCGCCGTCGTAGTGAGCCTTTTGGACAAGAACAAGGACGCCCAGATGCTCGCCGAATTTGACAACTACAAAAAGATGGCTGACTAACAAATGCCAATCGTCATCAAGCCTCTTCTTGCCGACCAGCGGGAGGAGGCTCTTTCTTTTATACAGCCTTACGAATCTGAATGCGTCAACCTCACCTCGGAACTTTTGCGGGGCGGAACGGATTGCTGGGCGCTTTATTATGCGGACCAAGAGGCTTCACAGACCAAAACGTTCGCCGGCCTCATCGCCCTGCGAAAAAAGCGCTCGCTGTTTTTTTGCCTGCCCTTTGCCAAATACAAAAGCGCCTTTGACAAAAAGGTTTGCAGCGAGGCGCAGCGCCCCCTGATGGAATTTTTTGAAAGCCGCGAACCCTTTTGCGTTAACGGAGAAGCGGCCGGCGCCGTCTTTTTACGCAACATTCTAAAGAACAAAAAAAGCCCGATGCGACCTAGCGTGACCAACAAGTATTTTTTGATGGCGCGGGATTGCGGCGCGGAAAACCAAAAGGCTTCGCAAGACCTTAACGCGGGCGGCGGCTTTGGGTTTGCAAAAGATTTGCGCGTTGTCCAAGCGACGGCGGCGGATTACGAAATTCTTCTCCCGCTTGAGCTGGGCTACCAGCGCGAGGAAGTCGTTCCAAAATCTTTTGACGTAAGCGACGCGGCCCTTGCGGCGGCCTTTAAGCATGAGCTTGAACAAGGCCTCACCTTCGCGCTTTTTGACGGCGCCCGTCCAATCGCAAAGGCCCGCCTTGCCGCAAGCGGCCAGCGCTATTGCATGCTTGGCGGCGTTTACACAATTCCATCGGAAAGAAAAAAGGGCCGCGCCGCGTTTTTGGTCAGCCAAATAATCGCGCGGTCAAAGGCCCACGGCGTAAACAACTTTTGCCTTTACGCCAAGCAAGAAAACGCCGCCGCCCTGGCGCTCTACAAGTCGTTGGGTTTTACCCCCCGCGGCGAGTATATGTTGGTGTATTATTAAAACGCTCTTTCACTCTTCTTCCAAAAAAAATCTCTTGCCAAATTCCCCGACTTGGCGCATAATGTAGAAAAATAAATAAAAGGAGTTATTATGACAAACAATGAGGCGATTAAAGCGTTAAAAGAGCTTAAAACTTATTGCGCCGCTGATTCATTGGACGCGGTTCACTACGCGATTGCTATTATTGAGCATTTGGAAAAGGCGGGCGTAAGCTCTCCCTTGCAGGCTGATTTTTCAGCAGTAAAAAAGTAGGAGTAAAAAATGGAAGCAAGTTTTGGATTTTTGTCGCTGGTTCCGGCCATCGTCGCCATTGTATTGGCTTTGCTTACTAAAGAAGTTTATTCTTCTTTGTTCATCGGCGTCCTTATCGGAGGCGCCTTTTTTGCCACGGGAACTGTCGCGGGTTTTGACGGTTTTTTCAACCACATCTTTAAGGACGGAATGATCGCCCAGCTTAGCGACAGTTGGAACGTCGGCATCTTGGTTTTCCTTGTCGTCTTGGGAACGATGGTCGCGCTTATGAACAAGGCTGGCGGCTCGCAGGCTTTTGGCGAATGGGCCAAAAAGCGCATCAAGAGCAAGGCCGGCGCGCAAATCGCCACAATCTTTTTGGGAATCTTGATTTTCATCGACGACTACTTTAACTGCCTTACAGTCGGCTCGGTAATGAAGCCGGTCACCGACAAGTACAAAGTTTCGCGCGCCAAGCTGGCTTACTTGATTGACGCCACCGCCGCGCCGATTTGCATCATCGCTCCGATAAGCTCTTGGGCCGCCGCCGTCTCCGGCTTTGTAAGCGAAGGCGAGAACGGAATCGCGCTTTTCTGCAAGGCCATTCCCTTTAACTTTTACGCTTTCTTTACAATCGCGATGACGCTTTTCCTTGCCGCCAAAAACTTTGAGTTTGGACCGATGGCCAAGGCCGAAAAAGAGATGGAAGACAAGTCCGAAAAGGAATACGAGGAGTCGGAAAACCCCAAGGCCGCTGTCATCGACTTGGTTTTGCCGATCGCGGCCTTGATCGTTTTCTGCGTTTTGGGAATGATTTACACCGGAAACTTCTTTCCCGCCCAGGTTGCCGGCGAGGCCGAAGGAGAGATGGTGGCCAATCCCTCTTACCTCAACTTTGTCGAAGCCTTTGCCGCAAGCGACGCTTCTGTAGGACTTGTGCTCGGTTCCTTTGCCGCGCTTGTGATTACGGTTGTCTTCTACCTTTGCAGAAAGGTCATTTCGTTCAAGTCTATTATGGCTTGCCTGCCCGACGGCTTTAAGGCTATGGTTCCCGCGATTTTGATTCTTACACTCGCGTGGACCCTTAAGTCTATGACCGATTCGCTTGGCGCCAAGGAATATGTCGCCGGCCTTGTCGGCGGAAGCGCCCAGGGACTCAAGAACATGTTGCCCGCGATTATCTTTGCAATCGCTTGCGGCCTTGCCTTTGCCACTGGAACTTCTTGGGGAACCTTTGGCATTTTGATTCCGATTTGCATCGCGGCTTTCCCGGTCGCAAGCGACCCGATTAGAATCATCAGCATTTCCGCTTGTATGGCGGGCGCTGTTTGCGGCGACCACATCTCGCCGATCAGCGACACAACGATTATGGCCAGCGCCGGCGCCAACTGCGACCACGTTAAGCACGTTTCAACGCAGCTTCCCTACGCGCTTTTGGTCGCCGCAGTTTCGTTCGTCACATACATCGTGGCGGGCTTTACGCAAGGCTTGGGAATCGTCGCCAGCGGAATCATTTCTTGGGTAATTGGTCTTGCGGCTTTGTTCGCAACACTCTTGTTCTTTAAGAAAAAGTCCGCGGCGTAACGCCATTGTCATGTTCGGGCTTGCCCCGGACATCTTTTGAAAATCGCGGTCGTTGTGACCGCGATTTTTTTATGGTGACACAAAGCCAAAAGCGCGCTAAAGACTTTTTTTCCCGCAGAAACTACGGACAAAATACCGCAAAAACTACGATTAATATTATGTTCATGTTTTCTAGAATTAGAACAAGCGCTTCGAATGCTCGTTGTTTTGTTGGACTTTGACTTTCAAAAAGATTTTATGCAAGTGTCTCATTCCAGAGACCTTTCTTTTTTAAGTTGGCATAAATTTTCGCCACGCTTTCAGAAGACTTTTCCTCCATAATTACTCCGTGATTTTGTGGATATTCATTAAACAAGTTTTTTGCAAGGTCAGGAGCGCAAGCATCTATAAAAATCAATTCATATTCTGAGGAAATCTCTTTGATTCTATCCAGATTTTTATCTGCAAATAAAATTTCCGACTCTTCAAGTTCTTTGTCGTAATGCAAGCCAACAGCGATGTTTTCGCTTTCGTTTGTTATGATGACATCAGAGTTTTTTATTTGTTCAATAACTTTCTCTCTTTGCAATTTTTCATCACAAATAGGATTTTCTTCAACTTCCTTTAGAGAATTTGAATCACCAATTATTATAATCTTTTCTAAATTGATATTTGGATTAATTTTTATTGCTGCATTAATTTCTGAATTTGAAAAGATATAAAAATATTTTTTACTAAACATCTCTTCAAAATCAAGCCTAAGTTCTTGCGATAAAGAATCTGGAATAAGAATAATATTTGTTTTCTTAAGTTGCTCCGGTGAAAGCTTTGCCAACTTTTCTAAAAACTCATCTTTGAAATTTAAGATATCACTGTTATTCGGAATAAATTTTATTACATTTAGTTTTTTGTTTTCATCGCAAAGTGGAATGATAGTTTGCGGCGCTATTGCTATACGAACTCTTTTTGTCATTGAAAAAATATTATGGTCTAAATCAGCATCACACATTGTTTCTAAGATTGTTTTTATATCGCGGATATTGAAATTTTCTTTGGCAAGATTTTGAAGAACTTTCTTTAATGTATTAATGTAAGAACTGCCAAATTCTGATTTAAATCCCTCGAAGAGAATTTCGTTTTCTTTTTTCAATATTTTCAGCAAGTTATTAACATATTTTGTTGTTATAATGAGACTTTGATTTTGCTCAATTAATTCGAATAAATGGACGGCTAAAACCGTATGGGGCGATGCAACTCGATATCCTGCCTGTCTGGCTATTTTTTCCCTTTTGGGAGATATCCATAAAGCATCCAAATGAAAAGCTGGTTCCTTTATTTTTTTTCCTCGTATTGTTTTTTTTACATCGCCAGTATCAATAGCAAGAAAGTTTTTCTTTAATATGAACTCATCAAAGGGTGTTTCGGAAATAGCGATTCTGTATCCTCTAGGATGCAAATCTTCACTAATGTACCTTTTAATTTTTGGCACAATGATACCATAATTCTTAAAATGCCTATCACGCATTTCTTCAGTTTTCTCATAAAGCTTGTCCATGAATTCTTTATCATTTGCCAAGCCCCTTCCAAGTTCCACGCTAAATAATTCAACAGGTTTGTACATATCTTCCATAGTTATTCCTCCCTATATAAATCAAAAACCAATTTTGCGATGGCCGCAATTCTTTTCTTCTTGCATTTTGCAAAGTTCTTGCGTAATGTAAGAACTTGTCTTACGTTCTGTTTTTAAGAATCTCATGCGGTCGAACAAAACGCCAAAGTCGCCGGGCGTCGCGCTTTGAGTTTTACATATTGACTGAATTTGGTCTTGCGAAAAATTGAATTCTGAAAAATAAGTTTTTAGCAATGTTTTTACGCCAGTATCTGAGAGCGGCTTAAATTCCACCATAATGTGAAAGCGCCTTTGGGCGGCCTTGTCCATAAGGGAGCGCAGGTTTGACGTGCAAATAAGAATGCCTTTGTAATTTTCCATTTGCGTAAGAAACTCATTCACTTGAGAAATTTGCCATGATTCCAGTCCGTTGCCGTCTCGTTCCATAAAATATGAATCTGCTTCGTCAAAGATCAAGACTTTGTTGAGCTCTTGCGCTTCCTTAAATGCTGCGGCGATGTTTTGTTCTGCTTCGCCGCTCCATCTGGAAAAAATATCGGACGCATTTTTTGTAAGCAATTCCAATCCAAGAGATTTAGTGATATGTCGGGCCAGCATTGATTTTCCGCCGCCGCTAACGCCGTAAAAGAACATTCTGATTCCTTTTTCTTCGCCGTCGTTTTGCTTGTCGTATTCTAACGCCGCGTTCACCATGTCCACAATTTCTTGCGCGGGCATTGATGTGTTTAAAACATTTATGTCATACCACGTGTTTTTGCCGGCAGATGGTTTTTGTTCATGAGAGGCTGCAATTTCACGGATGATGCGACTTTTTCTTGGAGAAACCTGCTCGTATGCTTTTGCAGCCGCAATGTTCATATAATTCACACTCCCGCTCCTTCAAGCGTAAAGCTTGTGTCTGTGTAATAAAAAACTTTTTGGCTTGGGTCGTATTCGAGAGGGGCGTAAAAGCGGTCGCGGAGCAAGTCTAGGTCGCGACCAACAGTTGCTATGCCAAGCTCGTCAAGGGCAAAGTGTTCTTTCAGCTCTTTTATCAAGCCGTTTTTGTTGAGGCGGGCGCCGGATTTAAAGCGCTTGTGAATGTAAAAGACGCGCTCGATTTTTAGGCTGGTGGGCTTGAAGGGTTTTTCTCTTTTGTTGCAGCGGTCCGCGCAAATTACTTCCGAGCCGGTTCTGCTAAAGTTGCACATAAAAAACGGCATTTGTCCTATTTGCATGTCGCCGCAGTTCCCATTGTATACAATACTCTTTAGCGAGTTGCAGCTGTAAAAGGCAAGGTCGTGGATTAGCGTTACGCTTGCGGGAATTTCAAGTTCCTCCAACGGAAGCTGGTCTTGGTCAAGGTTACATTCAAAAAAAGCGCCGCTTCCAATAATTTCCATTCCGTTTGGAACGCGCAGCTTGGAATGGTTGTAGTCCAGTCTAAAAAGGACGGACTTTTCCTTCTCGTTTATTACAAAGCCGTCTATGATTCTGTAAGCGGGATTTTGTAAAAGAGTTCTGGCAAGCTCTTGGCGCATGCGCGCAAGGTTTTGGGGCGTGTCCCAAGCGTTGCTTGTAAAATTTATGCGCGTGATGTTGCTTCCAAAATGAACGTTTTGGTAAACGCCATTACGGCCAAAACCGCCAAAGCGTTCCACGCTTTCTGGAACCCAAATTTCCTTGAGGCTTGGGCAGTTTTCCAAAAACAAGTCAAAGTTTGTCATTTTTTGCGAAAACTTGATTTCGTTTAACGCAAGACAATAGGAGAAAGCGGTTGGGTCGATGTCCGTCACAGAATCAGGGAGAATTATTTTTTGAATCGTTTTGTTGGGCTCAATGTCATCCGCAAAAACATGGCCCACAATTCTCTGCACGCCGTCCGGCACATTTACGACGCTGTCATGTCCCTTGTAGCGCCTTAGCGTCACCATCTCCACACCAGCGGAATTATGCATCTCTTTTTTTATGATAAAGTCCGGGTTGCCGTTTTTCATCGCTCCTCCTTTGCCGCAGCGTGCCCATAATATAGCGCGCGGTGTCTATCATTTTATGATAGGGTTACAAAATCTTTTCGCCGTCAAAGCGGACTTCGATTCCGATGCAAAAATCGTCCGGATCCATGTAGAGCATGTCGTTTAGCGTGTATGTGCAGGAATCCACAAAGAGGGCATGGACATAGTAGGGAATTTTGATGTTCGCCAGTTCGGGGCGGTCAAAGAGCTCGATGTTCCAGTTGAGGCCAAGATAAAGTTGTTGTTCGCGGCTTTCCATGCGTCCGTCGCTGGCATAGACCGCGGGCATAATTTTCCAATTTGTGGCGTCGTAAAGGCGTTCCAGCATCTTTGCGTCCGCTGTTGGAATTGCGTCGTCATACCGCTCGTAAGTCATTGTCGCTTCAATGCTGTAGTCTTCTTTTGCCCTGTTGTTGGGAATGACGTCGCTTTCCAAAAAGTTTTTTGTCTTTACGACCGCGTCGTACATTTCGTTCACTTTTTTATCCAGAGCCTGAATTACGCTGATGATTTTTTGAGTGTTCTCAGGAGTCCATTCAAAGCGGTCGTTTTGCCATCGGCGCAATACAATTTCTTCGTTTTTGTTGAGGGCCTTTTGGTTTTGTGTTTTGTTTTGGTTCATATTTGCCTCCGTTTGATAGGATGATTTTACCATGCGGAGTCTATCATATCGTGATAGAGCGATTTGAAAAAAGGAAAATTTTTTAGGGAAAGTCGAAGAAAAATCCCCTGCACGTGGGCAGGGGGTGAGTGTCAAATATAATCTCTATATCTTGTATCTTTTATAGATAGTTATCAAGCTTCAGATCTTCAAACCATATTTCAAACGATTGCTTTGTGTATTCTATCATTTCTACTTTGTTTTTTGCCTTATGGACTCCAACAATCCATGGACGATAGAAAACAAATGAATGATAGTCTATGTATTTGTCGATTTTTGAATTCCAAAAATTGAATAGATTAAATTTAATGTCTATCTCATTGTATTTGATTTGAATGTATCTATAATCGTTTTCTTTTACTCTGACATTTTTTTTCTTAATAGTCACGTTTGGTAGCTTTTTTAAAGCCGGAATTACAATGGCATCATAAATTTCTTCTCCATCTTGTAGCCAATCTACTAAATTCGAAAAAAGGAACGGATTCCCGTATATCTCACTTTTTTCTCCAAAATATGGTTTTGAGTTTTCTTCTATTTTCGTTTGGACATACTTTTCTTTTTTAATGTTATTCTCATAATCAAAGAGCCATAACTTCAACGCATTCTTTGTCATTTCTTTTAATTGCACTTCTTTTGTCGCAGTCCGAACGCCCATTATCCAAGGTCTATAAAAAGTAAAAGAAAATCGTTCATAAACTTTATCATCGGGTTCTGATATCCATGTTAAATTATAATTCATCCAAAATTCTTTATTATCTTTTTTGAATATTGCATATAATGTCTTCTGCCCTGTTTCTTCATCAGAATCAGGTAGTAAATAAGCATCCTTGTCTATCACATTTTTTAATGCAGGCACTAAAAATGTATTAAAAATCCAGTTATTTGTGATACGCTCATTTTTCTGTAATTTCAAGACTGTGTCATTAAATATTGCAAGTTGATATGGATTTCCAAATAATTCTTCGTCAGGACCAAACAACTTCTCCTCTGATGTAATACCTTCTACATTTTGAGCTATATCTTTTGCCAATGCCCTATTTTTAAAATCATTAACTAATTCTAGAACTTTCTGCCAATAGATAATAATACAATTTTTCAAACAATCATTTGTGTCATGTTCATTATCCAAAAGATATCCAAGACTTTCATCAAGTTTTTGTTTGTTGGCTTTTATCAATGCTGCATAACCAGTTTTTGATGTAGTTTGATTTTCTTGGAAAATTGTTGATTTTCTTGTTTTGACTTCAATATAGTATTTAAATCCACTGGAGAAATTTATTGTAATATCAGGTTCCCCATAATCAGTTTGAGTGTTTCCGGTAAATTCGATTTTACTAATCTCATCTTTATCTAAGGTTTGCCTGTCAGTAAATAGGGCAACAAAATTTTTTTTGAATGTAATATTTTCATTACAGAATTCTACTAACCGTTTTGAAATTTCATTTTCATCAAGCATAATTATTTACCTCTGTTTATTCTTTGTGTCATTGATACTATCACGTCATCTTCCAAAAGTCAAATTTACTTCTATTATACCCCCCCCATAAAAAGTCAAGGAAAATTTTGCGTGTTTATCCTCTCTCATCCCAATAAAGATTGCTTTCTTTGTCTAAAAAGCCGTATTTTATGTCAAAGGCTCTTGAGGCGGGGTTGTGTCTGCTAAACTTGCCAAGGGCTGGATTTGTTCTGCATCTTGTGCATTGCCAGGTCATTTTCATCCCTATATCGCAATGCGAATGTTATCTATATCTATTATATCCGGTTCGGAAGTATTATCATTAAGCATTATGCCGATTATGCGATGCGTTCTTATAACGACATTTTTGTGCCAAGTTTTAAAAATCAATTGTTGTTCGTTTCTTGTCGTATATTTTTTTAGAGCTTTGACTGAGTTGCAGCGGTCAATTATAAGAAAAGATTTTTCTTGCAATATTCTGTGGACATTATCTTTGGTTGCGGAAGTTCCGTTGACAAAAACTTTGTCCTCTATTGAGCCATCTGATTGCTTTTTTGCGATTCGGCGGATTTCGATTTCATTTTTGTCCGAGCTTGCCAAAAGAACGGCGACTTCTATTTTGTCTTGAGGCTCTGTTGTTTCATTTCCTGAAAAAAACATGTTTTTTGATGTGTCCTCCAAGCCTTTGTCGCACAGCCCCCATTTTAAGGCATGAATAAATTCGCCCCCTGCTATATAGTCCGGTCCTAGAATTGTATTGATTTTGGGTGAGAACTCTATTTTTTCAAGCGAATCAAATCGCTTAAATCCTTTAATTGAAATTTCTTTGACTATAAGGTCTTTGCTCATTTGATAGCCTCCAAAAAGTATGCCAGTATTTTAGCGCGCGGTGTCTATCATTTTGCGATAGAGTGATTTGGGAAATCGAAGTATTTTTGGGGAAACGACGAAGAAAAATCCCCTGCGGGGTGGCAGGGGGAGCGACTATAATATTTTTGCTATAATCTCTGTCGCATTTTTATTGAATTCTTTTTGCAATTCGGCTTCAGAGGTGTGTTTTGCCAAGATTTCTTTATCTAGTGGGAACGCGGCATAACCATCGGCAGTATATTCGTATTTTTCTTTAAAGTCTTCACTTTCCGAACCAATATCCAGCGCTACAGAAAAAGCATATTTTGCAGGCCATTGAGGTGATACTCCGATGAAAAGTTCTTTCCCATTTTTCGCTGAAAAATAATATCCAATGCCTTTTTCATATTTTTCTGGATTTTTCCAGTCTTTTGCGTTTGATTCAGTATACAAAAACTTATCATTATTTAAGTCCAAGAAATTTTTACATAAAGTCAAAATCTTATTTGACATTGTGTATACAGCCGAAATAGTTTCAGGTGAATATAACATTGCAACCTCCAATGGCGTTAATAATAAAGTTTGTTCTGGAATGTTTATTGTTTCTCGAATTAAAGCTATTCTAGCAAATTCTTTCATAGCGCCTTTTTTGTCAATTATTTCAAATAAATCTTCCCAAAATAACTGTTTACATTCTGTTGGAATACGCTCTTTATGAGCATAATCTTTGCATACAAGAAATGCATCCCTGTTCCCATGTTGTTCTTCAGATGATGTTAGCGGATCATTGTTGATTTTTACTTCAAATTTTATATTGCGCTTACCTGCTTTATTTTCTATTTGGATTGTTAAGTCAGGTGTTGTACCCTTAAGTTTATCTTGGGTGGTAACTTCTTTAACATCCTGTAAATCAAAACCAAAAGGTTCCAAAAGAAAGTTAAAAAGAATCTCTTTCTTCCACATTGACTCGTGATAAAAGAAACTGGCAATAGCTTCCGTAGCTACGTTTTCGTAAAGGTTCATAATCTTCCTCCTTTTTTATCATTATATCCCCGCCTTCCGCAAAAATCAAATTTTCATCCCCTATTGCGCTTATTTTTTAACTTCAATTCTTTAATATAGTTTTCGACAACAGGCAAGATAATCTTTTTAAAATCCTCCAAAGTTACATAATAATCATTGTCAGCATGTTGTTTTATCCAGCCTTCATTTTTTGTGTAGATTGCATAGTATTCTTCTATAGCTCTTGCGAATAATTCACAGGTTCGTCCTCTGTAGTTTGTTCTTTTTTGTGGTGTTGGTGACATTTTTGAGCGAAATACTTCTGCTATTACGCGTTCCTTGCTTCCGCGTCTTGAAGAAGAATATTTATAATTGGAATACTTGCTTCTTTGTACATGGTCGATAAAATGCGCGGTTTCATGCGCAATTACACAATCCAATTGATTGCGGAGAATTTGCTCCCTTACCGCGTTAAGAGTAATTTCCAAAATAAAAGGTGAAAATTTGCCTAGGGTTTTTCTGGCTTTTTTGTCGTTCATTTGTAACGTCACTTCGCTAATGAAAACTGATTTGTAATATTCGCCATAAAATGAAAATACTCTTTCAAAGCTTTCAAAAACTTTGTCATATTGCAATTTTTCTTTAAGCCAGTCATTAGTCATTGTTCTGCCTCCGTTAGCTGGGGCGATTATAGCGTAAGGTGTCTATCATTTTACGATAGAGTGTTTTTTTATTTGGGGATAATTGAAAGAAAATCCCCTGCAGGGAGGCAGGGGGGGATGATACTCTAGTAGAAGTCTTATCTTATTCGCTACATTTTAATTTTGGTGTTTTCAAATTTTTTCATTAATTCCTGAGTTCTTTCTTCAATTATGGAAACAAATTCTTTCACAGCATCATCAGAATCATTTATCCGCTGCAGCCATTCTGGACTTAGCCATAATGATTTGCCTTCTCTATCCAGTAATTCAGTCCAACACAACCATTCCTTACCACTTGTTTTCCAAATTCCATTTTTTAATGGACAATCGTCTTTATCTTCTGCGGAACTATTTTTTAAGGTTGCAACACCATAATAATCTTCGACATTATCACCATCTCCGTCATCATATATATCAAAGCACACACCATATGTTTTCCAATTGCTCTTTCTTATATAAAAGTAAGTACCAGATTTTCCTTTTGTATAGAATTCAGAGTTATCATCAAATTCCCAATTGTGTTTTTTCGTCATTTGTTGAATTTTTTTTACAAGTCGATCTTGAATGATCTGGCGTTTCGCTTCTTGAAGATTTTTTGCAACTTCTGTAGCTTCGCAAATTGATTTCTTAATTTTGTCAATAATGTTTTTATCCATAGCCTCTTCCTTATAATCAAGAATTTGATTTATTATTTCAATGTATTGCTTTATAGCTATTGATAATCTGTGTTTTCCTTTTGCTGACTCTAGGCATAATTTTAACCAACCTAAAATAGTCGTATTGTATGATATCTCTTTCCAATAGACTTCTTCGCCTGGATTTTCTTTTTTTGTTGATTTTCTTGTTGGCTTATGACCATCAAGAGTTAAATATAAAAGTTTTGAAGTTTTATATTTTTGTTTGTTTAAATAATTTCTATATCGAAACAATTGATTATCTTGGTCGCCCGCATATATTTTATTTTCAATTGCGATAATTACTTTTTGTTTATCGTCTTTTATAAGTATGTCAATTCTGCCGCCGTCGTCATAAGACTTTCTTCCAATAGGAAATTCAACATAAACTTTCGTGTCTTTTGAGGGTAAGAATTTATTTAATTCATTGTCATCAAGAACATCAAGAAGCAATTTTAAAAATACTTCTTTTTGCCCATGTGAACCGACAGGATTAAGCAGTTCTGCAATAAAAGCAGAGTGTAATCTTACTTCCTCTGTTTTTAATCCTATCACAGATAGAATATTAAAAAATTCTCCAGCTTGATTTAGTTTTGCGATTTCATCTTTTTTTCTAATAATGTCAGGGGAAACAGATTTTAGCAATTTTTCCATAGCTGTTAATTTTACGTCCATAATGGTTTATTATACTCCTCATTCCTCCATAAGTCAAATTTTCGTCTTTATTATAATATTTTATGTAAATAATCCAAGCTTAGAAAAGAGTTTCTATCATATAATGATAACTATGTTTTTGTAATATTGAGTAAAAACTTATTTTTGAGGAGTGGGAAGCGTAGCGAATCCGTAAAATAGGAAATTTGACAAATGTAAATGGTAGTTGTATAATTCCAAAAACAAGGAGCGTAACTTTATGGGCAATGAAATTTATTTGAAGCCATTTGGATATGAAAAATGGTTTACGCAGAATGAAGCCTTTGACGACACAGCTGTAATGCTGAATAAATTTACGCCGAACACAGACGTTACTGAAATTGTTATGAATTTAAGTGGATGTCTCAAGGAATTTTTTGTTGTCACGCGGGGCTTTGTTGACAATGTAAAAACATTGTACAGCAGAGAAAACCATTATCTTATAAAGCCTCTAATAACTCAGCTTTTGGTTTTAAAGAAAAATATTTACGACTGCATTGACGACATTCTTAATAATATTCCGGAATATATGAATGCCGAATCAAGCGATAGCTATTTTAAGAAACTTATAGAGAAGGGCATTTTGACAAATGAAGAAGCGGAGCTTTTGGCAGGCCTTTTTTATGGTTCGTTCCGTGAACTGGCGGAGGGCGTGATTTATAGAAATAACTATATCGCCCCTGATTATGCCGATGATTCACCCGACATTTATTTTTCAATCAAAAGCAACATGCATGTTAATGTTGATGAAACTCCTCTTTTAATATTGAATGCGCCTTACGAAGTTGAGCCAGGGTTGATAAACTTAAAATATTGGGCCGCAACTGAATTGTTTAGAATTAATAGAATGACTGAAATTTGCGCCAAAATTGCGACAGGTTCATCTGAAATAAAGAAGGGCGTTATTTCAAAATGCTTTGACGGCAGAGCGTTAATTTCCGTATTTGAGCAGTTAAAGAATATGTAATTGATGTATTGATCTTAATTAAGTAGATTCCGGGCGAAATATCGTTTTGCTCCCACTTTTACACTACAAAACACTTGACATTTTTGAAATGTAGTGTAAAATGTTATTACACTACAAACTATATATAAATCTACAAAATGTAGTGTAAAAGCTTATGAAGTCAGATTTAATAATGGCCGTCTTTAAGGACGAGCTGGAAAGAACAGAGCGGTTGATTTCTCGATATGAAAGGGAAGTGGAAGAGCTTCCAAAGGGCTCAATTTACGCTAGAAAAATCGCGAACCAAGAATACTTTTATTTGAGCTACCGTGACGGAAAAAAAACTGTTTCAAAGTTTCTTGGAAACGCCAATTCATTTGACAAATCCGATCTTTTGAAAAAAACTCAGCGAAGGAAGGAATTGCTTCAGCTCATCAGAAAACTAAAGTCCGACAAAAAACAATTGGAAAAGGAAATTAGATGACAAAAGAACAAGAAAACGCCTTCTGGCAAACAATAAATGCTTTTGACGAAATTGGCCTTTTGCGATATGTGATGATTATTGGAAGTTGGGCGGAGTATTTTTATCCCTCTTTGTTTTCGACTGATTTTGCGGCGAACTTGCGCACGCGTGATGTTGACTTTTTCTATAAGAACATAAATCTTCCAGAAGAGAAAATACCAGTCGTAGAAAAGTTGAAGGAAATTGGCTATGTGTATGACGAACTGGATGGCATTTCAAGATTTTATAAAGAAGACTTGCTTGAGCTTGAGTTTTTGACGCGAGTTTTAGGTTCTGGCTCTGACAAGCGAATGGAAATTAAGCCCTTGGGAATTGTTTCGGAAGGCTTGCGCGTCATAAACATTCTTGCAAATTTTCCGCGTGAAGTCGAGGCCAAGTCGCCGGACGGAAAGTTTTATAAGCTTATAGTCCCGGAACCGGCCGTTTACGTAGTTCAAAAAATTCTCACCAATCCTATGCGAAACCCTCCCGAGAAGAAGACAAAGGATGTTGTTGCTGTAAAAGAATTGCTTTACCACATTCTGCAATCAAAGGAACATACGGCAAAACTCAAAGAGGTTTACAAAAGCCTTTCCGTAAAACAATTAAAGGTTCTCAAACAAGTATGCGCTGAGAATGAGATTGGGGCGTTTGCGGAAATAGATTCTTAGAATCTTTTCTTTAGCTTCTTTTCTGTCCGTAATCATCATTAAAAAGATAATTCATCATGTAATCTGCAAGTTCCGCTTCGCGCTCTGAGGCGGATTTTTTGAGCCATCGGGGATAATATCTGCCTGCAAACGCATTTGCCTCGTCATACCTTTCTTTACAGTAAGATGTTATGTCTTTTTGGGTCAGTCTGTCAAAACAGTTGCTGGATATTAGTTTAAATAAACCGTCATCGCACAGGCGTTCATATCCTTGCTTGATTGTAATTTTTTCAACGCCTTTTTCTAAAACAAACGCGCTTAAAAGGCGCAATAAATTCGTTTGGTCGTTATTGCGGCATTTGCTTAAATGCAGATTTTTCGTTTTGAATTCATTGAGGTCAGTGGAGGCCTTGAAGTCATTAAATTTTTCGTCGATTAGTTTTATGATGCTTTCTTTTGTTATTGGTTGAGATATAATAAGCTTTGTCAAGTCATGGGCAAAATTGTCTATGGCTAAAACTGTTTTACAATACTTCAAGCTATAAATTATAAAAAGTTTCTCCAATGCGATAAAAACCGAACCTGTATCCTGTTCAATGTTTTTTTGCCTTAGACTTTTAAAGTGCAAGAATAAAAAATACGCTATCGCGACATGATGCGAGTATAAGCTTAGCTGTACAAGCGCCAGAGAATGAAGTTTGTGATTTGGAGGAGTGCTCCTTAAAAAACAATTAACGGCTTCCACTATATTATCAATATCATTAATTGACAATTCTAGTGATTCAGGTATTTCTATGTATTCATTCCACTTGTTTCGCACGCCAAGCAATGAGTCAAAAAGGCTGTCAAAAAACGCTTCGCTTGGCAGTTTAGACAAGTTGTCCGGTAGGTTATGTTTTGCTATTAGAAGTCTTTGATAAATGCTTAGAATAAGATTCATTGACAAAGATAATCCGTATTCCTTGTATTTCTGGACAAAACTTACATAACTGTTCTTTGCTTTTTGAATTTTTTTACAGCAATTCAAATCCTTGCCTTTTAGGCACTCTTCTGTTTTTGCAAAAAAGATGTCCTCTGCGTTGAGATTTTCCGCCATGCTCTTTATTGATTTTAAATTTTGCAGCGTCATTGTTATAGATTGATTTTCATGCATTTTCTTACCTCTTATATTGTTTACTCAAACAGCTTGCGCCATTCTTCTTCGCTTATGACATCGTAAATAATATTTTCTTCATAGTGACAGTTGTGCTTAGGGAGTTCAAAATTTTCGCGTATTTTGTTTAATCCGACTTTGCTGATGTTGTTGCCGTAACTTACATTAAATAAGTTGTTGTCCATGTCGTATGAAACCCTGCCCCGTGGAATGGAAAAGCATTCTTCGCGTAAATCTTCCGGAAATATGTTTAGAGTTCCGCTTGCGCGCAGTTCCTCCCAATATTCTTCGTGGTCTTTTGGACCACGTATGATGCAGCCGAATTCTTCGCCTTCGCTGAGCGGAACTTTATGTGAAAATATCACTTTGTTTTGCCAGAACCAAAAGATTCCAACTTGCGGTTCTCTTGCACCGCTTGATTTCTTTTTTGCCATTTTTGCCACTCCTCTTATCCCGCAAAGCCAATCTTGCGGTCGGCGTTGTTGAGGCGTTCGTTTTTACACATCGCTTGAAGCTCGTCAAAGTTGGGGCGGCGACCGGTCAGGACTTCGTCCATCGTCACTTTGCGGACAATGTTGTCGATTTGGCCGCCGCTTAGGTCGTAGCTTTGGGCAAAAACGTCGAGCGCTTTTTGGTCAAGCCATTCGAGCTTTGACTTCCAAATTTTGCGCTTTGCGTCAACGGTTGGGTTTTCAAATTTGATTTTGAACAAAAATCGACGCTCAAAGGCGGCGTCCAAGTTGTCCGCGAGGTTTGTGGTCGCAATCATTATGCCTTCCAGTTTTTCCATTTCTTCAAGTATGATGTTTTGAATTGCGTTTTCTGTTTGCGACAGGTTTCCGACTGAGGCGTCTCTGCGCTTTGATAGAATCCCGTCCGCTTCGTTAAAAAGAAGAATCGGCATCTTTCCGCCTCTTTCCGCTTTGGAGGCCTTGCAAAGGCTCTTGTAGTCGATGAAAATCTTTTTTACAATTTTTTCGCTTTCGCCAAACCAACATGACTTTGCAGCGCTTATGTCAACATGAAGTATGCGCCTTCCGGTCTTTTTGGCAATTTGATAAACGCTCTCTGTCTTGCCTGTGCCAGGAGCGCCGTAAAGCAAAACCGCAATGCCTTTGGGGAGGCCTTTTTGCGTCATGCGTTTTTGTATGCTCCGAAAGTTTTTTTCTTGCAAGGATTCCGTAAGCCGCTCAATTTCGCTTTGGTTTTGATCGCTGTAAAAAAGTTCCTTGGCGACTATCTTTTGAGGCTGAATGATGTTGGTTCCGTTTGCGGATTTTTCATAGAGCTTGACGTTTTGACCCAAAAGCATTTCCTTTGCTTTTTGGGTTAGGGTTAGGTATGAATCTGTTAGGTTTCCTTTTTGGGAAAATTCTAGCAAATCGTTTTTAAGCAGTGGATGTGTTTCATTCATAAATTCTTCGGCAACGGCAAAAATATTTTGACGGCCATAAACATCTCGTATTGTGCATTGCAAGTCTGATTCGCGGTTTAGAAGAGCAAAGTCATAGCAAGCGTCGTAAAAGAACATACGCGATTCAATGTCATCATGAAGCAAGACGTAAGTTTGTATGTGAAATGGTTCTTCTGAATAATCCTCTTCCAACCACTTTATTTGCCTGCGTTTTTCGCAGCGTGAATCATCGCCTCCCACAACTTCTCCGGCTTTTGAAAGCATGTCAAAAACATCATGTTTCTTTTCCGAATTTTGAGTTATGCATATTTTGATATTTTCTAGAATCGAGGAAACTAATTCGGCAGAAAGCCTGAATTCATTTTTTAATCCGATTTTATTTTCAATGATAGATTGGGTGTTGCTAATGTAGCGCTTCTGCAAAAGGGAATTTATGTCCGCCATGTATTCCATCACCGACATGACGGGACATTCAAAAAAGTTTGCCAAATTGTCAAAGTTGCAATCGTTTCCATTATGCTCAAAGTAATACGAAATTATTCCGCAAAGCATCCAGGTCGCTTCTTTGCTTGTTCCAAAGTACTCGCACAGACGTTTTTCCGCCGCTGTAAAAGCCTGCGTCCGCTTTACTTTTAGCTTGGAATTCTTAAGTTTTCCAACCACAACGGAAATTTGCTTTAGCGCGTCAAAATTGATTTTCTTGCTGTTCTTCATAATAGCCTCCTGTTTACGGATCTATTTATAACGCGCGGAGTCTATCATTTTATGATAGTATAGGTGAAAAATTTTTATCCTTCGTTTATCCCTTCTTCCAGTAGTTCCGCAAAAGTGGATTTGCCGTCGTAGGGGTATTTGCGCATGATCTCTTCGCGGGCGGCTACGACTTCCGGGGAGTTGCGGAGAAGGTAAGTTTTGTAATCCGCGTAGTCATCAAAATGCTGGGCCAAAAACCTTTCTGTCAGCCCAGGTCGATGGCTCGGAAGCATTGTGGTGGAAAGTTCCGTGTCATTGCCTTCAACTTTTGGAATGAATCCAAGAGCTCTATAACTGTTAAAATAAATTTTTCCCATAGTTCCTCCAAAAAATAATTGAACAATTATAACGCGCGATATATATCATTTAGTGAGAGATATGATTTTTTAAAGTCTTAGTTTTTACACAGAGTCTATCACGCTTTGATAGACTGACGCGATATATTGTAGTTATAATTTCTAGCAACGAGGAGAAAATGATGCCTTTTGACTACATTGCGATTGATTTTGAAACGGCAAACACCTATGCCAACAGCGCTTGTTCGGTGGGGCTGGTAAGGTTTATTGACGGAAAAGAGGCGGACAGCGTTTACACTTTGATTAAGCCTGCAAAAATGTATTTTATCCCTGAGTGGACGGAAGAGATTCATCACATTTCGTATGGCGACGTGAGAGACAAGCCGCAGTTTGCCGAAGCGTGGGATTGCATTGTGGCGCCCTTTGTTGCTAAAACGCCGGAGCTTCCTTTTGTGGCCCACAACGCGGCCTTTGACATGAACGTAATTCGCTCTTGTTGCGAATATTACGGAATGGAAAAGCCTAGCGCAAAATACTTTGACTCGCTCCGAATTGCCCAAAAAACTTGGACAGACTTTTCTTGCCACAGGCTTACGCATTTGGCGGAACGGTTTTCCATTCGCTATGACGCTCACAACGCCCTTGATGATTCGCGAACTTGCGGAAAAATTGTCGAGCTCGCGGCGCAAAAGCATGAAACCGCCAGTCTGGAAGAGCTTCTAAAAAAGTGCGGAGAGGAATTGAAGGATTTATAATCTTTATCACAAAACGATAAAGATTTGTGGTATAATATGAGTATGAAAAGCAAAGCAAAAGCTCCAGAACGCAAGCTGAACAAAAAAATGCTGGAACGGCTCATCATCATTCATAACGCGATAAAAGCGGGGCTGTATCCAAACAACAAAAAACTTCAGCGCCTCTATTGCGAAAAAACAGGCTACAGCCAAGTTGGCGAGGCGACCATAAACCGTGACATAGACATTTTGCGCACTTACTTTCACGCTCCGCTTGAATATGATCGTTCAAAAGGAGGTTACTATTACTTTGATGACAAATGGGAGTTTTCTTTGAACAATATTTCGGCAGAGGATGTTTTTTATCTTTCAGCCGCAAAGACGCTTTTGTCCGGGTTCAAAGGAAGCCCTGTCTATGATTCAATTTCGGAAGTGATTGACTTTGTGACCGACACGCACGGAATAGGAAAGAGCGCTCTCTTAAATCGCATCGCTGTTCCGCCTGCGCCAAAAACAATCATTGACGAGACTGTTTGGAAAGATATGCTGAACGCATTGCGCGACAACTTGATTGTTGAATTTGACTATAACGGTCGTTGGAACACCGAGACAACTCACAGGCGAGTGCGGCCGTACCAGTTTTTGTTCAACGACGGCATGTGTTTTGTTTTTGGTTATGCTGAAGAGCGCAAGGCCGAGCGCGTTTTTGTTTTGCGGCGAATAAAAAATCTTCGCGTCACCACAGAACATTTTGTGCTTCCAAAAAACTTTGATTTTGCTTCAAGGTGCGGCGGCGGAAAGTTCGGAGTCTTTATGAGCGATGAAGCCTATGATTTTGTCATTGACTTTTACGCGGATTCGCGTGAGCTTGTAAAAGAACGCGTTTGGGCGGACAACCAAGTCGTGACAGACTTTGAAAGCGAGGACAAGACGCGGATAAGTTTTTCATCGACTCAATGGTTAAGAGTTATGGAATGGATTTTGGCGCAAGGCGAGAACGCTGTTCCGCTGGAACCAGACTGGTTTGTAGAAGAATGGCAGGGCCGCGTCCGCGCTATGTACAAACGACTTACTTCGTTCCGCGGACGTAAGACATAAATTCGTTCCAGCTGTCGATGAATTTCATGTCTGGATCGTCAATGTTTTTTGTGCAGTCTAGATAGATTAAGGCCATTTCTCCGCTGTAGTAATACGAGCTTATGTTTCTGAAGCCGGATTCAGCCGCAAATCTTTCTTGCTTTGTGTTTAGCGGTATAAAATAATCGTTGAGATTTTCCTCTGCAACTTTATTGGCATAATCAATGATTACAACTCGGTTTTCAGCCTCCTGAATAAGCGCGTAGCGATACCGTTCCGCAAAACAGACTGAACACAACGCCGCTCCTGCGAGCAAAACGCAAAAAACAAATAATTTCTTTTTCATAAGAAATCCTCCTTGTGGAATTGTTGTCGCCCGGATTATACAACAAGACCTGCATCATTCTGTGAGAGAGGTATAAAAAAAGTTTTTTTTTCTCATAAAATACTGGATTTTTATATAATTCATGTTATATTTGTAGTAAAGGAGGTTTGCATGGCGACATCTAGCTTGTACAAAGATTTTGTTATTTCGACTCGCGAAGAAGCCAAAGGGTTTGTAGATATGCTTGATTCGTTTGACGAGAACGCCAAGCAGCCCCAAGTAGCTTCCGCTTTATATTACGAACCTACAAAGGAAGAAATGAGGACCCTCATAAATAATTGGAAAGAGAGAAGAAATGCCAAGTCCTCAGCATATTGTCCTACGATTTAGCATTTTAATCTTAAAACCAAACAATCTTTTGGCCATTGAGCGCGCTCAGGGAATTTTTGAGGCCTTTGCTGGCGTAGGCGGTTCCGCTTGTGTCAACGCAAACGCATTCAAAGTTTCCTGCAAGCGCGCTTTTTTTTATCGCGGGGATTTTTTCCAAACCTAGGACAAAAAGGCTTGTGCTTAGAGCGTCGGCCACCATGCTTGTTTTGCTTACAATAGTGACGCTGGCCAAGCCGCTGTCTGCTGGAAAGCCTGTTGCCGGGTCAAAGATGTGGCCGTAGATTTTTCCGTCCTGTTCAAAGAAGCGTTCGTAGGCGCCGCTAGTGACGATCGTGGCGTCTTGCGTTTTTAGCATAAAACTGTTTTGGCCGGGCTTTTCTGGATTACGGATTGCGACGCTCCACAAAGAGCCGTCGCGCTTTTTTCCGTAAACGTAAACGTTTCCGCCCAAGGAAATCGAAGCGCGCTGGACGCCGCGCTCGCGCAATATGTCAACCAAGCAGTCTGCCGCGTAGCCTTTCGCTATCGCGCCTAGGTCCAGGCGGACGCCGCTTTTTGTAAAGCGGACAGTTGGCGCGGCGGCTTCTTGGTCAGTAAAGCCTTCTAGTATTACGCATTGCCAGCCGACAAGTTTTTGCGCGGCCTCGATTTCTTCTTGGCTGGGGACGCGCGGCGTTTTTCCAAAGCCCCAAAGCTTTACCAGCGGGCCGACGGTAGGGTCAAAGGCGCCGCCTGTCAAACGGGCAAAGTCCAGCGCGGTTTTTAGGACAATGAAAAAGTCTTGGCTTACCTCGACGGGCGCGACGGCGGCGTTTTGGTTAACCCTTGTAATTTCGGATGAGTCGGAATAATTGTTAAAGGTGTCGTTCAGTTGGCGAAGGCGGGCAAAAAGCGTTCCGTAAAGCTCAGCGCTTCCCGCCTCGTAAAGATTGATGGAACATACCGTTCCCAAAACAAATTCAGACTGCGCATGCATTTGCCGCTCGCAGCCTGAAAACAAAAGAACGGCCGCCGCAATTAAGGTCTTGCAAACGATTTTTGCGGCGGCAATTTTGGTCATGGACACGGTGACGTTAGTCCGCCAATACTGTAACTTCTTTGTTGATGATTACAGTTACCAAGTCGATGATCCAGAAAATGCAGGCTACGATTCCGACAAGGCGGTTGTAGCTTACAAGAACCAACGACGCGATCTGGATTACGCCGATTACGATCGGGATCAAGCTTCCGCTTGTTACGCGGCGCAAGATTCCGTAGATGTCGCCGATGATGACCAAGATGATTTTTACAATCCAGCTCAAGCCCTTCAAACTTGATTTTGCCATAAAATTCCTCCTAAGAATTTTTCTTTATATTTTTAGCGCCTTTTGCGCTTTTTTCCTTTTTGGGCTCTTTTTTGGCGGGAACGCTTCCGCCTTCGGCCTCAAGAAGCGCCTTGCAGTCGGCCAAGCGGTTCTTGTCGTCGTCGGGAAGTTTTGGGAACTCGGGGCCGATGTCGCGCAAGGTTTGGACCAAAACTTCGCTTACAAGGTATCGCGTGTACCACTTTTGGTCAGCCGGCAAAACGTACCAGGGGCAGTCCTTGGTGCTGGTGGCGTTGATCGCGTCCTCAAAGGCCTCTTGATATTTGTCCCAGTAAGCGCGCTCCTTGATGTCGTTGGGGCTGAACTTCCAGTTCTTTTCCTTGCGGTCGATTCGTTCAAGGAAGCGGCGCTTTTGCTCGTCCTTTGAAAGGTTCAAGAAAAATTTTACGATGCGGTATCCGTTTCCGTAAAGGTAGTTTTCCCAAGAGCAAATGTCCTTGTACTTGTTCTTGATGTAGTCTTTGGTCAGAGTGCGTTTGGGCATTTTGTAGCCCTTCCAAAATTCGTGGACGTTTACGACCAAAACTTCCTCGTAGTAGGAACGGTTGAAAATGCACATGATGCCGCGGCTGGGCAAGCGCTTGTGGTAGCGCCACAAAAAGTCGTGGCTTTCTTCGGTGGAGTTGGGGCCTTTAAAGCTGTGCACGATTATGCCCTGCGGGTTGACGCTGGCAAGAACGTGCTTTATAGTGCTGTCCTTTCCGGCCGCGTCCAAGGCCTGCAAGACGATCAAAACCGATTCCTTTGACTCGGCGTAGAGCTTTTCCTGCAAGTCGGCGATTTCCTTAAGGTTTTCTTCGGTCTTTTTTACCAGCTTGGCCTTTTGTTCCTTGCGGTCGCCGGAATCGTGGCAAACTTTCTTTAGGTTAAGCTTTTCGCTTCCGTCGTAGCGGTATTCCTTTAAGATATCTGACATAATCGCCTCCTATAGCCTGCAATAAGTATTTCGTATAATTATAGCGCGGAATTTCCTGTAGCGCAAATTTTTTTTTTGTGATACACTCGTTGCCATGCCTATAAAAATTCAAAGCGATTTGCCAGCAAAAAAGGTTCTCGAAAGCGAAAACATATTCGTGATGACGGAAGGCCGCGCCATGACGCAGGACATCCGCCCGCTAAAAATCGCGGTGGTAAACCTTATGCCCACAAAGTCCACGACCGAGACGCAGCTTTTGCGCCTTTTGTCAAACACTCCGCTGCAAGTGGACATTTCGCTTATCAGGATGGAAAGCCACGCTTACCGCAACGCTTCTGACGAATACCTTGACCGCTTTTACATTCCCTCAGGCGAGCTTTTTAAGCACAAGTACGACGGCCTTATCATAACAGGCGCTCCGGTGGAACAGATTCCTTTTGAACAAGTTGACTATTGGAAAGAGCTTTGTGACATAATGGACTGGAGCAAGGAGAACATCTTTTCCACCCTTTACATTTGTTGGGCGGCGCAGGCGGGCTTGTACCACTTGTTCGGCGTGCCCAAATATTCTTTGCCGCAAAAGAAATTCGGCATTTTCAAGAACTGGCAGCAGGAAGGGCAGAGCGATCCGCTTTTGCGCGGCTTTGACGACATTTTCTTGATGCCCCAATCGCGCCACACGCAAATTCACGCGGAAGACATAAACGCAAACAAAAACTTGGTGGTATTGTCCCAGTCGGACGAAGGCCCTTCAATCATAAAGACGCAAAACAACCGGGCCGTTTTTGTCACCGGTCATATGGAATACGACACAAACACTTTGTCCGACGAATACTGGCGCGACAAGAACAAGAATCTTCCGATACAGATTCCCCAAGACTATTTTCCCGGCGACGATCCAAACCAAAAGCCGCTTTCCACATGGCGGTCAACGGCCTCGCTTTTTTACCGCAACTGGCTCAACTACTACGTCTACCAGGAAACGCCCTACAATTTTACGGATTAATCAAGTTTACGGCCTTTTCCGAAACGTTAAAGGCCGAATCCATGTTTCCGATTTCAACCAAAAAGCTGGCCGTGTCTTGCAAGGCCGTTATGTCGCTTTCCGAAATTTTTACCGAAAAGTCGTACTTTTGGGCGATTTTCTTTGTTTGGTCGGGCGTGATTTTTAGCGCGGCCGAAAGCTTTTCCAGCGTGGTCGCGTCAAGGCTGGAAATGTCTTTTACAGCCTCGCAATATTGTTCCAAAACAACCTTTATTATGTCGTCGTTTTCGGCAAGGTATTCCGAGCGAACTACAAAGCCGTTCGTTCCGCGCAAGTCTGTTTCGCTTCCAAGCGCCACGACTTTTGCCGCTCCGCTGTCGATAAGGCGGGTAACGTTGGGCTCCCAAATGACAATCGCGTCGCATACGCCGGACTCAAGGGCGTTGGCCGCTTCGCCCGCGGAAATGCTGATGAATTCGATTTGGTCAAACGAAAGGCCGTTTTTTTCCAAAAGCTTTGTCGTAAAATTGTGGCCTGTCGAGCCGAATACGGTCGCGATTTTCTTTCCCTTCATGTCGGCGGAAGACTTAAAGGATTTGTCGTCCGCGCGGGCAAGCATCGCGTAGGCGTCCGGGCCGCTGGCCGGAATTCCGACCAATTTCATCGCGTTTCCGGCCGAAAGGGCTGTCACTGTGGGAACGTCTCCGATAACGCCAATGTCGCTAAGGCCGGCCGTGAGTGACTGGTTCATCGGCGGGCCGGATTCAAAGTCTTGCCAAACGACAGTTACGTTCATTGGCTGTAATTCATCTTCTATATATCTCTTGTAGCGCGCTATGTAAAGCGGAATGAAAGCCGCGGACGGTTGGATCGCGATATTCACGCTTCTGGGCGGAAGCGCGGCTTTTTTTTCTTTGCATCCCGTTCCGACAAAAAGGAAAAGGGCGGCTAACGTTAAAAGTGCGAATCTTTTCATTTTTCTATTATAGTATGAATTTTCTATTTTTGCAAATAAAAAATGGGCAAAAAAACTTTACAGAATCGAAATCAGCGAGTAAAATATAAAAATGCAGAGAGAAAAGATTGTACAGAACATTTCAGCTGTCGCCGCCGCGCTTGTAATGGCGTTTGCGGTTGTGTTTTTTTTGGTTTTGTTCCAAAGCAAAATGACAAATTTGCTTTCGGACATGGCCCTTCAAAACATTTCAGAAACGCAAGCGCTTTGCGCCGAAACTTTGCGCGACAAAATCAACGGCCAAATCAAGACTCTTGAATCGCAAGCCGAGTATTTTTACGACGCGGACTTGGACGATACGGAAAAATTAAAAAAGCTGGCCAAGTCGGCTATTGCTTCCGGCGATTTTTTTAGGGTCGCGGTCGTCAACGAAGACGGCGCGGCTGTTGATTACAGCGGCCGAGCGCTTCCCAATATGAAGAACAAGGATTATTTTGCCTCCGCGATGCTAAAGGGAGAGGCTCAGATTCCAAGCAAAATCGAATTGGACGAACATTTGAATCCTTGCCTTACGATTACGGTTCCGTTCAAGACTAGGGACAAAAAGAAAGGCGCGATGGCCGGATTTTTTTCTTACGACATTTTGCTAAAAATATTTTCGATTCCGGTTTTTTCGGGGCAAAGTTATTTTTACATCGTTTCCGGCAACGGCAACATTCTCTTGTTCAACAAGGACAAAAACAAAACGCTTTACAACATCGACGTTTACGATTACATCGAAAAGACCGCCGGAATGAAAAACCTTTCGCTTAGAAAGATGAAGGTGGACATGGTAAAGTCTTTGCCGGGCTGCATAACGGTTGAAGGCGTTGAAGGAAAAAAGATTTTTTCTTACGTTCCGCTGGGCATAAGCGACTGGCACTTGATTATGGTCTTGCCTTATTCGTACATAAAGAACCAGCAGCTGCGAATAAACATTTTGGTTTACATTCTTCTTGGAGGAATCGCCTTTGCGATTTTGGTTTTTGTCATCATCGTTTACGTCACTTATAGAAGAAGCCTTGCGATTAAAAAAGACAACGAGCGCCTTACAATCGCAAACAACCAGGCGCAAACTTTGATTTTTGAGTATGACGTAAAAGAGCAAAAGATTGACTTTTCGGGCGACACGCAATTTTTGCTGGGCACCGACAAAAAATCATTTACAATCGATTTTGTCCGCAAAGAATATTTTGCAAGAATCCACCCGGAAGACAAAAATATTTTTGAACGCGCCAGAGACTCTGTGAGAAAAGGAAAGGAAAATTTTTCGTCTGAATTCCGCTACAAGAGTTTTTCAAACAATTACTTTTGGGTAAAGATGACCGTCTCCGCGATTCTTGACGAAAAGCGGGAGCCGACGCAATTTATCGGAAGCATCGCCAACGTCAACAGCCAGGTTTTGCACGAGCAGGAATTGCGCAACATCGCCGACCGCGACAAGCTTTCTTCGCTTTTAAACAAGAGCGCTTTTGAACGAATGTGCAAAGGCTATCTTTCCCGCAACGATAAAAAAAGATTGAGCGCCTTGATTATAATTGACTTGGACAACTTTAAGGAAGTCAACGACAATTTGGGACATATGACCGGCGACCTTGCGATTCAAGACGCGGCCAAAAAGATTTCGTTGGTTTTTTCGGAAAAAGATTTTTTGGGCCGCTTTGGCGGAGACGAATTCTGCGTCTTGATGCGCTTTGACGAAAGCCTTTCAAAAGAAATCGTTTACAAAATCGTCAACACAAAGGCCGCCGACTTGACGCGCTCGCTAAAGGAATGGTACGCCAACGACGAGCAGAATGTTTGCGTTTCGGCCAGCGTTGGAATCGCGGTCGCGCCTTTTTGCGGAGAGGATTACGACGAGCTTTTTGAAAAAGCCGACAAGGCGCTTTACGAAATCAAGCAGCATGGAAAGGACGGATACAAAATTTCGGAGGAATCGCAAGCATGAAAAAGAATCCTTTGCCGCCGCTCGCCGCCGCGTTTTTTGCAGTCATGATTTTGCTCGCTTCGTGCCGCGGCCAGAAAAAGAGCGTGTCGCCCGATTTTATCAACAATATGAAATTGGTTTGGGCCGACGAATTTGACGGCCCTGGCGACGAACCAAACCCGGAATATTGGGACTACAACACGGGCGCCCACGGCTGGGGCAACGCCGAGCGGCAGAATTACACCAAGGACCGCGCTAATTCCTACGTTTCCGACGGAACGCTAAAAATCGTTGCCCTAAAAGGCGACGACAACAAGTGGACCAGCGCCCGCCTAAAAAGCCAGTGGAAAAAGACCTTTACTTACGGCTACATTGAATTCCGCGCCAAGCTTCCAACCCAAAAGGGCTCGTGGCCGGCGCTTTGGCTTATGCCCAACCGCGACAATTACGGAACTTGGCCTAGAAGCGGCGAAATCGACGTGATGGAATACGCGCAAAACTTTTGGGGAACCAAGGCCTACGGAACTTGCCACTGCCTTGCCGGAAGCGGTGGAAACGCTCCAGCCAACGCCGGAGTGGACGTAAAGCCCGCCGACAAAAAATGGCACAACTACGGCGTCTTGTGGACTGAAGACAAAATCACTTGGATTTACGACGGCGTGGAATTTTTGACTTACGAAAATCCCCGCGACGAAAGCTACCCGCAAAAGTACTGGCCATACGACCGCGATTTTTACGTAATTATGAACGTGGCGATGGGCGGAACGCTTGGCGGCGACATTCCAAAAGACGTCAAAAAATGCCTTATGGAAGTTGACTACGTTCGCTGGTATCAGTAGAATATAACTAACGGTCGTTAGTAATGCCAAAAAAAGTTGTTTCGGCGCAGAGTATTGTCGAAGCCGCGCTTTTTTCCGCCTTTAAGAACGGAATGGGCGAAACTTCGCTTGCCGACATAGCGCTAGAGTTGGGAATTAAGAAGGCTTCTCTTTACAACTACTTTGCGGGCAAAGAAGAAATTTTGGCAGCCCTTTGCGCTTATTGCTCCGACTTTTACGCGCGCGTAAATTTGTTCGAGCAAGAAATCTTCACCAAAATCAATTCCACCAACTGCGAAAAACTTTTTAAGAAATCCGTAGACAGCTACATCAGAAGCCACGAAAACGAACCGCTTTTTCAAATCTACACGTTGGTTCAAAGCGAAAAATACTTTGACAAAAATTTCTTGGACATTTGCCAGGCGCAAAGGCAAAAGATTCTTGACCAAAGCTTTTTGTTTTTCAAAATCGCTTCGGCGCAAACAAAAGGCAGCGCGCAAAAGTCCGACGACGAATTAAGGCTTTTTTCCAACTTTTTTACCGACGGAATTTTATCGCGCTTGGATTTTTACATAGCGCAAAAAAAAGAAACGATCCGACGAAATCCGGAATGCGACGCCGGAAGCCTTTTTGCCCTTCCTAGCGACGAAAAGCAAATCGGAGTGATTACGGCGTTTGCCGTTGATGTTTTGAAAAACGTAATATAAACATAGAGTGAGGCTGGAATTATGGACGAAGAAATTTTAAAACTGCAAAACGGAAGCGACATTCGAGGCGTGGCCTTGGAAGGCGTTGAAGGCGAGAACATAAACCTTACGCCCGACATCGCGAACAGAATAGGCCAGGCTTTTGCCCAATGGCTTAGCGCAAAAACAAACAAGGCCGCCGACCAATTGACGGTTGGAATCGGAATGGATTCCAGAATCTCCGGCCACAACCTTATGATAGCCACGACCGCCGGTTTGGTAAGTTGCGGCGTTGACGTAAAGTGCTGCGGCTTGGCTACGACGCCCGCGATGTTCATGTCAATCGTTTTTGAGCAAAGCCAGTTTGACGGATCGGTAATGATCACCGCCAGCCACCTTCCGTTCAACCGCAACGGAATTAAGTTCTTTACAAAAGACGGCGGCCTTGAGCATGACGACATCACCGAAATCTTAAAGATTGCGCAAGATAAGCAAATCGTAACCGCTGACGTTTCTGAAGAAAAAAACTTTGACTTGATTTACCTTTACGCCCAGCACTTGCGAACTTCGATAATGAACGGAGTGAATAATTCGCTCAAGCCGCTTGAGGGCCTAAAGATTATCGTTGACGCAGGAAACGGCGCTGGCGGTTTCTTTGCCGAAAAAGTTTTAAAGCCGCTGGGAGCCAACATCGAAGGAAGCCAATTCCTTGAGCCCGACGGCCGCTTTCCAAACCACATTCCCAATCCCGAAAACAAAGAGGCGATGGAATCAATCCGCCAAGCGGTTTTGAGAAGCCACGCCGACCTTGGACTTATTTTTGACACCGACGTTGACAGAATGTCAGCCGTTCTTGACGACGGAAGCGAAATCAACCGCGACTCAATCATCGCCATGATAAGCGCGATTTTGGCTCCCCGCAACAAGGGCGCGACAATCATCACCGACAGCGTTACAAGCGACCGCCTTACTTTCTTCTTGGAAAAGGTTTTGGGCTTAAAGCACTTGCGCTACATGCGCGGCTACAAGAACGTAATCAACAAGCAAAAGGAACTTTGCGCCGAGGGAACCAACGCTCCCTTGGCGATGGAAACAAGCGGCCACGGCGCCTTAAAGGAAAACTACTTTTTGGACGACGGCGCCTTCTTGGCGGTTCAGCTTGTAATCGCTTTGGCCAACGCCGCCCAGCAGGGAAAGAAGCTTCAAAGCCTTATCGAGCGGCTTCCTCCGGCCGGCGAAGAGGCGGAATTGCGCTTTAAGATTAACGACGAAAACTTTAAGGAATACGGAAAGCAGGTTTTGGACGCCTTTGCCGAACGCGCCCGCGACGCCGGCTGCATTATGCCAGAGTCCTATGAGGGAATCAGGCTTTGCTTTAAGGGCGGCCCGGAGGCCGACGGAGCGGAAGGCTGGATGCTTTTGCGCCTAAGCTTGCACGATCCTGTAATGCCGCTCAACATAGAGGGAACCACGCCAGGCTCGCTTGAAAAAATCAAGCATGTCGCCGC
>Ga0256407_10002160_pt1 | contig 38371 bp, 26 predicted proteins | sample RumenRJG_04DNA_FD_193489 | JGI IMG/M metagenome (GOLD analysis project Ga0256407, IMG submission 193489) | Bovine rumen microbial communities from Lethbridge, Alberta, Canada - RJG_04 | ecosystem: Host-associated > Mammals > Digestive system > Stomach > Rumen | place: Canada: Alberta... | reverse complement strand
ATAAAAAAAAAAAAAAATATAAAAAAAGAAAAAATGATAAAACAATGTATTTAAATAATAAAAATTATTTGACTTATGGTAAAATGAGTTTAACTGAAAATCCAAATTATAATACAACAAATAGAATATTAAAAAATAATTTTAATTCTATTAATTTACCAAAAATTTCAAATTCATCAATTGATTCAAAAAAAAATGAAAATACTTTTTTAAAAAGACAAATTCTTTTAAGTGGAAATTATAAAAAAAAAATATTAAATATTTCTGTCAATATTCCTTCTAAAATTGAATATGTTTATAATAATAATTCTGATATTAATAAAAAAAATTCTAATAATAATGATTATATTATTATGGTCAATTCCCAAACTCAAACTGAGGAATTATTTTTTAAAATGCATTGGACTTATTTTATTGGTTCTTATAATATTATTACACCAACAATTCAATCAAATAATAATTTAAAACAATATAATTTAATTAGTGATTATCATTATGAAAAATCTCAAAATAAAGTTATTAAAACAATTAGTAAAAATTATAATACAAATAGACCTAGAAGTAATACTAAAAATAAATTAAAATCAGAACTTTTAATGGAAAATGTAAATAAATCAATTAATAATTATAAAAATTTAAATTATACTTATAAATCTTTATCAAAAGCATTTAAAATTAATAATTCACCTTTTCAAATTTTAACTTTTAATAATTTGAATAATGTCCAATCTTTTAATTTAGGATATAAAAAAAATAAATTTTGAAAATTATAATAAATATTTATAATGTAAATAATTATTTAATTATAGATATGAATATTAAATTATAATTTATAATATATTATAATTAAAAAGGAAAAAATAAATAAAAAAATGAATATAAAATCAAATAAAAATATTAAATTATCAAAAATTGATGAAAGCTTTGATACAAATTTTAGTGAAAATCAATCTCCAAATAATTCAATTACTATAGATACTAGAAAACCAAAAAAAAAAACTGTTTCATTTAATATAAAAATTGAAATAATTGAAATCAAATGTTATAAAAAACAAAATAAAATAAATTCAATACCAAAACAATTAATAAAAGAAAATTTACGTAATTATAGAAATCTTGAAGATGTATATAGACCAAATAGTCAAAATTGTTTTGGATGTTATGTTATTTAATGATTTTATTAATTTATTAAAGAGTTTAATTATTGTAAAATTTTGTAAATTAACTTTAAAAAAGATTTTAATATATGAATAATTGTTATTATTTTTTATATATTACAGATTTAAAATAATTTTATATATTAAAAATTATTTTACAAAAGAAAAATTTATTTATTTTTTAATTTAAATTAATATACATTATATAATTATTATAAATCTAAAATAGAAATAAAATAGTAAATATTTTTATAAATAAATTAATATTCTGTTTTTTTTCTTTTTGAAGTATCAATTTCATTATTTTCAAGTGAAAAAGCTAATTTTAATTCATTAATACTTATTTTTAATTTATCTTTTTTTTCTTGAGTCATCAAATATTTTTTTTGTTTAATAGGAGAATTTTTAAATTGCATAATTGTTGTTTTCTTTTTATTACTTCTCTTTTTTTTAGCATTCATATACCAATGATATAAGATATTTTTTTTATTTTGGATATAAAAATGTTCACCAATTTTTTTACTTATTTTTTTAAACAACATATTTTCATTTTCAATTTCATATTCATTTCTAATATCATCAAAAGTTTTTTTATCAAAAATTATTTCTCCTAATTGATAAAATGAATTATATACTTTTAATTCTTCATCAGAATCAATACCTTCACAACAATTATTATTATTATTATTATTATTACTATTATTATTATTAATATTATTATTATTATTGTTATTATTATTATTATTAATATTATTAATATTTTCATTAAGTATATTATCATCATCTTCATTTATTTTAAAAACTGAAGTTTCTTTTACACTATTAAAATTTTTTTTTATATCATTTGTTATTTTTTTTCTTTTTTTTTCTAATACTTTTCTATATCGATATTTTTCAAAATATTGAATATCATCTTGATCAATTTGATCTAAATTTTCATTTATAATCATATCTGATATTATTTTATTATTTATTATTAAATTTTGATTTTTAATATTTAATTCTTCAAAATTTTCTTTTGGTTTTTTTTTCTTTTGATATAAATCCCCTTTTAATAATTCTTTACATGTTTTAAATAATTCATTTATTGAATTATCTTCTGGATATTCAAAAATTTTATCATCCATTAAATTCATTGTTTCAATACATTGTTTTAATTTTTTTATAGGTTGAGTAACTTCAAAAGATATTTTTTTTTCAATAATAATTATAATAATAATTATAATAAGCCAAAAAAAGAAACAACAAATAATAATTCCCAAAAAAGAATTATGTAACACTTGTTTCATATTATTTATATGTTTATTAACTCTAATAAAATTTATGAACATATAAACATAAAAATGATTGTCAAATATATAAATAGGATTAAATAAAAATAAACTTCTATATGTAGGATATCCATATTTTAATATTTCATACATTTTATATCCAGTTCTATTAAAAAGTTTAACTCCTTGTTTTTGAAAAAAGAAAATTGAATTATTATTCTTATCATCAAATAAAAATTGAATATATTTATTATTAACTGATATAAAACATTCTTCAATTTTTGAAACTCCAGAAATTATACTATTAGAAATTTTTAAAATATCTTCATAAGAAATATTTTGATTTTGAATAAATTTTTGAAATAATAAAAAATAAAAACATGATGATTTACAAAATAAAGTATCATCATCATAAACAGGAATAGCAACAAATTTATCTTGATATATATAAATTAAAGAAAAAATTTCATTTATATAATTATATGCTAAATCATTATAAATTATCATATTTACTTCAGATATATTTGTACTATCAATTAAAGAAATTAAAGATTGATTATAATTAATTATTGGATGTGATCTAGTTAAATATGATAAAAGATATGTAAAATTAGAATAAATTGTTTTTGAACTTTTATCATAATAATTTTCAAAAGTATTCATTAAATTAGGATATATTAAATCTAACATTGGTGATATTTCTAAAGCCTTTATTTGGAAAAAATAAAACATTGTTTCATTATGTTTTTTTATCAAATCATAGTAGAATGAATTATAATTATAATTATAATTATAATCATTTTTAATTGTTTGTTCAAGTTTTGTTTTATTCATACTGAATATTAAATTATTTTCTTTATCAAAAATAACAAATTCACTAAGAAAAGTTTTATTAAAAATAATAGATTTTTGATTTTGTATTATTTTAACAATTGGAAGTGCTTTTATAAGATTATTTTCAAAAAAAGTTTTATTATAATGATTATCATTTTCATTTAAAAAATAAAAAAAAGAATCATTAGATTCAATTGAACTATTATAATTATAAATATGTTGATTAATATATGATTGATTAAATAATATTTTACTAATATAAAATTGTTTAGCATAAAAATAATTATAAATTTGATTTATCATTAATTTAATTGTTTCTTCATATAAAAGTAAATTTACATTTTGAAAAAACATCATACTAGTACCTTCTGAACTTTTCATATTTGAAAAATATTCTTTTTGTTCATGATATGATTGTTCTAATACTTCATAACTATAACATATAAATAATCCTACAAAAAAAATTGTTGAACATAAACTAATTATATACAGAGTTATTCTTATTTGTTGACTTATTTCCATTTGAAGAAATTTCCCTTTTATTGACATTTAATATTAATTATTTAATTTTTTACTTTTTGAAATTTTTTATATATATGATTTTTTTGTTTTTTTTTTGGACAAAAAAAATTTAAATGAATTATTTCATACTATATTTAATATTGTTTAACTTTTATAACTTTTTTATAATATTATTTTCAATTATATAAAAGAATAAAATTCAAATTTAATACCATTAATATTATTAAAAAATAATTAAAATAAATATCATAATTTAAAAATTGTATTAAACAATAATTTAACATTTTTAAGTTTAATTGAATTAATATATTTAAAAATTTTTTTAAGAAAAATGATTAAAAGTTTAGAAGAAAGGGAATTAATTCTTAAAAATAATATTAAAACAGAAATTGAAATTCTGTCAAAAAAATTTAAAAAGATCTCTGTTTTATTTTCTAAATTATCCAAATATTTTATTCAAAACAAGTTTGATAAAGAAGTTAATAAAGATGATAATGTTATTCATTTAAATGATGGTTTATCAAATAATAATTCAATTGACAATAATAGTATTATTGAAATTTTTAATTCTGATTCAAGTGAAAAAATAATCCAAAGAAAAAGAAAAAGAAAAATAAATAAACAAAGTAAAATAAAAAAAAAAGAAATAAAAGTCAAAGGAAAAAAAAGAAGAAACAAAATTCAAAAAAAAGATAATGAAAAATAATTTCTATTTTCTATTTAACTTTAATATATATTTATTATAAATATCATTAATTATCTTTTTTTAAAAGAAATCTTTTTTTATATTTATTTCTAAAATTCATCCTTTTTCAATATACAAATAATAAATTATAATTTTTTTCAAGTATATAAAATTATTGAATTATTAAAAAGTATTTTTTTTATTTGAAATATTATTTTAAATGATAATATATATAAACAAAAATTAAAACAAATATATTTACTCTTTTTAAGATTTCGAAATTTTATATAATAATGATTTATATTCATTACAATATGATAAATCAATTTCTTTAAGCTCTTCTTCAATTGATTTTATCAAATCTTTTATATAATGTATATACATTTTTGGAATTTCATTATATGAAAGTTTTTCATTATATACTTTTTTCTTGTATATTAATTCTTGTTTGTATCTTTGTTTTATTCTACATTTTTTGTAAATATATTCTAAATATCTTTCTTCAATTTTGTCACTTATTTTTGTTAAATTATAATTATTTTCAAAATCATCATTTGTATAAAAAACAATTTCATTTTTTATGGTATAATGTTTAATTTGATGAAAATTATCTTTTTCAAATCTAATATCAGGAGATTTTGATACATTTAAAGTAATATAAATTGGGAAAAAAATTGCTATTAAAACAAATAATAAACAACTTACTACATTTTTATCTGTATTATTTAGTGATTCGAATAATTCCCTTTTATGAGAATGAGAATAAAAAGTATTTTTTTTCTTTTTAGAATAATGATCATAATAATAATTATTATATGCATTACTTTTAGTTTTGTAATTATCTGATTTTTTACTATGGAAATTTTCAGAATATGAATTATAATTATAATTATAATGACCATAATTCTTTTGATAATTTTTAAAAGAATTATAACTATCAAAATTAGAATTTGAATCCATATTATATGATGAAGATTTTTTTTTCTCTTTTATTTTTTTATTTTTTTTATCAAGAAATTCATCATATTTTTCTCTACTTTCTTTATTTATTAATGTTTCATATGCCAAATTAATCATTTTAAATGCTTCATCTGATTTTGTATTATGATTTTTATCTGGATGATATTTCATTGCTAATTCTCTATATTTTTTTTTAATTTCAGATTCATTTGAATTCAATTCAATACCTAAAATTTGATAATGATTTTGTAATAATAATAATTTTTCAATTTCATGAATACTCATTTTTTTTATTTGAAGAGATATATTTCATATAATAATTTATGAAAAAAATTGATATTCAATTATATTTTTTTTTGTGATAAAATGAAAAAAATTAAAAATGAAAATGATAATAATTTTTCTTTTATTCCTTATTATAGAAATGATAATTATTTTTTTAATATTGAAAAAAATAAATTAAATAATGAAAATTTTATTGATAATGAAGAATGGGAAAAGATAAAATTGATTGCAGATAAAAAAATAACAAATTTAAAAAATAATCTCAATAAAATAAAACTAAATAAAAATTTGTATAATAAACAAATATCTAAAACATCTAAAATTATAAAATTTAAAAAATTTACAAATTTAACTATCAATAATCAATATAAATCATCAAATAGGACTGATAATGATTATATTAATTTAAAATATAAAACATTATCAATAGAAAAAAGAAAAAAAAATAATTTTTATAATTTAAAATTAGGAAAATTAAATATAATAAATAATAATTTAAAAATAAATCCAGAGAAAAATCAAAATACTCTAAAAAATAAATTATAAAAAATTGCAAAATTTAAAACTGTAAATCTTTATAAGAATTATGTTAATAAAAAATTTATGATATTTATATAAATTAAAAAATATATTGTTTTTTCAAATAAATAAATTTGAAACAATAAAACAGCATTTAATATTATTTTTATTATTTGTATATTTTTCCTTTATAGAAATACCTATATACTTCAAATTAGGTTCAAATATAAAACTATATTTATTTCCTTTTATTAAATTTTTTATAATATTTATAGGTTCATCAGTATCAGTAAACATTATGATTTTTTTTAATATCCAATTTTTTTTATCTTCAATTGATTTTCCTTTTATTTTTTCTATTTTTTCAATTAAACTATTTTCATTTTCTTTTTCCATATCAGAAAAATTTTTTTCAATTTCAATTTCACATAATTTTGTCAAATTTTCACTTTTAATTAAATTACTTTTAACACTTTTTTCATTAAAATTTAATAATCTTTCAGTTGCAAAGAATAAATTAATAAAATTATGAGGATGAATTCTACAAATATTTAAAATATTTAAAATATTATAATAATTACAATCATCATAACAATTAAAATTTAATTTTTTAAAAATTTGAAATCTTGAAAATTTTCTAGCATTATATATTTCACAAGACAATTCACCTATTAAATGATAATCATTTTTTTCAATATCTTTTTTACTAATATTCATTTTAAGAAATAAAGGACCAGAAAATTTAGAATAATAAGGTGAATTATTCATAACTAAATTATATTTTTTTTCATTTCCTACTCTCATTAATAAACAACAAAAATTAAATTTATGTTTTTTTTCATCAATATAACCTAAATAATCAATTAAACCTTTTTCTTCAATTCCCCATTTACAATTATTTTGTATTTGAAAGAAAATTTGAACTCCTTTTTCAATCCAAATATCAAAAAAAATTTCATAATAAGTAGGTTTAATATTAAATATAATATTTTGAGTTGGAATAGTTTTTGATAAAGAATCAAATACATTTTCTTTTGGATCAAATATTATATCTTTTAACATATGCATTGATGAACTTATTCTTTTTGATAAACCATGAAAATGACTAGAATGTGATTTTAATAATTTATTATTTGTTTTTTTACTTTTATTATTTATTTCTGAAAAAAGATTTGTTAAAGTTCTCATTGGTTTTAATTCAATTGTAAAAGCATTATTATCATTTTTTTCTTCTTTTTTTTTATCAATATTTTCAATTTTTTTAGTATTATTTATTAAATCCAATTCTGACATTGTATATTTATGCTTTGAAATTCTTTTTTCTGAACTTTTTGGCTTTAAAATATAATTATTATGTTTTATTTTTGACATTGAATTTGTTTCATTTATATTTTCTGTAATTAAATTTTCAAATTTATTACTATTTCTTGATACTATATTTGATTTTATGAAAGTTCTTCTATTACACATACATCCCATTATTTTTATTTATGTTTATTTTAAAGTATTTATTAATTTAAGAACTTTGTAAAATAAAAAAAAAATTTTTCTAATGTAAAAACAATTTTAATTTAAATAATACTTATTAAAAATAAAAATAAAAAAAATATATTTAAAATTAAAAAAAAATAAAAAATTAAAAATACAAAATTACAAAATAAAAAAAAGCAAAAAAATAAAAAAAACAAAATCAAAATGTCACACAAAACTCAAAATGCAAAACCAATAATTATAGGACAAATTAAGATAAACACTTTTCAAAAATATCAAAACCAAATAATTCCTCAATCAAAAAAAAGAGGAATAAGTGCTTCTCAAATAAAATTAAAACCAAATCCAAAAAACCAAAACGAAAAAAATTCATTAATAACAAACATAATAACTCAAGTAGAAAAAGATCAAAATTCAAATCAAAAAAATCAAATTTTAAATATAAAAAACCCAAAATTCCCAAAAAATCAAAATTTAAAATTTCAAAAAACTCAAAAAAACCAAAATGAAAAAATTCAAAAAAAATCTCATTCACATTCTCCAAATCGTTTATTAAACTCATCAATGAAATTAAACAATGGTTTACTTCCTCCAAAAATATCAAATAAAAAAACATTAGTATTAGATTTAGATGAAACTTTAGTTCATAGTAATTTTATACCATTTCAAATTCCATCAGATGTAATAATAAAAATAGAATTAGAAAATATAATTCATGATATTCATGTTTTAGTTCGTCCTGGAGTAAAAGAATTTTTAGAAAAAATGTCAAAAAGATATGAAATTGTAATTTTTACTGCTTCATTAAGTAAATATGCAGATCCTCTTTTAAATATTATTGATAAACAAGGTTATTGTCCTTTTCGTTTATTTAGAGAACATTGTACTTTAATTAATACTGCTTTTGTTAAAGATTTAAAAAAATTAGGAAGAGATTTAAAAGATATTGTTATTGTTGATAATTCACCTATTTCTTATGCTTTAAATCCTGATAATGGTATTCCTATTTTAAGTTGGTTTGATGATAAAAATGATAGAGAGTTATATAATATTATTCCTATTTTGGAATTTTTGTCTTATGTTTATGATGTTAGGGAACATATTAGGAAATTTGTTATTGATAATAAAATTAATTTTAATAAAGCTTTTTCTGATATTAATTCATATAATATTATGTTGAAAAATGGTATTGATAGTAAAAATTTTTTGGATTGTCAAACACAACAAATTAATATTAATATTATTAATAATAAAATTACTAATTATATTTGTAATGGAAATATTAATAATAATTATCTAGTTGATAATAATGAAAAGAATAAAAGTGAAAATGATATTAAATATAATAATTTTGTATCAAATGATGAAAATAGTAATAATATAAGTAAAAGTAATAATAATAATGAAAGTAAAGAAAAAAATCTAAAAAAGGAAATTAATTTTAAAAATATTATAAATAAAAAAAATAAAAAACAAAATAATAATTTAAAATTATATCATTTAAAGAAAGGGGAAAATAGTTTTCAATTTTCTCAAACAACATCAAATAGAAAAAATAATTTTTTAAATTCATATGTTTCTCAAAATGTAAATACTATCAGACCACATAATTTTAGTAATTTAAATCAAAATAAAAACCATCAAATTAATATTGCAGAAATAGATTTTTCAAAAACAAATAAGAAAAAAAATCAAATTAAATATTCATCATTTAATTCAAATAATAATCCTTTAAAAAATTCTTTTAATAAATCAACACAAGAAATGAATAAAGAATTAAAAAAAACAAATAAAAATTATTTAAATATAATTCCTAATTCAATAAAAAATCATCATTCAAAAAGTTTATCATATAATTTTGAAAATCAAAATTTTCCAAATACAAGACCAAAATCTTCAAATAAGAGATTAATGAATTATAATAAAGATAAAAAAGGAAATTTGAAAGATTTAAGATTTGAATTAAATGAAATATTACAAAGGAAAACTAATAGTAAAAGTTCTCGTTCTAATGATTATAAAAATAGTTTTAAATATATTCAAAATCCTATGAATGTATCAAATAGATTTAATGTAAAATATACAAGTAAACTAATCAAATAAAATTTTTTGGAATAAATTTAGTATGGGTTAAATTATATATTTAATAATTTTTTTTTATTAATTATACTTTTTTAAAAATTTTATTTTAAATATTTTATGATATTTATTTATTTTTTTTTATTATTTTATTAGTAATTAAATATTAAATAATTTTAAATTATTTAAAAAGTTTTATTATGTTTTACAATATTATATTAAATTCATAATTCAAAATTAAAAAAAAATTATTTATTATATAAAAGGAAAATAAAACAAAACAACCACAAAAATAATCCATAAAAAGATTATTATCATTATCTATTTATATAATAAATTCATAATTGTATTAGATAAATTTTTTTCTTTTCCAATTTTTTTAATAATTTCATTTTTTTCATTTTTATTTAATCTACCAATTAATTTTTCAATAACAAAATTTCCATAAGTATTATTAAGTAAATATTCTAATTTATCATTTTCCATAATATCTTTATAAATAATTTTAACAATTTTTTCATCACCATATTTAATACAATTTTCAACAACATTAGAAGAAAATTTTTTCATTGATAAATCATAATAATTTTCAACAATAATATCAGTAATTTTATCACATAAAATAATATCATTTGGATTTAAAAAACTTTGAACAACATAATTTGCATAAGGATGTTGAATAAAATTTAAAATATTACCATCACAAATAAAATTAATAATCATTTGTTTAATTTTTCTTTCATTAGTATGTTTAATTAACTTAATTAAAACACATACACCAAAAGGATCATCAATTAACATTTGAATATTTTTAATAATTGAATTATTTAAATCATTTCTTTCATTATCATTTGTTCTAGAAATAAACTTTTGTAATACATGTGTTCCTTTTGAATCTAATGCCAATTCACATATTTTATTATTTATATATTTTAAAGCTAATTTTTTTTCTTCTTCACCATTTATTAATTCTATTAAACTTTGTAATGGATGAGTCCCAAATGAATTATTTGCTATTTCTACAAATCTTTTTTCTATAAATGATAATATTTTTGTTCTTTGATTTTCATTACATATTTGAATTAATTTTTGACTGAAATAATTTCCATATTTATCTATCATTACATCACTAAATTGATATATTAATTTTGATAATATGCTATCTATTTCTTTTTCGCTTACTTTTTTTAATAAATTTTGAAGCTCACGAGAACCTTTTTGAGTTATTATTAATGAATAAAATTCATTATCACTTGATAATAAAATATTGTTGATTGATATTGATGATTCATTACTTAAATCATTTTGATTTTTTTTATTTTGATTTTTTGCTTTTTTTGTTTTTGAATTTAAAGTAAAGATTTCTGATTTATTTTGAGATTCTTTTTCTTCATTTTCTTTTTCTTCATTTTGATTTTGATTTTGTAACATTTTCATTAACATTAATTGACTCATTGCTGGATTAAAATTTTGAAGAGATAAATTTTGCATTTGTTGCATTACTTGAAAATTTAAAAACATTTGAAATAAATTATTTTGTTGTAAATAATTATTGCCTTGTATATTATGTAAGTAATTATTAATATTAATATTATTAGGTATGTTTTGAATATTATTATTTATGAAGTTTTTTTCATTTTTAAATTTATTTAAAAATTGATTCCCATTTCTGAAGTTTAAATTAGAATTGAAATCATTATTAAATTCATCAAAAGGATTATTTGAATATGGAAAATTTGGATTTTTTGTATTTTTTTTTATAGGAAAAGTTTTATTATTTCCAATAAATCTTTTATTATTATTTTTATTAAAATCATCTTTTTTAATATGATTTTGAAAATCATTTTGTTTATTTTCATCATTTTCTTTTTCATTATTAACATCATTATTTTCATTTTCAATATGATCTAAAGAATGAATTAAAAAAGTTGGAAGACAATTATTAGGTTCTTCTCCTTTCTGATTACCTTTAAAATTTTGTTTATTTATAGATTCTAATAAGGAAGAATTATTTTGAATAGGATATTCTTTATCACACATATTATATTTTTAAATTTTATTTCTTTAGTTTAATAAAATTTATAATTCACTCATTATTTTCCTCATTTGGTTTTTATTCAAAAAATACATTAATATTTAGGATAAAATACCTTTTTTAATTATTAAAGGAAAAAGAATGTTAAACTTCAATTATAATATAAATTTAACTTTAGATTAAAAAAGTATGAGTAAAGAAAGTTTTAGAAAATTTTTTTAATTTTTCATTTTTTTTCTTTTTTCAATGTTTAATTTGATTTCTTATGAAAACTAACCTAAAAATAAATGATTAGTGGATTGAGTCCTCTTTTATTTATATAACTAGAATTTTGAATTCTTTTCATTTTAATAGTTTTTTTAAGGAATTTTGGTTGTAAAAACCACCATTAATCTTTAATGATAAAATTATAAAAATGATTTTATTTTTAAAATTTTCTTTTATTTTAGAATTGAAAATGTTTATTAAAAGGTTTTTTTAGATAAATCTTTTATAAAGTTAAGACTTTAAGAAATGATCTTTTTAAAAAATGATGGAATTTTAAATTACTTTAATTTTTTTAATATTTATTTTATACAAGAATTATCTTATTAAAATGAAAGAATAATTAATAAATGATAATTGGATACTTAAATTATTTAAATGTTTCTTATTTAATTAATTAAAACATACAATTTATGATTAAGGATTATATATATTAAAAATAATAATTAAATTTATTTTTTTATATTTTTCAAAACAATTATTGCTTCATCTTTTGTTATTTTTGGATTTTTTATTTGTTCTTCAATTAAATATGATAATAATATACCAATTTGTTTCCCATCTGAAATATTTAATTCTTTTTTAATATCTTTTCCATTTAATAAAGGTTTCATTTCATTAATTTTATCTAAATGTTCATCAATTAAAAATTTATAAAAATCTCCATATTTTTTCACTATTAAATCAAATATTTCTTTATTTAAATTTTCTATAATTACATTTTGGTTATTTTTTTCAATATATTCTTCACATATTGATAATATTATTATTTTTTTTATATATTTCTCTTTTATATTTCTAAAGGCTAAACCAATATTTAATCGTTCTAATTTATTTTGATTAATTAATTTTTTTATAATAATAATATTATTAATTATAGTAATAATATCATTTACTTCATTATTATGAATTTTAAGTATTTGACTTAAAATAATTTTACTACCAATTTCATTATTTTTTTTAATTTTATTTTCATAAATTTTAAATGGAGAAGTTAATAAAGCATAATTTAAAATTTTAACATCATTTTTATTAAAATCACTCCAAAAATTTTCCTTTAAACAATTTCCCAAAATCATCATATTAACACATTTAATATAATCTTCATTTTTTCCTTCATCAAATTTCAAACAAGACTTTAACAAATTAAATTTATACAACATATAAACACTAGAATAAGCATTAAAATTTTCCATCATTAAACTTAATTCTTTTTCAATCCTTTGATTAGATAAAATCTCATTAAATAACTTAATAAAAAATTCTTTATTAATATTATCAATAATATCTTTATCTAATTTAAATTGAAATCTAGAAGCAAATCTAATAACACGAAGCATTCTAAGAGGATCTTCATTAAATGAAATATTACATTCTTTAGTCATTCTAATTAAAGAATTTTTTAAATCTTCAATTCCTTTTTTTGTAAAATCTTCTATTTGATTTGTATTAATATTATAAAATAATGAATTAATTGTAATATCTCTTCTAAAAGAATCTTCTTCAGGTGTTCCTATTGAAATTTCGGGAATTCTACTTTTTTCTTTATATATTTCTTTTCTTAAATTTACTATATCAATTGTTTTATTAAAAATTTCAATTGTTGCTGTTTGAAGATGAGATGATTTAGAATTTGAATTTATTATTTCTTTAAATTCTACTTTTTCATTTTTTAAATTTTTAATATATTCTTGTCCAGTTATATTATCTAATGTTATATCTATATCTTCACTATTTTTCCCTAATAATTTATCTCTTACCCATCCACCTGCTACTCTAAATATTGTATTTTTTGAATTGTGTGATATGAAAAAATTAAATATTTCTTTTTCTTTATCATTTAATGAAATTTCTGTTTTTATATTTTCTATTTTTTGAATTTTGTAATCATATGGTTTTAAATTTTCCATTTTTTAATTTTTTTTGATATTCAATTTTTAAATAATATTGTTATTTCTTTTTTTTTAATTAAATGAAAAATTTTAATTCTTATAATCATTTTGATAAGGATAAAATTATGAATTATTATAATAAAATATGTTTTAGTAAAAAAATATCTGAGATATTTTCTAATATTACAGAAAGAAAAATTGAATGTGAAAAAGAATATAAAGAATCATCTAAATATATTAAAAAAATAGAATTATTAAAGTTTAAAAAGTTTTTATTAAAAAATAAAGTTAAAAAGATAGAAAAAACATTAATAAAAAGTTCAAAAAAACCATTAGATTCATTTTTTTTATTAACAAAAATGAATTCAGAAAAAAATTACGGTGCATCTTTAAAACATATTAAAATTACGCAATTAAATAATTCTCATTTATCAAGAAATAAAATGAGAATAAATCAAAAAAATGAAAAAGAATCAGATAAGAAAGAAGAAACAAAAAATAATGATACAATACCAAAATTAAGTCATGAATTTTCAAATAATTTAAAAAAAAATTATCGAGTTAAAAATAATAAAATAGAATATATAAAAGAATGGGAAGTAAATGAAGGATTTTTAAAAAAAAATAAAGATAACAAAATTTTATTAAATGATATAGAATATCAAAAACATATTATAACAAATGAAATTGAAATAATTTTAGATAATTTTAATCAATTTAAATCATATTTAAAGGAAATTATCAATCAAATAGAAAAAGACAATATCAATGAAAATTTTATTAAAAAATTAAATATTCAAATTGAAACAACAATTTCTTTATTAATTGAAATAAGTCATATAATTTTAAATGAATATGAAAATTATATTTATAAATCTGAATTAATTAAACCTGAATATCCAAAAATGAATTATGGTTCTTCTGTAATAAATGAAAAAAAAGAATTTATAAATAATATAAATATATTTAAAGAAGCCATAAATTTTTTAAAATGTACTAATAATATATATAATTCTTTAACTTTATTTACTCAAAATTATATTATTCCTTATAGAAAAATGATTCAATTAAAACAATTTTTAGCAAGAGGAAGATATGGAATTGGAGGAATTATTTTTACTATTAAACAATATTTGAAAGAAGTTATATTTAGTGATAATTTATTTAAGTATTATATAAATTCAAAGAATAATGATATAATATCATTTGCTAGTTTTCAAAAAAAAAATAGAGTTAAAAAATCTGAAAGTATTCTTAATTTATTTAATGAAAAAGCTAATAGATTAGAATACTTATTTCGTAGCAAATCTGATAGAAATATAACAAAAAAAAATATAAAGTTTTTTCATTATGATATTAATACAATAAAAAAGAATAATTAAATATAAAAATTATTTAAACAATTAAATTGAATATAAATTTGATTATTTTTTACTTGAAAAAATATTATAATATTAAAATTTATGACACTATTTATTAATATTGTTTTTCATTTTAATTTATTTATATATTATATATTATTAATAGTAATGATTAAAAATATATTATTGTTTTTTATAATTTTATTCAATTTATTATTATATTAAATAAATAATAATTTTGATTTTTAAAAATTCAATCATAATTTTACATTTTTAATATATTCATAAATATTAATTCCTTTTTCATATGAAAAAAAATATATAAATTTATTTAATAATTTATTTCATATTTAAATATAATCAATTAAAAAAATTTTTTTTAATACTTAAAATATATTTTTCACTCTAAATTCAATTCCTTAACCAACTCACTTTCATCACAAGCATCAGAAAAATATTCTAAATTCAAAGCATCCTGACATGAAATTCTTTGACTAGGATCTAAACAAAGTAACTTCATAATTAAATCTAATCCTTGACTAGAAATTTTCTCATTAAAAACTTGTTCTAAAATACCATTTTTTTCAGGATAAGGTAAATAATTTTGTAACTGAGAAACACCAGGCCAATTTTTTTCAGTGGGAGCTCCAACAATTTCAATAATTTTTCCTAAAGTTTCCAATTCACATTTCCCTTTAAAGATAGGATAACCTAAAATTAATTCACATAAAACACAACCAATACTCCAAATATCAACTCCTTTTCCATAATATAAATCACCATAAAAAATTTCTGGTGGTTTATAATATAAAGTTATTACATTTCTTGATAAAGGTTCATTTTTATTTTTTGGTATTTCTGTACATAAATCAAAATCAGTTAATTTTAATACTCCTTCTGATGATATTAAAATATTATCTGGTTTTATATCTCTATGAATGTAATTTTGAGAATGTAAAAAATTTACAGATGTTAATAATTGTTTCATTATTCCTTTTATTATTTTTTCTGATAATTTTTTTTCTTTTATTATGTTTAATAAATTGTATTTGTAATATGATGTTATTAAATATTGATTTTCATTGTTTGTAAATGATTCTATTACTTCTATTATGTTTTTGTTTTTTAGTTTTGTTAATAAAGATAATTGTTTTGAAGCACCACCATTTGATATGTTGTCTAAATAAAATTTTTTCATTGCGTATTGTTTGTGTGTTGTTATGTCTTCTACTAAATATACACTTCCAAATGAACCTCCACCTATTTTTGATTTTTTTTCATATTTGTTGTTGTAGAGTTTTTTCATTTTTTTAATTTTTGATTTTTAAAATTTAAAATGTTTAATTTTTTTTTAATATTAATAATTTATTTTTTATTTTATATTATTTTAAATAAAATTTAAAAATATGATATAAATATGGATTTAAATTTACAAAAAAAAGTAAAGAAATTAAATAATTGTTTATTTGAGAGAGATTTAAATCATTTAAAAACATATAAATATAAACAAAATAGTTCTAGAGATAAATATTTTATATCTGGTTTAGATGAAGAATTTATTCAAAAATATATTAAAAATCAATTAGAAAAGAAAAATCTTTATAAAAATAAAGATTCATTTTCATCAAAAAGTTCAAAATTAATTGAAACAAATCAAACAACTCTTAAAAGTTATATAAATCAATTTTCAAAGAGAACTTCAAATAATTTAAATGATAGTATAAATAAAATAAATGAAAATGAAAAAAGAAATAATTCATTTAATAAATTTGAAATTAATAAACCACCAATTTCAATAAAATATTCATCACAAAATTTATTTTATAAAAAAAAAATCGATAATTGTAAAATAAATATATCAAACTTAAAATATTGTAAATCAGTAAAAAATTTTAATAAAAATAATATTACATATAATAATAGTCATAGAGAGTTTAATTCAATTAAAAGAAATAATATAGGATTAATAAATCAAAAAAGTGAAAAGGAAATAAAAATTAAGAAGAATAATATTAATCATAAAAGAAATAAAACTGCAGAATTAAAAGTATTTAATAATAATAAAGTAAATTATGAAAAATATAAGCAATTATTAATTAATAAAATAACCATTTTAAAATATGAAATAAGTAAATATAAAGAAGAAAAAAATAAATTTGAAAAAGAATTAAATTCTTTAAAGCCTTCAATCAAACAAGAACAATATATAAATATATTAACAATGGAAATTCAAAATTACAAAAGTGTACAAGAAATGTATAAAAAAAATTGTGATCAATTGACAAAAGAAATAATAAATATAAAAGAAAAAATTAAAAATTTAAAAATTCTAATTGAATAAAATTATTATTTATAAAATAACATATATTAACTAATTAAAAATTAGTTATAAAAAATAATATTTAATTTTTAATTTATATATCAAACGCCTAAAAAAATGATATCGAACGCCAATTTTTTAAAAAAATTCCCAAAAAAAACCGAAAAAACTCCTTTAAAGAATATTGAAACAATTCAAAAATCTGATAACGATTCTCAAATTTATTATACAAAACCTCCTAAAAAATTTTCAAATAAATTTGAAGATGATTACTTTACAAATGAAAAAAAAGAAGAAGAAGAAAAAATAGAAAAAGAAAATCAAATGAAATTTAGAACAGAATTATGTAAATTTTTTGAAATAAATGGAAGATGTAAATTTGGTGATGCTTGTATTTTTGCACATGGAAAAGAAAATTTAAGAGAAAATCAATGTAAAAAAAGTGGTTATAAAAAAAGACCTTGTGTTAATTTTTTTGATAAAGGTTTTTGTATGTATGGTAATAGATGTCAATTTTCTCATAATTTAAATCAATTTGAAAATGAAAAAATTAATAATGAAAAAAATAATTTTTCTTATAAAAATTTTTTTGTAGAATTAAATGAGAATATTACTCCTGAAATTAAAAAGGAGTTAAAAAAGGTTAAGGGAAGACCAAGATTGAGCGTTTTTAAAAAAATTGTTAAAGTAAAAAAAATTATTTATGAAAAAGGTAAGAATTATGTAGATGATATTATCAAAAAGAAGAAAGAAAAAAAGTAAATTTTCTAAATTGACTATAAAGCATATCTTCGATATATGTTGTGAATAAAAATTTAGAAAATTAATTTATTTGTTTAATTGGTTAATAAATAGTATTAATTTTATTTTCTTAATTGTATATATTTTTTATTAATTTAAAAACTAGAAGATTTAATTTTTTTTAATTATAAATAATACTTACATTTTAAATTATTAATTCATATATAAAAAAATACTATTTATAAAATTATTATTATAATAATTGAAATAATCAAAATTATCTAAAGAAAAATTTTTTATGAATTTTTAAAATACAATTTCATTTTTTTATATTACAAATTACCAAGAGATATATTATGTTAAGATACATTATTCTTCTTTTTCTTTTTTAAATAAAATTTTATGAAGATTCATTTCTGAAATTCCTTTATTAATAGTTGAATTAAAAAAATCACTAAATACATTTTTTGATGTATTTGAATATTCTTTTTTACTTTTCTGTCTTTTATAATTAATATTTGTTTTTATTAATTTACCTCTTTGACTTGATAATAATAAGTTTTCATCATCTCCTTCTTTTTCTGTTATTTTTGTATTAATTATTGCAATTCGTTTTCTTTTCTTTTTTTGTTGAAAATTACTTTTAATTTTTTTTCTATTTTTTAATATACTTGAATTTAATGTTTCAGAAACATGTTTTATTAAAAGTGCATCATTTAAAGATAAATCTTCTGAAAAACGCATAAATGTTTTTTTTTTGAATATTTTTGTTTTTAATTGATTAACTAATCCTAAATTATTTATTTCAACCATATATTTTCCTATAGATTTTTGTTGAGTTATATTTTCTCTAATATTAGAATTAATTAATAATTGTAATTCTTGTATTTCTTCTAAATCATTTTGAATACTTTCTAATTTGTCAAATGATTTTTCAAAATTTAATAAATTTTCATGTATTTTATTTTCTAAAGATATTAATAAATCATCTACAGGAATTGTAAAAACATCAGCAACTTTATCATTATTTTGAAAATTTTTAATATGTCTATTAAGTATTAAAATATTAATAGAAACTTTTTTACAATATGAAACTCTTATATATTGATTTTCTTGAGCATTTAATAACATTTTATCTCTTCTTAATTTTAAAATTTGAAGTATTACATATGTTGCTTTATATTCTAAATTTTCTTCAGAATATAATTTTGTCATTTTTATAAAAACTTTTTTTTCTGATTCACTCATAATTGTATATTTCATTAAATTATTAAGAAGAAATCCTGCAATTACATATAATATAATAATTACAAAAAAAGTTATTATTCTAGTAATTATAGTTTTAGGATAATAATCCCCAAAAGAAACTCCAAAAGATATTATACTTATTAGCCAAATAACATTTAAAGGAGACATAAAATTTAATTCAACATTCTCTTCCTTTGTTTTATAAATTAAAAAACATCCAAATTCAAAAGTTCTTAATAAAAAAACAACAATAGTAATAGTTAATATTAACATAAATAAACTATATAAAAATGGATTATCCATTAATCTTGCTCTAATTGAAAAAAAATAACCAGGTTTAACAGAATAATTTTTACAAATTGATTGAGTTAATAATGTCCCATATTTTGTATAACCAATATTTAAAAAATTAATAATATATAATTTAGATACATTTAATAAAAAATATATATCGACAAGATATAAAGGATATACACAAAATTGTTGATGAATAATAATTATTGGATTTATTTTTGGAGGAAAACATAATGCACATACTATTCCTATTATTAATCTTTTTCTTGAACTTTGAATCCTTATTTGATATTTATGAACTAAATATTCTTTTATTAATAATAAAAATGTCATTAAAAATGCTGTTATTATTGAAATTGATCTACAGAAATTTTCAAATAAAGTCAATTTTCTATTTTTTAATTGTTTTATAGCATTTATATAATTATTATCTACTAATAATGACTTTTTTAAATATTTATATGAATATTCTTTATTTAAAATATTATCAATCAAACAAAAAATTAAACTTAATATGATAAATATTGAAACTATAAAATGGATTTTATTTATTTTATCAATTGTTTGTCCTTCTGGAGTTTTTTTTTCAACATCTTCTAATAAATCTACTAAATATTGAGGATTTATCATTTTTTTCGGTTCAAATGCATTTATTTTTTTTTTTGAGTTTTTATGTAAAAACTTTGGTCCATATTTATTTACTATATCTTTATCAAAATTCTTTTTTAATATTGATAATCGTTTTAAATTTCTTTTATTTTGTATTTCTTCTTTTTTAAAAAATGAACCAAATATACTACTTTTATTTCTTACATTTGTTTTTTTTAAATTATTCCCTGTAAATGTAGTTGAATTTAATTGATTCATACTTGATGTATTATTAGATGGTAAATTATATTTATTTGATTTATCAATACTTTGAATAAAAAGAAGTGAATTTTGATTATTACTATCATTCTCCATCAAAATTAATAAAAAACAAAAAAAATTAAATATGGAATTATTTTTATTTTTTCTCATTACATTAATTATAATATATTTATTAAAACAATATTTTAATGGACCTAAAAATACAAAAAAAAATATGAATGGAAAATTACTAATAATAACAGGAGCTTCTGATGGAATTAGTTTAGAATCTACAAAAGATTATTATCAAAAAATGCAAAGGTAATTTATATAATTTACCATTATATTAAAAAAAATGCAGAATTTCAATAAATTGATTTAACTAGCTTTTCAAGTATAGAAATATTTACAAAAAAAATATGGTTATAATAATGCTTTTCAAGTAAATTATATTGGAACTGTTTTATTGAATTTTATTATTATTGTATTCAAATTTAAATTATTATGATAATAAAATATTTAATGATATTAATTTATTTAAAAAAAAAAATATGATAAAAATAATCAAGATTTAAGAAAGATAATTGTGATACTAAATTATTAATTATTTATTTTAGACAATATAAGGAATATCATTTGAAAAAAAATATCCTTATTTAAAAGCAGTAAGTATACATCTTGGAATGATAAGTACTAAAATTTTATCTTTTCCCTTTATATTAATAAAAATTATATTATCAACAATATTGTACCCTTTATTTTATTTGATTTCAAGAAGTCGAATTTAAGATGCACAAACACAATTATTTTGTTGTTATTCAAATAATTAAGAATTAAATAGATGTGATATTATTTTAATAGTAAAATAAAACAACAAATATTAAATCAAAAGATGAAAAATACAAAATATAATAATAAATTGGACATTAAATACTATAAAACAAAAATACCAAAATAACAAAATTATATCATCACTCCCATTATTATAAAAGAAAAAAAAATAAAAAAAAATTTTTATTTAATCCATTTTTTTAATATTTAAAATCCCTTTATCAATAAGAACCTTAAACTTACTAGCAATATAAGGATCACTTTGAATTTCTTGAATATCAATCTTCCCTTCAATTTGTAATCTATCTAAAATAGGTTTAATTTTTGGATCATTAATAATACTTTGAACATCATCATTATAATAATTAGGATTACTACTCATAGGATTTTTAGCTAAATTATTAAAATGTTCTCCCATAATAGAAGAAAATTCTTTTATAAAATTAGAAAATTCAGGATTATTACCATATTTTCTCATACATTCTTGAGGATTATTTTGCATTTCTTGAATCACTGTTGTAAATCTTGGATCCATAAATGCTTTCATTAAATTTGGTTTTTGTGCTATTTTCATTAATAATTCTTGATTTAACCATTCTTGTTTATTATTTACTATGTTATTTAATAATGAATGATTTACAGATGAATTTTTTTCACTTTCTTTTAAGTCTGCTTTAAATGAATTCATTGTATTTGTTTTTGATGTTGTTCCTGGAGATGATTTTATATAGGTTAAATCTTCTATTTGAGATTTTTTTTCTGAGTTTAGAGTTTGTTTTGGAGGGGATTTTTTCTTTTCTGGTTCTTGTTTTTGTGTCATTTTGTTTTGACGACGGAAAAATCCTTTTCTGAAACCTTTTCCAAAGTCGTCGTCATCTTTTTTTGGTATTTTTTCTTCTGGTTTTGGTTTATTTTCTACTTTTTGAGGCTCTAGTTTTTTGTCTTCTGGAATTGATGTTATTGGAATATTGATTTTGTTTGGTTTTTGATTATCTATTTTGGGATTATTATCATTTACAACATTTACTTTTATTTCTGAAGGTATATGATCATTATTATCTCCTCTGTTTTTTCTTATTTTCCCTAATTGCTCTGAAAAATCTTCTAAATCTGGAATATCATCATCATCACTCATTGATTTTAAATATATAATAATTTTATTTAAATATAATAATTTATTTTTTATAATTAGTTAAACATAATATAATTTTTACATAAAAAATAAAATAAAAGTCTTTATATACTTAAAATATATAAAATATCTTTAATAAAAAATTAAACATATTTTTTTAAGAATTTAACTTTCCTTTCATTAACTTTAAGATAAGATTAAGAAAAAAACAAATTTTTTTTCTTAATAAAATTATAATGTAATAACTGATTAACAATTTATTCATATAACGAAGTTAAAGATTCATTATTTTGAATTCTTCTAATAGCTTCAGCAATTAATAAAGCAACAGAAATTCTTTTAATTTTTCCACTATATTTAGTCTTATGAGGAGGAATAGTATCAGTAACAATAACTTTAGTTAAATCACTATTATGAATTTTTTCAATAGCCATTCCATTAAATAATCCATGAGTAGCAAAACAATAAACATTCTCAGCACCATTATCTTTTAAGCATTTAGCAGCTAAACAAAGAGTAGTTCCAGTATCAATCATATCATCAACAATAATACAATCATTTCCTCTAACATCACCAACTAAATCCATTCTACTAACTTCATTAGGTCTTGGTCTTTGTTTTATAATCATAGTAGTACCAATATTTTTAGCATTAGTTTTTTTCATAAGTAATTGAGCAAAAGCTTTAGCCCGATAAACACCACCATGATCAGGAGAAACAATCATTAATTTATTATAATCCTTAACCATTTTTTTCTTAATTAAATAATTAACCATAAGAGGAACAGCTTCTAAATTATCAACAGCAATACTAGGTTCAAAAAACCATTGAATTTGACTACAATGTAAATCAACACATATACATCTATCTACACCAACAGCTCCTAATAATTTAGCAACATCAGCAGCTGAAATAGAAGTAAGTTTTTTTTCTTTTCTATCAGCTCTAGCATAACCATAATAAGGTATAACTGCAGTAATTCTTTTAGCATTTGCTCTCCTCATAGTACCAATTGTTAATAACAATTCCATTAAATTTTCATTAACTGGTGTTGATGTTGGTTGAATTATATAACAATCTTTACCTCTTACACTTTCTAATAATCTTATATTACATTCTCCATCTGCATAATGTGTTGATATACTATTTGATAATGTTAATCCTAAATCTCTTGCTACTTTTTCTGATAATTGAATATTTGCGTTTCCAGAAAAAATTGATATTTTTTCATTGTTTAATGGAATGCAATTTCTACTTCTTATAAATGGATCTGATTGAAGTCCTGAGATTATTAAAGGAATGTTTGGAGCGTGGATATAAGTTAAGAATGTATTTAGACCTATTATTCCTAAGGAGGATAAAATGAATTTAATGTTTGGATTTGAGTACATTAAACTTTCTTTTTTTTATATTTTTAAGGTTATTTTATTAAATATATAATAATATTTATTTTTTATTTTTTTTATTTTTTTTTTTGAATTTTTTAAATAAAAATATGGAAGGGATTGATAGGATAAAAATAATAAAAAATATTCCCAATAGGAGAAAATTAAGAACTAATACAGAACCTCATTCATTAAATTCATCAAGTAATCAATCATTATCATTTATTCAATGTGGTGATGGAACTATAAAAAGAATAAGAAATAAAACTTCTTATAAAGAAATTTATTTAGAACGTTTAAATTATAATCCAACTGAAATTCCTTTTAGTAAAGGAAGAAATTTAAGTTATAGTAATGTATATAATAATAAAAATTTAAATATAAATAGTCCGGGAGATTCTTTTTATAGTAATCCTAGTAAAAAAAATTTAAAAAGTCAAAGTTTTATTGATAATATTAAACCATTAAATTTTATTGGGAAAATTAAAGGTAAACAAAAGAAAAAAGAAATTGAAAAATTAGTTCTTAATATTGAAGATGATGAAAATTTTAATAATCAAAAAAACTATATTAATAAAAAAAAAATTAAAGAAATAAGTAAAGAAAAGCAAAATAAAAAAAATTATAATAAAATATCAATTATTAAAAACCCAGTGAAAGAACATAAAAAAAGAAATAATCATCAAAATATAATTGATGTTCATAATTTTCAAAGTGGAAATAATATTAATGATGAAGATGATGAAGAAAAAAATGAAAGTATAAATTCAAAAATAATAGAAAAATTAGAAAAATTATCTTCAGAAATAAATAGAAATATAGAAAATAATCAAGAATTAGAAATAAAAAATAATAAAATAAATGAGAATAAAAAATATAAATTTGAACCAAAAAAAAATAAAAAAAAAATAAATAATAATCTAAATGAAGATTCAAATGAAATTCATTTATCAAATAATAAAAATGATAATAAAAATGATAATAAAAATGAAGATGGTTCTGTCACTTTACAAAATTCCAAAATTGTAGTTTATAGTATTAATAATGAAAAAACTATTGAAAATGAAAATAAATATAATAAAAGATATAATGATGAAGATTTATATAATCTTTCAGGCTCTGATAATTTTCAAAAAATAAAAAATAATATTAATATAAGTAAAGAAAATTCACCAATTAAAATGAAACAATCAGATAAATTTTCAATTGTTTCAAATGATTCTATTTTTAATAGTAAAAATACAGAATTTTTTGATATAAATAAACAAAATAATAAAAAAGAAGAAAATAAAGATAAAAGCATAGAAAATAATAATAATTTTTCAGGTAAAGAAAGTATAATATTAAATAATAAAGAAAATATACAAATAAATAATAAAGAAAATATAAAACAAAATCAAAATTTAATTAATGATAATTTTGAAACAAATAATGCAGAAAGTGAAATAATTGAAAATTATGATATAAATATAATAAATGAAGAAGACAAAAACAATGATGATAATAATTCAAAAAATTTAAATCAATTAAATACAGATTCTATAAATTCAAATAATAATAATGACGAATATAAAAAATCAATAAATCAAAATACAGATAATAAAGATAGTCCAATTCCAACATATTCAAGTAATAATAATGAAAATGAAGGTTATGATGAAGAAAGAGTCAGAGTATTTGATGAGGCTTTAAAAGATAATTCAAAAATGAATCTTTTTAAAAATTCAATTATAAAAGAAGAAGAAAATGAAAATGAAGAAAGTCTTCAAACTTTACAAATGAAAAAAAGTTTTAATATTAAAGATGATAAAAAAATAATTGATAATTTAAATTTAATTGATAATGATGAAAAAAATAAACAAACTATTGAAGTTGAAATTGATAATGATGATAGATTAATTGAAAATAATAATTTAAATAAACAAGAAAGTAATAACTTTGATATAAATGATTCTAAAAATTTTGTTCATAAAAATTTAGAAAATATTGATTCAAAAATTTTAGAAAATAATAATAGTGAAAATCATAATGATAATAATGAAGATTTTAAAATAGAAAATAATAAAAATAAAATAAAAAAAAATGAAATTAATAATGAAATGAATGAAAATAAAAATAAAAATAAAAATAAAGATTATATTGATAATAAAAATATTGATAATAAAGATAAAGATTACATTGAAAATAACAAAAAAAATGAAAAGGAAAATCTTAATAATAAAGATGAAGGAGAAGAAATATTTCAAAAAAATAAAAATAAGTTAAGAAATGTATTAAATAATTTTGACAATTTTTTTATATCAGAACAACAGACTGGTTCATTTAATACTAATATTAAAAATGAACAAATAGACAATACAAAAAATTCTTCAGATAGAAAAAGAAATAAAAATCAAGACAAAAATAATAAATTAAATGTTTTAACTGTTAAAAATTTAATATCAGAAAATAAAAATGATACAAATAATTCAAACGAAAAAAATAAAAATGAAATAAATAATAATAAATTTAATGAAAAGAAATTGAAATTTTCACCTCAGATAATAAATTATTCATCATTAAATAACAAAAAAATAATACCATTGAAAATAAATAAAATAAATTTTTCAATAAAAGAATCACCAAAAATAAAAAATAATGAAAACAATATAAAAAATAATATAGAAGAACCAAATAATAAAAATGTATCAATGTTAAGCTCAATTCATAAAATTCAAAATGAAATATCAAATTCAAAAATAAATCAATCAACAATATCAAAAAATACAGTTAATTGTAATAATTATACAAATTCAAATACAATTGCCCCATTAACACCTTCAGAAAGATTTTTACTTAATGAAGATTTTATAAATAATGGAATAAATGTTAAAAAAAAAAATTTTAATAATAATAATAATGATATTATGGAACCTAATTATATTCCAAAAAATCCTGATAATAATAATAATTATATTCCTGAAATAAATGAAATTGATGATTTTATACAATTTTTAAAAATAAAAAATCAAAATGAAAATACAAATTTATCTTCATTAATTCAAATTAAAGAACAATTAAAACAAAATTATAAAAAAAATAAAGACAATATTTTAAAAAAAAAAAAAAAATTTCATAAAAAAATAAATACACAAGAGACTGATTTTTTATATGAATCTAATAATATAAATTATGAATCTCCACCAATAAATAAAATTAAATATGATAGTCATTTAAATAATATTAAAATGAATAATATACATAGTAAAGTTATAAAACAAAAAAAAAATATTATAAATAATACAAATTCTAATTTGTCATTTTCAATTCCTAAAAATATTAATAATAAAGTAAATGGTATTAAAAATCAAAAATCATATAAAAGTATATTTGATATTAAAGATGATAATATAAATAATAATGATAAATGTAAGTTTAATTTTTTTGGATTAGATAAATATGATGAATTAAATCATCTAACAAAAAATAAATCAACTGTTAATATAAAACAAGATATAATGAAACAAGATTTTTATAAAGAAAAAGATAATTCACAAATAATGTTTCAAGGATTTAATAATGAAATTAAAATTCCAAAAGATAAATATTTAAATAAAGTTAAAGAAGATGTAAAAAAATATGAAAATAAAAAGAAACAAGATATGAAATTTACAAAAGTAAATATACCAATTCAAAAAAATACATTACCTCGTTCTAATACATCAAATTCTCTTAGAAAAAATAATATAAATAGTGAAAATATGATAATCATGCCTGCTAATACTTTAGAAGATGTTATTGATGCTCGTGCGCAATTTTTTTCAAAAAAATAATTATTATAATATATATAATCATTATAATTATTTAATTTTAATATAAATTTTTTTTAATAGAATTATATATTTTTTATTTATTAATTCAATAAAATTCAATTTAAAATACAAATATGAAACAATTAATAAATCAAAAAAAAATAATAAAGAAAAAAAAAATAAAATCATTTAAAAAACATATAAAAAATGTCAAGTGATGAAAAAATTCAATTAGTAGCATTTTCAACAAATGATACAACAGACACACCAAATGATATAATAAACACATTTTTATCAAAACACATTCATTCAATATTAAAACAAACTAGACATACCTATGGATTTCAAACTGAATTACCAGGAACAAATAAACAAACAAAAATATTAATATATTCAGTATTAGATCTTCAAAAAGAATATCCAGGAATAAAAGACATAAATTGCTATATTATATTTATTGATACTGAAAAAGAAGAATCAATTCAATTATTTAATGATATAATTGTTTATTTTAGAGAATATTGTGATACTTCAAAAAAAATTTTTGTTGTTGCTTTAGAAACAAATGATTTTTCAAATCCATATTTAAATAAAAATGATATTTGTGGGAAATTAGACGAAAATCAATTAAATTATGAATATAATAATATGAATTTAGATGATAAAAATAATGTTGAAGAAATCTTATTAAAAATTTTTGATTTTTCTTTAAAAAATCCTATTAGAAATGTTGGTAATACTATTCAACATCAACAAGGTGGTGATAAATCTTGTAATATTTTTTAATTTTGTAAAAGTAAAAAGTTGATTAATTTTTAGTTTTGATTTAAAACAATTTGTTTGAAAACAATTTTAATTTCAATTTTTTTAATTAATTAATTGTTTTTTTCATTTAATTATTCTTTAATAATAATGTTAATATTTTCTTAAATTGAGATAAAATATTTTCATTTTTAATTTTATTAGAAAGTGTTGTTGCATTATTAAATATAATATCTTTTTGTATTTTTGATTTTAGCATAACATTAACAATATGTTCTAATATTTTTAATATAATTTCCTCATTTGAAGGATCATTTCTTTTAAATGATGTCTCTTCTTTTATACTTATATTATACCATTCTTCCCAAAAGATCATTTTAGTTAATAAATTAATACCTTTTAATTTAGGATATAAACTATCAATTAATAATAATTTTTCTTTTTTATCATCCAAATAATATAATTGAGATGATTTAATTAATAATATAACACTTGATATATTTTCTTGATTTTCATCTAATTTTAATATTGATAATATAGCATTATAAATTACGGTAGTTAATAATTCAAATGAACCCTTATTAATTGCTTTTTCTGTTTTTTCTGAAATATTCTTTTGATATAAAATATCTATAAAGAAATTTCTACCAAATGAACTTTCAATACAACTAATTAATTGTTTTTTATCTTCATTTTCATTTATTTCTTCACATTTTAAAACACGTGATAAAATATCTTTTATATTATCTTTAATATCATCTTTCTCATTTTCAGTTAATGTCCATTCTGGTTTTTTACCATTAATTCTAATACAAGAATTTTTTTTTGCTATATTTAATAATTCTCTTTTTTCGAATATTGAGGCTTTTGCTGTAATCTTACTTTTACCTTGACTTGCACCACTTACATTCACAGGAGTATTTGGAATATGATAATAATTATATGAATTTGTTTTATTCGTATATTCCAAATTTATTATTTGTCCTATTAATCTTTTATCTTCTTTAGTTATTCCTTTTTTATTACAATATTCTGGATTTATTGAATAGGTTGATTTTAATATTTTTTCTAATTCTTCTATTGTTGAATATTGTTCTTTTGATTTAAGGAAATATGGTTTTATTGAATATGTTTTTTCTATTTCTTTCATTTTTGCACATGATTTAATAAATTCATTTGTCATTTTTTCATTTATATATCTTTCTTTTTCTTTTAATTCTAAATATAATTTTATTCTTTCTATAAAATAATTATTATTTGTTCTTTTTATTGCATTTTGAATGAATAATTGGAATATTTGTGTTTCAGTTATTTCTTTATAAAATTTCTCATCTGCTTTTGGTCTTGCATTAAGTAATGAATTTGTATTGAATAAAGGATAATCTTCTATTACAGTTAAATAATTTCTATAATCATAAAAAATTTCAACAAAAATTTGTATAATTAAATTATAAATTAAAATATTTGTATTTTTTTTATATTTTATATCTTTCTTTCCTTTTTCATATATAGTTTTAATATTATTTAATTGATTATATAATTCTTTTTCAATATGTTTAGGTAAATTAGGAATATTTTCATTTATTTTTTTAATAATTTTAACTTTTTTAGAAGATTTATCCCAATTAATATCAATAGTATTATTACTTATATGAACAATATAAACACCTTCTTCAGCTTCATCTAAAATATCTTTTGCATATTCATAAAGATTCACATGAATTCCATTAATAAAAGGAAGAAAAGCTTGTAAATATTTTAGCATTTGAGCAGACATAATTGGAATAAAAGTATGAATCCATTGAAAAGGATAAATCATAGAAATAAAAGCATTAGTTACTTCTCCTAATCTTTGTAATTCAGAATCAACAAATAAAATTTTTTGTTCAAAAATAATTAATCTAAAAATTAAAATTATATTATCAACTGAGAAATAATTAAATAAACATGAAGGATTTGGTCCAATTAAAATTAAATCTTCTAAATAAGGATTAATTAATTTATTCATATCTGGAATATAAGGAATAGGAAATTCAATTTTTATATGTGTTTTTGGAAATGGAATTTCCTTAACTAAATATTTAATTAAATTATGTAAATCATCACCATTTGAATTATAATTTGAAAATAATGATTTAATTGATTCTAAACATTTTTCCATTTGATTAAAAAAAGGATATCTTGATATTAAACAAAAGCAAAAAGGAATATTAACAATTTCTCTAAAATTCAACTCACTATATTTATCTAATTTAATTTGTATTTCTTCTTGTAGTTTCTGATCAGTTTCAATAGATTCATAATATTCATTGCAAAATTTCATAGTTTGAAATCTAATAGGATGAATTTTATATTGTTGAACAAAATTACTATTCATCATTCTAATATAAAAATGATATGTAACAATATAAAATCTATCACCAGTTTGATTAGTAATAGAACTATAATAATTTTTAACAGTAACAGGAGTAACATCTTCTTCATAACATATTTTAATACCATTAGGAAAACAAATAGAAGCAGCTAAATTATTAATTTCTAAATCTTTAGTATCTTTCTCAGGATAACGATAAACTATTTCAGGTTGCATTGCAGGTAATGAAGAACAATCTTTATGACCACAATCTGATTTATATGAATCTGAATTTTCTTCTATTTTACCATTTTCTTTTGGGAATGATGCTATAAAAAATCCCTCACAGAATGATTCATTTTTTACTTCTTCTGGTATTTCTATTGGAGTTAAAAATATATCTTTTGTATTATTTATTATCTGTTGTGGATTTGTTACTTTTTGAATTGATTGAGGTGTTAATGTTTTTGAATAAAGTAAATTTGAGTCTTGAGGTTTGTTTTGAGGGAGGGAAATTGATTGTTGTTTTTCTAATGGTTTTGATTCTTTTATTTTTTGTGATTGAGATAGGAAATTTTGTTTTTGTTCTTCTTTTTTTATTTCTTCTTTTTTTATTTCTTCTTTTTTTTCTTCATTTTTTTCTTTTTTTATTTCTTCTATTTTTTCTTCTTTTTTTTCTTCATTTTTTTCTTCTTTTTTTTCTTCATTTTTTTCTTCTATTTTTTCTTCTTTTTTTTCTTCTTTTTTTTCTTCATTTTTTTCTTCTTTTTTTTCTTCTTTTTTTATTTCTTCTTTTTTTTCTTCATTTTTTGCTTTTTTTATTTCTTCTATTTTTTCTTCTTTTTTTTCTTCATTTTTTTCTTCTTTTTTTTCTTCATTTTTTTCTTCTATTTTTTCTTCATTTTTTTCTTCTTTTTTTTCTTCTTTTTTTATTTCTTCTTTTTTTTCTTCTATTTTTTCTTCTTTTTTTTCTTCATTTTTTTCTTCTTTTTTTTCTTCATTTTTTATTTCATCAATTTTAGGTTGTTCATAATTTTCTAATTTTTTTGATAGATCTATCTTTGATTCTATTAATTTTATTTGATCTATTTTATTTTGTTCAAATTTTCTTTGTGGGAATTTCATTGGTTCTAGTTTTTGTTGATTTGACTTTGATTGCTGCATTTTTAATTGTTCAATTTTTTGTTGAATACTATTTAAATGTTGTAATTTTGGTATATTAGTTTTTTTTTCTTCTGTTTTTAATTCATCACTTTTTTTTTCTTCAATTTGTTTTTCTACTTTTTCTTCTTCAATTTGTGGTTTTTCAACTTTTACTTCTTCAATTTTTGGTTTTTCAATTATTGATTTTTGTTCAATTTTATTTTCTTCATTTTTTGGTTCATCTTTTTTAACTTTTATTGGTTCTTTTTTTATATTATTATTAGTTGTTGATGTATTTTTTTCAAACATTTGAATTCTACTCATTATTGAATTAAACTTAATGTTTTCAGATTTCCCTTCATTATTCATAATTTTTAATTCTTTAGTTTTATTATCAAATAATTAATTTAAAAAAAATAATTTTTAAATATGAAAAAAACCATAAAAAAGCAAAAAATTCTAAAAACAAGAATTTAAGTCCAAACATAAATAATTTTACAAAGGAAATAAAAAATAGAAAAAATAAAAATGATATATAATAAAAATAACAAAGAAAAAGCATATTTAATTAAGTATAGAAAGTCTCAATAACTATGCTTTTACTTATTTTCTTATGATAAAATAAGAAAAAAATTTTATAAAAAAATAAAATACATTAAAATAAAAAAAAATGTGTAGGAGGAGGACAAAACACTTTAGAACCAATTGACAAAGGAACAAGGACAAAAAAAGGAAAGGCACTTTGGCTTATATTTATTAATATTTTTTAAGGATAGGCTCTTAGACTCAAAGCAAAAAAAAAATCATTTGCACATTTTAAATTATTTAGGTTAGGCTTATTATTATTTATTATTGGTTTTTTTGTAATAATTCAATTAAATCATTTTTTTTTGCATTTTTAGGTATTGTTATTCCTTTAATTTTTAATTCATTTTTTAATTTCTCAACTGTCATATTCTTATAATTAATTTCAACTATAAGTTGAGAATTTTATTTATTAAATAATTTAATTTTTACCTTCTTCATTTTTTACTTCAGAATCATTTTTTTCTTCTTCACCATTTTTTTTTTCATTACCAACATCCCCATTCTGCTCTTGATTTTCTTCAATATTTTTTTCATTAACAACATTATTATCATTCCCTTGATTATTAATATTTCCCCCACTTTCATTATTATTAACATTCTCCCCCCTAAAAAATAATAAATAAAAATAAATTAAAAAAAAAATATCTTACATAGTATTATTATTAACTTCTTCATTTTCATAACCTTTAACATCAATATTCTTTTCATTTTTCTTAACATCATCTTTAATATTTTTCTCACTTTTAGAAAAACTTTTACTTTGATCACTCTTAGAACTTCTACTAAAAGAATTATCACCAGATCCTCTATTAGAACTGGAGCTTCTACTTCTATAACTACTACTTCTTCTAGAACTACTATATCTTCTTTTTCTTCTAGGAGTTCTTGATCTACTAGAAGAAGATGAACTTGAATGTTTTCTATAATGACGATGTCTTCTTGGTCTTGATGATGATCTTCTGTAACGACGACGACGATAACTTCTTGATGATGATCTTCTTCTTCGTTCTGGACAATTACGTGCATAATGACCACTTCTACCACAATTGTAACATTTACCACGGGGACTTAGGGAACGACGATGGGAACCTTCATATTTTTTAGATTTTTTACTCCATTCTATGTTTAAATCTCTACCACCCATATTTTTCTTTTGTAATTTTTCCATTGCTTCTTCAGCATCTTTCTCATTTTCAAATTCTGCAAAGGCAAATGCACCTTTGTAATTTATTTTACATGGACCATATTTGGAAAATTCACTTTCCAAATCTGATGCGCTTACATTGTTTGATATGTTTCCTATGAATAATGATGACATTTATAAATAATATTTATTAAATCTGATTTAATATTATAATTTTTTTTCTATTAAAGATAAAAAATTATTTTTTTTTTTAAATTTTTATACAATTTCATTATTGGATTTTTTTATAACTTTCTTCATATATTATAAATATAATCATTAAAAACAAATAAATTTTTCTCATTTTAAAATTATATATATACATATTAAATTTATTTATATTATTAAAAGCAACATTATAATTAAAAGAATAGTATTATTATTTTATTTTATTTTATCATTATATTTAATTCCTCTTTATATATTTATTTTTTTTTATTTTGAAATATAATAAAGATAATTTTCTTGGTTAAATACTAAGCATTAAGATTAAATTAATAAAATATATTAATTTTAACAGGTAATATTTTTTCTGTTTAATCTTAATAGAAATAAAAAATAATATTTTTATTATAACTCTTTACAAATAAAAAATATAAAAAATATATAAAAATTAATATTAGTTTTTTTTTATATAAATATTTAATTGAGAAATTCTTTTAAATTTAATTTTGGATTTTTACTTTGTTCCATTAATTTAGCACATTTAAAAGATAATTGATAATAAATAGAAGATAAAAGTCTTAATTCTTCATTATGTAATTTTTCTTTTTCTTCAAATTGATTTTGATAATAGGTAATTACTTCATCTTTCTTTTGCATTTTTCCAACAACTATTTCTATATTATTATTTAAATCTTTTATTTCTTTATCAATTTTTCTAATTTTATCATTTTGTGTTTTTATAAGATCATCTTTTTCTTTTAATTGTTTTTTTAAATCAGCATTTTCATTTTCAGTAAATTGTTTTAATTTATTTTCCATTTCTATTAATTTTGTATCAATTTGAGTATTATCATTTTTATTTTGAAGATTATTAATATAAATTTGATTATTTTTTCTAAATTCTTCAAATTTAGAATTTTCCTTTTGTGATATTTCTAATTTATTTTCTAAATCTTTTGCTTTTAATTTATATTCATTTAAATCTTTTGTAATATTATTTATTGTTTTATTATATTGACTTTCCATTGATGTTTTTGCTTGTTGTAAAGTTGAATATTCATTTTTTGCTAATTCTACTTTATCCATTAAATCTGTTATTTTTGAAATAAATGTTTGATTTTCTTTTTTAAATTGAGAATATTTTTCAATTTTTTTATTTAATTTATCAATTTGAGAATTTTGTTCAGTTAATAATTTTTTATTTTTTTCTAATTCTTCTGTTAAATTTTTTTTTTCTTTTGTTAAATTATCTTTATCTTTATTTAAAATATCATTTTTTGTTTCTAATTCTAAAATTCTGTTTTTTAATTCTTCTTCATATTTCTTTTTATTTTCTTCTTCAACAAGAGTTCCTAAAGTAATACCAGTTTGTTCTTGAGAATTATTTTGATTATTACCATCCTTTTTTTCATCTAATAATAATCTTTTTTGTTCTTTTAATTGATTAATTTCACCTTCATTTTGAACTATTTTCATTCTATAAGTATTATTTTCAATTTTAATTTCATTATTTTTTTCTTCAAGTAAAACAATTTTTGAATTTAATTCTTCAATTTTTTTTAATAAAATACTTCTATCATCCATACTTTTTAATCTTTTAATTTCTTCTTCTTTTTCTTTATTACTTCTTTCACTTTGTAATAATCTTTGTTTAATTGCATACATATCTTCCATTGATATTTTCTTCATTTGTTTTTTTAAAACTTCATATTTAACAGAATTTTCTTTTAAAATCCCATTTTCTTTTCTCAAAGCTACAATTTGATTATTTAAATCTTCTATTTTTATTTCAGTTCTATTTTTTAATTCATTAAAACTTTTTTCTTTTGCTTCTAATTTACCTTTTAATTCAGATAATTGAATAGATAAATTAATATTATATTCATATTCATTTTGATTATTTTGAATATTTTCACTTTCTTTTCTTTCAACAGTTGCAATTAATTCATTATATTTTGCTTCAGATTCTTTTAAATTTAATTCATAAGTATAATTTTGTCTTGTTAAATCAGTAATTTTATTTTGCATTTCTTGAATTTCTTCAGTTAATTTTAAACATTCTTTCTCAGCATTTTCAACTCTAAACCATAACATAGTATTTTCATTTTCTTTATCTTCATCTTCTGCATTATTAGTTTCACTTTTTGGTTTTTCTTCATTTTCATCTACTGGAATTAACTCTATTAAAATTTGCATTAATTCATTTGAAATATTTTCAGATAAATGTGTCATTATTGATAAATAATATTCTCTTTTTTCACATTGTGCTGATATTGCTACTATTAATTGACCTAATTTACATAAATTAATATCACTTGTATCATTTGGTTTAAAATAATTAATATCTAATGGATTTTTTATTACATATTGAAAGAAATTTTGAATTCTTTGATATATAATTGTCATATTGTAATTTCTATTTGAATCTGTTTCATCTGGTAATAATGCTAAATCTCTAAAAAAATTTTCATCGAATTCTGATATTATTTTCTGAATTAATATTGGATTTTGTAATTCTGATATTGATTCTAATTTATTTTCTGGAATACAATTAAATGAGGAGTTTATGAACATTAATACACTTTCTTTTCTGATTATGTTTTTCATTTTTTTTTCCTTTTATTGATTTAATAAAAAAAAATAGAATATATTCTTATTTGTTTATTTTAAAAAAAAATAATAAAAATAATTTAGTAATTAATAAAACATTTTTTTAATATTATTTTATAATTCACATATTATTAAATCCATTAACAAATTCTTCAAAATCAATTTCCCCATCTCCATTATCATCGAATTTACTATATAATTCAAATAACTGTTTTTTTTCTTCTTCATTTTGGGGTTTAATCATATCACAAAATTCATCAAAAGAAATTTTCCCAGAACCATCAGTATCATAACTTTTAAAACATTCAAGTAATTGTTCTTTCTTAACCATTTTTCTATAATCCATTAAAGCAGAAACAAATTCAGTATAATTAACTAAACCATTTTTATCAACATCCATTTCATTAAACATATTAACAACATCATCAGCATTCATTTTACTTCCAAATTTACATTCTTCAACACCTTTTCTTATTTCTTCCATTGATAAAACTCCATCATTATTTTCATCTAAAGATTTAAACATTTCTACAAATTTCATAGTATCTTCTTCATTTAAATGAAAAGCAGTAAAATTAATTACACTTTTTTGCATTAAATTCAAATGAGAATAATCTCTAATATGATTCCAATCAACTCCAATTGCTAAATTTTTAGCATGAGGAGCATTTTCTTTAATCCATTTAGTTTCTAAAATATCAGCAGCAGATGGTCTTTGTTCCATAGGAACAAAAATACTTTTAATAATATCTTTAGCATCCTGAGATACATTTTCAAATTCTTTATAATTCATATCATATTTCATAGAACAAATTTTTTCTTTTAATTCTTCTTCATCACTACTATAAAAAGGTGGTTTCCCACAAAGCATAATATACATAATAACACCACAAGCCCAAACATCACATTTTTCATTATATTTCCCAGTAATAACTTCAGGAGCCATATAAAATGTAGTACCAACTGCACCTTTCATTGTATTATTATCACCATCAAAAACTTTACTTAAGCCAAAATCAATTAATTTAACTTGTGAATCTTCAGCAATTGTACTAAATAATATATTTTCAGGTTTTAAATCACGATGACAAACACCATGTGCATGTAAATAATTAACAGCTTGTAATATTTGCTTTAAAATTTTAGCAGCATCTTTTTCTGTATACATTTTATTTTGTTTTGCTCTTTTTGCTAATCTATCAAAAAATTCTCCTCCTGTACATTCTTCCATTATTAAATATATGAAAACATTATCTTCGAATATATCATATAATTTAATTATGTTTGGGTGATCTGTTGCTCGAAGAAGATCTATTTCTGTTTTGAATCTTGCTTTGTTTGTTATTTTACGTTTATTCATTTTTTTACATGCATATATGTGACCTGTTGCTATTGATTGTACTCTCAGAACATGACCGTATGAACCTTGACCTAATTCTTTTATAAAGTTGTAACTTTGGTTTATGTTTGCTATATGTTCACCTATGAAATGAGATTTGCTAATCATTTTTTTTATGTGTATTAATTTATTTTTTTTATTTAATTATATTGTTGTTATTATTATAATTCTTTTTTTTTTTTAATTATTTTTCTTTTTTTTTAGTTTTTTTTTTTCCTTTTT
>Ga0256407_10002156_pt1 | contig 38389 bp, 27 predicted proteins | sample RumenRJG_04DNA_FD_193489 | JGI IMG/M metagenome (GOLD analysis project Ga0256407, IMG submission 193489) | Bovine rumen microbial communities from Lethbridge, Alberta, Canada - RJG_04 | ecosystem: Host-associated > Mammals > Digestive system > Stomach > Rumen | place: Canada: Alberta... | reverse complement strand
GAAAAATGGTACCGATAGTGTGCGCATCTCCGAAGAGGAATTCGTTCCGGAACTGGTGGCAAATCTGGAAGAGATAGATGAACGCGTTTTCCTTTCGGAATCGTTGAAACATATAGCAGAGATGTTCAACATCAGTATAACGTTTTGAATCATTTAGTTTCCGAGAAAATTTCGTGAGTGCAGGGTAAGGAATATTTTGGGTGCGTATGCAAAATGATACACGTCAAATTTTTCCAAAAAATTTTAAACGGGTCTCCGCCGGGAGATCTGGACAATAGTGGTCCCCACTCCCTGATACGATGCGTACCACTATGTCTGGCTACCCCTAAAACGAGGTGATTCGGAACCCCTGAAAAGGTAGTCCACTGTTCATTTTTCCTGCTCATTCCGTTCATGGTGTTCACTGATCCTGTCATCACTAAGTGGGGGCCGCCGGGCACTCCGACGGCCCCGTTAAAAGGCTACTTCAACCATTTTATTGGTTGGAGAAGATGATGTGCCAGACTGGGGATTTATCTCTTCTTTACCCCCATCTTGTTGTCGTATGCGTCGAGCTTCTTCATGCCCTCGTCCATATCGTCCAGGTTGATCCCCAGGTACTTGAGCGTCTCAGTAGGGGATTCGTGTCCGAGGAACTTGGAGATGGTCTCTATCGGCACTCCCGCATGGTAGAGCCTGCGGCCGAAGGTCCTTCTCAGGTCGTGGTTGGAGAAATGGAATCCCACCTTCGGTCTGAGAGGGTCCAGGACGGCATCGTCCAGGCTTCCCGTGTGCTCCCTGTAGTAGCCCACGTCAGGGTGGTTCTTGTAGTGGCACCACAGGAGGACGTATCCCGGGTCCTGCCAGTGGGGGATGTTCTCCCGGGCGATTTGGACGATCCTCTCGCGTTCGTCCAGCCACCTGTTGAGGACGGCCCTGGTGTCCCTATGGAAGCGTACGGTCCTGTACTTCCCGTTTCCGCGTCCCTTTCCCCTGACGTTGAAGTGGGGTTTGGTGCCGCTGTCTTTGATGTCGCTGAGGGTGAGGCGGCAGCACTCCGCGTTCCTGAACCCAAGGCACAGCTCCAGATGGATGACTATATCCTGCAGGGGCGTCTTCTTCACATCCATGAGGGTCTGGTACTGGTCTTCCTCGAGCCAGTGGACGTTCACCCTCATGTCCTGGGAGAATTGGGGGTCCATGTCCACTATCGTATAGTTCCTGAAGAACTTCAGATAGCGGTTGAGATAGGCGATCTCTCCCTCGAGGTAACTGTCCAGTTTCCCTCTGGCGCGGTATTCGTCCATGATGTAGTTAACCGCATCCTCATCGATCTTGAACGGGGAGGCATCGAAACCGCCCGCTTCGAGGATCCTCGTCATGCGGCGGAGGCTCCACCTGCATTTGTCGCGGGTGTATTTCTTGGCGTTCCTAAACTTGGCGTTCAGGAACTCATAGATACAGCCGTCCGGGGTGTGGACGTTCCTGGTGTTGGTCTTGCCGCCGTACCCGACATCCGCCTTGGGACGGCGCGCACTGCCGCTGTATATATTGTAATTTGGATAAGATTTAAACGATGTCAAATCTTCCTGCCTGTCGGGAGAAATCCTAGAGGGGTGTTTGGCGACCAAACTCAGCACCCCCCTTCAGTGATTTCTTTCATCGCTTTCTCGAGGATTGCTTCCTCTACGAAGTCGTTGATCGTTCTGTACTTCCTGTCCTTCACTAGATTGTGGACCCAATCCGAGAGGGATTGGGACACCTTCCCGCAGAGGACGGCTCTCCTCGGCCCGGAAAACTGGCTCCCTGGCACATTGCTTTCTTTAGTCATTTCTTCACATCCTGTAATCGGTTTTTTATCCTTCTCGGACTCCAGGTTTCCAGGGCCTTCCACACCAGCATGCGGATTGCTTCGCTGCGGTTGCGGAAATAGCCCTGACCGATGTATCCATCGATGATCTCCATCTCACTTGCCGTAAAACGGCAGGTGACTACGCTTGTATTCGAAATCGTGTGTTTTCGCCTCCATATCAACTGTTGATATACATGTAGAGTTGATAGAATATTTAAAATGTGTAGTTGATAATATATGAAATGTTGATATCCTTTGGTGAATAAGAAGAAAGAGGGCAAGGAGAGTCTCCGGTTCAACGTGAGCGTCACCCAGTTATGCTACGACAAGATTCAGGAGATGATGGCAAGGGCAGGTATGTTCCGCGGGCTGTCCGATTTTGCGATGACCGCATTCAGGGATTTCCTTTTCAGTTCAGTATCCAATTACCGCATGATATTCGATAATGTGGAGAAGGATGCAAAGAGGCACAGGGTTCCGAAGGAAGAGATATTGGACACATTCTATCAGGAGATGTATGATGCCATCGTTGCATTGGGGCAGGTGGCCGATGAATTCTTTGGAACCGGGTTCGTAAGGCAGATACACGTCTCCATCCCGTACGATCTGCAGAACGCAATCCAGAACTTTGGGTGGAGCCAGAACAATCTCCAGATTCTGTTCAGGGTGTCGTTCTACTTCTACATCAAAAAAATGCAGACCAACTGCGAAGAATGGGATGATTTGAGGAAAAAACTGCTGGAATACATCCCCAGGGAAACGGAGTCTGTGATCAACGCAAGGAAGAATTACGCTTCGTTGTGGCTTGATAAAGAATCTACCGATTGGGATTGAGATTCGGTTTGTTATGTGAAATGGTGTGGCCAATCTTTCACATAAAATCATATGAGGGATAATCGGATAGTTAACTTCAACTTTGCCTGCGAAGAGCAACCCGAGTCCCTCGAAGAATCAGGTACACAAAGTCATTTCAGGGGCAGTTCAGGATTTGATAGGAGAGATGACACCATATCTGAGTACACTTCCATATCTCTTATCGGGATGACTGTGGTTATTTTGTTCCCCGAGTCCTTGATACTGGATCCGCAGTGATATATTCTGCAGTCTTTGTCGCCATGATCAATCACCATGAATCTGTCATGTACACGTCCACAGGATGATTTCAAATCAATATTTAATCCTGGGCATTCTGATTTGAAATCTTCCATATCAACTTTCCTTAGCGACGGTCTTGATTTATTATCGCTGATTATGGTTATCTTAACTTTCGATTTGGCATTGGCTAGATGATGCAATGTCTTTATTCCGATGTAATCGTCAATGAGGATAATATTCGATTTGGCAGTTTTACAAATTTTCGCATATGCTTCATCAGCTTTGAAAGGTTCACCGTCCAGTATAAGTAATTCTTCATCTGAAACAGAGTCCAGGAACACCTTCATGAGGTCCGAAAGGTCATCTTTAGTGACCATTTTGTTCTTGATATCCCGGAGTTCACCTTCTAACAGGTATTGTTTGTTGGAAAGTTCGAGCATCTCGTCACGAGGCAGCATATCGCGATAGCGACGGATGTAGTGGGACATCTCAACAAAAGCCTCCATAATCTGGATGCTGGCAGAAATTGCTCTGTCGGTATGGAGAACTGATGTGAGCATTGCCACACCTTGTTCGGTGTAGGCGTAAGGGAGATATTTTAGGTTGGATCCACGGCCTCCGTTCAAGATGCCAATTTGGAATCTTGAACATTCTTCATCCGTAAGCTGAAAACAGAACTCCGGGGGAAAACGGGAGATATTGCGTTTCATCGCTCTGTTGAGATTTCCTGTGGAAGTTCCAAAATAAACCGCAATATCCCTGTCTAGCATTATCTTGCGATCGCGTATTACGAGAATATGTCCGGCAAGCTCTCTTTTGTCGATTAATGGAGATTGCTCTGAACGGATATCGGATAGTTTATCATTCAAAGGAACCACAGGAATGGCATGTCATAGATAGGATATTATTGTGACGGAGAAGGTCAACTCGATTACAGAAAATCTGCCCTGACTCTTAATCAGCACGGATAAATGTGTTATTCAGTTTAGGAATATTGCATTCGATGTACCGATATCGCTAAGAGGGGCTGTTACATGATGCCGATGCTTATTTTACGTCATTGATTCCTCCTATGGTTGTTTTACGCGTCAGAAATAATCCTTGTTTTTGAGAATGGTTTTACGGCCGTATTTTATACCTGTTACCGAGATTATTGACTGTATATGTCCGCCAACAACGTGTTCGTGTCCTACAAGTACCATGACAGCGATGTGAAGCCGCTCGGCAATTACGCCACGACAGTCCGCGATTATGTCGACTATTTAGAGAGGATGTTCGACGGGTCCGAGAAGGTGTACTACCGCGGAGAGGAGGACGGTAACGATCTGTCGAATCTTACCGAGGACACCATCCGCCAGATCCTGTCGGATAAGATCTTCTACACGACGGTCACCGTGGTGCTGATGTCGCCCAATATGTACGACAGGTCGCTGCCGGAGAACAAGCAGTGGATACCGTGGGAGATCTCGTATTCCATGAAGGAGACCAGCCGCGAGTCGGGAAAGAGTCATATGAACGCCGTTCTTGCCGTCGTCCTGCCGGATCGCAACGGGAAATACGATTATGCTGTGGAACAGCACAGATGTCACAGATCAATCCATACGGACCGGTTCTTTCCCATCATCAGGAAGAACATGTTCAACATCAGGAGTCCTGAGAAAGGCTGTTGCGAATGCGGATGCCAGGTGTATCGCGGCGTCTGCAGCTACATCCCTCTTGTGACCTGGGAGGATTTCATAAGCGACCATGCGGGATGCATCAAGAGGGCGCTGGATAATAAGGAGAACCAGGAGTCCTTCAACATCTGCAAGAAACTGGAACAATGAGGTGTGACATGTCGGACAAGGTGGATCATCTGAATATCATAGAATCCGCAATCACTAGGATGGCCGGGAATTCACTACAGATCAAATGTTGGTGTCTGGCCATCGTGAGCGCGGCCGTAGTGCTTTCCAGGAGCGTCATCATCGTCGCATGCGTACTGCCAGTGATGCTGTTCTGTTACCTGGATGTGAACTATCTGTCTCTGGAGAAGGCGTACCGCAACCTGTACGACGAGGTGCGTCAGAAGGACGAATCAGAAATCGATTTCTCGATGCGTTTCACCCCCGTTCCGAAGATCATATCATTCAAGTCGTGGTCTGTCTGGCCGTTTTATCTTTCCATGGCAGTTTTGCTGATAGCGGTATCTCTCATCAACTATCTGTGGTGATGCCGTGGGAAGGAACGTGTTCGTTTCGTACAAGTATGCGGATTCCAGCGTCAGGCAGTTCATCAATTCAGGATACAGGACGACGGCCAGGGATTATGTGGACGTCATATCCAGAATCTTTGACAGGACTGACAGGTTCTATTTCAGAGGAGAGGATGACGGGGAGGATCTTTCCGAATATGACTACAAGACGATTGAGAGGAAACTGGCGGACAGAATGTTCTACACGAGTGTCACGATAGTCCTTATCTCTCCCAGGATGTTCGAGAATGTCCGTGAGATAGAACAGTGGATCCCCTGGGAGATATCCTATTCCCTGAAGAACAAGACACGTTCTGACGGCAGCAGCAATATGAATGCGATTCTGGCGGTAGTTCTGCCTGATAGGAACGGGAGCTACGATTATGCCATGTATTCGGACGGGCGCCGTACATTCGTCAGAGAGAAGGCCTTTTTCGAGATCATCCTGGCGAATATGTTCAACAGGCGGGGAGTTGATCATTTCGAGGACAGATACGGAAATCCAATGTACGTTCACGGCAACAGCTACATTGCACTGGCGAGATGGTCGGATTTCCGCTCCAATCCGGAGCACTATATCGATCTGGCACTCAGGAACCGGGGGGAATGGGATCGGTTCGATATCGTGAAGAGGATAGATGAGAGGTGGGTTTCGTGAGTATGAATAATCTTGAATTTGATAGACAGGCTAATAACGGACGCGATTGATTCACTCATCATGGTTGCACCACAAGACAAACTCTACCAGGTTTTCATTAGCTCAACATATACAGACTTAATCGAAGAACGGAGGGGTGCAATAGAGGCCGTACTTAGTACGAATTGTATCCCAACCGGAATGGAACTTTTTCCCGCCTCCGATGGCGATCCTCTTGTTTATATAAAGAACGTAATAGATTACTGCGATTTCTACGTATTGATTATATCTGGCCGGTATGGTACAATAAGGGAAGATACGGGGAAGAGTTATACTGAGGAAGAGTATGAATATGCGGTATCCAAGGGAAAAACGGTTTTGGTGTTTATCAACGAATCCGTAGAGAACATTACGCCGGAAGACATAGCTTCTGTGCCGGAAAAAGAAAAAATAAAACAATTCGTTGAGAAAGCATCGAAAGGGAGACACAGAAGAACTTGGAATACGCCTGATAAACTAAAACTTGAAATTGTTCTAGCCTTAAGTGATCAAAGGAGAACTGGTAGTGCTGTAGGGTGGATACGTGCCGATCAGGGCAATTCAAGTGAATTAATGTCAAAATATATTGCTCTTGTTGATGAAAATACAAAATTGAAAGAAGAAAATGCATATCTGAAGAGTCAAAATAATGATTCGGATTTCATCGATAGATTATTGAACGATGATTTAACAAAACCAGAGATGGTCATTATTCGCAAGATTCTTCAAAAGGACTGTGCCACGGTCAATCTTGGTGATTTTTTCATATATTATGAAGAAGGGGGGCGCAGAATCGAAGATTATACTGAGAGCGATATTTCTACATCCATGATGCAACTTGATAAGATGGGTGTGGGGCAGGCATCAATGTATTATTCTATCGAGGAAGTAGATCGTTTCGTATTGAACGACAGAGAGTTTAGATTGATTAGAAAGTCTAAGGAAGTACGTGAAAAGCTTGGTGTGTGAGGATCAATCCTTCTTCTTGTGAGTAAATGTTGTAACAAGAAGGGCATTAGTCTTTCGATAAAATCGGAAGATGGTTTGTCCCTCCTCGTAATTTTTCTTTTAGATCATGATGTAATGTTGTCCCAATGACAATCTTCCATTGGATGGATAAATCCTCCATCCCCCTCAATCTTCCGCAAAACGTCATTTTTGGCATTGGATGGGCTGGTCGATAACCTATCGCGAGTTTTGTTAAATATTGGTAGAATGCATATTGTATACGCTCTCCCGCAGAGTCTCCGAGAAGGGGATTGTGCGATGTAACATTCCAAGGGGCCGGGGGAGAGCGGGACCCTGCGGAACAGGGTGCCCCCCCCCGTCATGATGGGGAGGAGATCCCCGCGAAACCGGAGGTGCAGGAGATTCGAAACGAAGAGAAAGACGGAAAAGGATCCGGATGCACGTCTGGGTCGAGAAACTACTTCAGATGTTAACTCAAAAGGTGAAAAAATGAATGCAAAATCATGTAAGATTGGTGTGTTCGCATTTGCAATCGCAGCCATGATGATGGTGGCAGGCGTATTCGTGATTACGAACACTGATGATTCAGAAGCAACTACGCTGACTCCGACTGTGAATGTTTACTACTACTATGAAGGAAATTGGGAGTGTTCGCCAGAGGTCGCATATGATCTTTACCAAGCGATCGATGGGGCCAAAGATTACTTCGAATACACAATCACTACTTCAAATGGAAGTTGGGTTTCTGGATACAATCCCAATATGGACTACGGAAAGATATCTCAGGTTAATGGATCTGGTTCGTTTGCAATTTATGCATACGATGGCGTATCGCAGTGGGTGAACGTTACAACCTCCTCTCTTGGATGGATAAGGCCGTTTGCGGATTACGGTGCCATTGTGAATGTCCCCAATGCTGACATTTCTGCATCAGCGAATGTGGCAATCGTGACTGGAGCCGAGAATGTAAATGACATTACGGGAATGATTGCTCTGGGGGACGTTCACGGCCACACAAACACTCTGTACAAGTTCACTCTTCACGATAATGTTGGTACATTGTCCTTTGCCAATGTTCCCGTAAAGACCATGGTCAATGGGATTTGGACAACGGTGTTCATATCTGCATCAGATATTAAGGGAACGAACTACTTTGATGTATATGGATACGGATCGGATGCATATCTCGCATTGATTGACGCAGTCGGTGCCAGTCTTGTTAGTGACAACATGAACAGCAATAAGATTGATGCATGGGTTGAGCACCAGGTATTTGATGAAAACCAGGTGTACCTGTATTCCTACTATACATACTACTCCTGGGTAGTTAGCCTGTTCGGAGTTGGGACATCCTCGAGCATCACATCCACATCGAGTACATACTGGTATTGGATGTCCAGTGCGCCCAGTAACCCGTATTTGAGCTATAACTTCGGTTATTACTCACAGTTGACCGGTGCATACAACAATGAGGGTTCTGCGTTCAACTACACTTACTATACGGAGACATATCCGTTGTGAGTTAAACCGGGGGGGATAAAATCCCCCCCTTTCCTCGATTTGGCGTAATATGTGTGATGCACCTGTTGTGCCACATAGGGGTGGTACCATCAAAGAGAAAATATCCGCCACAGCTGTGGTTTTTCTTATCTTAGTAGTTCCGCTGGGGCTGTGTATTGGGGAGTCTGATGCAACTTCCTCCGCGGATTATTCAGTCAATCTGACATCGAACACCGTCATCGATACGGAGATTCCCTTGTCCACGCAGTCATTCACCATCGAGTGTACGATGTCTGGCAGTGAGACACAGGTTCCTTCGGTCGACAGTCATCCCACTGTGGTGAGGATGCCTTTCATTGGGTACGGATCTCAAGTCACCAATCCGGAGAATATCAGTGCGGTCGTTACATCAGTAGAAGGCAGTGTTGCTATTGTCACAATAACGATCGACTCAGAGAATGGACTGAACGCTTACGAACTCTACAAGATTGCTGTCTGTTCCAAAGCCGTATATTTCCTGACTGCCGGATCGACGATTGCATCTGTATCAGTCTCGGATCTTTCTGATGGTGCGATAGATGTTAATCTTGCCGACGGGGATACACAGGCCATTTGGATTAGCGGATTGGGTACGACATTCACGCTCGACAATAACAGTCAGTCCTGGATTACTGCTGAGCAGAAACTTGTCACTAGGAGCGCAGGAATTGCATTTATCAAACTCTCTCTCAGCGGTATCGAGGCTGGAACGTACGGATTCACCATAACTGGTAGTGACAATGTGGCCCATGCGGTGAGTTTGAACATCGTCGATGGTTCGCAGCTGCAGATTGTTAAGCATCATGTCACATATGCTTTGGACGGCGGTTCGGGAACTGTACCGACTCAGGAGGATGTCGCGGAGGAAGGGACATTCACGGTCCAATCCTACGATGGTACCAAGGACGGATTTACATTTGGCGGATGGAATGACGGAACAAACACTTACAACGCAGGCGCAATCTACACTATGGGAACATCCGATGTCACCCTCACCGCGATATGGAATGACATTCCTGCAACGGCGGATTATTCAGTCAATCTGACATCGAACACCGTCATCGATACGGAGATTCCCTTGTCCACGCAGTCATTCACCATCGAGTGTACGATGTCTGGCAGTGAGACACAGGTTCCTTCGGTCGACAGTCATCCCACTGTGGTGAGGATGCCTTTCATTGGGTACGGATCTCAAGTCACCAATCCGGAGAATATCAGTGCGGTCGTTACATCAGTAGAAGGCAGTGTTGCTATTGTCACAATAACGATCGACTCAGAGAATGGACTGAACGCTTACGAACTCTACAAGATTGCTGTCTGTTCCAAAGCCGTATATTTCCTGACTGCCGGATCGACGATTGCATCTGTATCAGTCTCGGATCTTTCTGATGGTGCGATAGATGTTAATCTTGCCGACGGGGATACACAGGCCATTTGGATTAGCGGATTGGGTACGACATTCACGCTCGACAATAACAGTCAGTCCTGGATTACTGCTGAGCAGAAACTTGTCACTAGGAGCGCAGGAATTGCATTTATCAAACTCTCTCTCAGCGGTATCGAGGCTGGAACGTACGGATTCACCATAACTGGTAGTGACAATGTGGCCCATGCGGTGAGTTTGAACATCGTCGATGGTTCGCAGCTGCAGATTGTTAAGCATCATGTCACATATGCTTTGGACGGCGGTTCGGGAACTGTACCGACTCAGGAGGATGTCGCGGAGGAAGGGACATTCACGGTCCAATCCTACGATGGTACCAAGGACGGATTTACATTTGGCGGATGGAATGACGGAACAAACACTTACAACGCAGGCGCAATCTACACTATGGGAACATCCGATGTCACCCTCACCGCGATATGGAATGACATTCCTGCGACTTTTGATTATGATGTCACAGGTAGTCAGGCAGCTTTAGCTTCTGAACTTTCTATCAGTGTCAATTCTTACAATATTAAATGGTTAAATTCCATGGGTGTGAAAACCACTGGAGGCACGGTTGACGATTCTTCCATAACCGTGAAAATAAACGGTGAGGTTTCTTCCGATATTGGGGTATCAATTGATAGAGCCACAGAATCGACAAATTATGCTGTTATTCATCTTGTTGTGAAGGAGCAACTACCTATTGCTTCTGTGATTACAGTTTCAGTTAATAATCAGACAGGTCAGCTGTTTTCGATGGGTTCGGTTGCATCTGTGACAATATATGTTGCAGGATACAGCGAGGGAACAGTCGATTTGAGCGGAGGATCCACCGATCCGTTGGAATTGGATGCAGCCGTTTGTTCTACAGGTATTCATTATATAACAATTCGCGGGGTAACATCTGTTCCGAGTGAAATAGCCTGTGCAGGAATAGTTTTCGACATTCCTGAAGCATATATGGTCAGCAGTTCTATCAATAATGGATTCGTGCAGATTCCGATTAGTACAGACAGATCTTTGATAAACGGACTTCATGAAGTTACTGTGGTGATGGGAAATGTAACTCATAGATTCAATGTGAACATTGTAAATGGTACGGCACCAGTTACATCCCATGACCAGGATTATGTCCTATCTATACAGCTTAACGAAACTGTGTCGGATTCAGCAAATGTTGTGTTGGACGTAGAGGTACAAAAAAGTGCCAATGCAGCCAACCTTGATGATATGCGTTTGTTAGTGGTTGCGAAATATTCTGGAGAATACTATGTGTTCAATTTCTACAGTAAACCCGTGATGGATGGTAACAATGGTACTGACAGGGTCGTCTTGTCAAAACAGAATCTGTCATGTGTGATAGTAGAGGTTGTAGATGGAATTCAAACACTGGATGTAACATTCTACGGGGTTGGCACATATACAGTATGAGGTCTTATGATGCATCGCGGTGTAATTGTCGCAACAGTGTTGACACTAACCTGCTGTCTGTTGATGGCAATACCTGAGTATTCCGATGCAGACGGGGATTTGCCAGTAATTACACTGGATGTTCCAGAGTATGATGGCGGATACCTTTCGTATTCGGGTACGTCAACGACTGGAATAGTAAATCTCAGATTGTATTCTGCAGATGGGGCCGGGTATGCCTCTGTAATAGATGCAAGCATAGTCAACAACGGTTCGTATTCTGGTACAGTAAATGTAGGTATTCTTGATGGAGGGCGTTATGAGCTACGGGCTTCATACAATCAGACAATTGTGTCCAAAACATTTCTAGTTGGGGATGAATACATCGCGATTACATCCGTATCGTATGAAAATGGCCTTCTGAGGTACAGTGGTGAGACAAATGCTAGTCTTCTAAATGCAATCGTATACAACGATAGTTATCGTTCTGTAATAGTTGCATCGATTCCTCAATCTGGCAGTTTCAATGAAATTGTTAACTTAGGGGAGTTGCAAGGTGGCGATTATACCTTGAAAGTAATGGGGTCACGTACTGAACGTACGGTCACATTTTCGGTCGAGGGGGAGATAACCGATCAATCGACATACAGCGAGGATGGAAAAACACTCATTGTCTGTAGGGTAGCGAACGGATCCGAATACATCATCCCAAGTCACGTTGAGAAGATTGCAGACGGTGCCTTTGATAGTTCTAATATTGATAAGTTAGTCTTGACCAAAGATCTTGAGTGGAACATCACAATCAAAGATAACAGGTTCCCGATGCAGGTTGCAGGTATTACTGAATTAGATATACATGATGGTGTAACGTCAATCCCGGATTATTTGTTTGCATGCTCAAACATTGAAAGATTAGTGATTCCATCATCGGTAAAGATTATCGGGGTAAAGGCGTTCTATAGCTGTCCAAATCTCAACTACGTCGAATTCCAATCGGATTCTAAGATTGAGACTATCGGACAGTTTGCCTTCAGCAATAATCCAGGTTTGAGGGATGTTCAATTCGGTTCTTCGGCAGACGGCTATTCATGTTCTTTAGAAAAAGGCTGTTTTTATTCCAGCAATTTAGGTACGGTTCGTTTTGATAACCAATTCAATCTGTATTCTATAGGAGACGGTTGTTTTGCCAATTGCAATAATTTTTCGATGCTAATTGGAAATGAGAATGAAAAAGCCATCCACATTCCTGGAACCGTCGGTTATCTGGGACATTCTGCTTTTGCATATGTTCAACCTGCTGTAACGACCCAGGAACCTGGAAAGAATACCTTTGCCGGTTTAATCGGGTATACAAAGGGAACAAATTTCCTCACAGGATCAATATCTGGATATGAGTTGATATTCCAATCCAACAATACTTTAACGAGAATTGAGCAAAAATGCTTTGAGGGTATGACCTTCAACAGAATAGATATTGGCGAATGTCACATTCTAGAGTCAATTGGTGCGGGTTCATTCAACGGGTGTTTGAATGTTGGGAACAATAATTTGATATTGCCATCCTCGATAAAAACAATTGAGGATGGGGCTTTCAAGTGCAATGGTCAACCTGGTGATGTCAAAGGAATGAGAGATATTGAATTGACGGTACCAGCAAACGTAGAATTTGTGGGAGAGTATGCTTTTTCAGGTTTATCTAATGTATTATCTTTCGAAAGTAACTCTAAGTTACAGATTCTGAAGGAGGTCAGTTCATCGGATTTGTACCGCTTGGTGGATCTGTCGAATTGTCATGAACTCAAGCAATTGTATGCCGATCGTTCTCCCGTTAAATCACCGGTTGGTCTGTTCTATGTGAAATACATAGGGTTTGTTGCAGTAGATGGGGCACCTGTGGCAAAGATCGATAATAACTTACTGGATATAGGGGCCGATACGGTTGCAATCGCTTTGCCGAGAGATAATCTCGGCAATGTGACGTGTTTATCCGACAGTATAACGATAACCTGTGACCCATCCAATCCGTACTTCAGCTATATTGACGGTATTCTATCCTTAAAAGACGGTGTACAGAATAAAATCCTTTACATGACAAACAAGACTTCAATAAAACTCGGTTCAGAGTTAAACTCCGGTACAATAATCGCTGCCGACTCGTTATCTGATTCACTCAGGACACTGTACATCGATAATCCCAATATTCGCCTTGAGAATTCACTGATAGGTGGGTCAAATAATCTGAGAAGCGTATTCATAACAGCCAATCCAATATCTTGGAGCATCCCGCTGGTTTTCCTTGAGGTACCAGAAGGGGTTTCGTTCTATGTGCCTCACACATTATCACAGGAGGATCTGTTATATCTAATGGGTGCTGGCGATGTCTATGTGGGTTACGCTTCAGGAAATAGTACCATTTATGTACCAATCACTTACAATGGTTCAGCAATCCATCTGGGCGATATTGCCACAACCGATAGCAGTTTCTCCGCCGATATTACATCTTCCGGATTTGTTTCCGACGAGGTTGATTATCTCGCTATAGGCGCTTGTGTCATGTCTAATGGTAGTAGGGTGACAATTACTAACTATTCTGAAGCACAATCGATTGTAATTCTGAAGATAGTGAGCGCTCTCAAAGAATCTGGCAGGACATTTACGGTTCAATTTGATGGTTATGGTGGCACTACTCCTGAGGGGAAAGGCATTGTTACAATCAGCGTCAATGAAGGATCGGTCATCGACCAGTCCTGTGTGCCAGTTTTCATTAATCCGTTGTTTGAAGCAGACGGGTGGGTTGATGAGAGTGGCATCAATTTCAATATAGGCGCAACTGTAAACAGGGATTTGGTTTTGAAGCAGGTGTGGAAACAACGTGCACCAATCATTAAATTGGATCAAACATCCGCTGCGATATATCTTGGAGGCGAATTGTCAGATAGCACCATCATATATTCTGGAGGTCCGCTGGAATTTGTAGCTGAACCTAGACCTGGTTACGAACTAATTAATTGGATTGTCAACGGTGTCGATTGTGGAACGGCATCAGAGACATTGATCTTGGAAAGTCTGACTTCTGACCTCGATATCGCTTTGACATATCGTTATTACTCCTTGAGTTCTGAAATCAATTCTGTAAACAATACGGGATTGCCAACAACTGATGAAATATCGGAATTGGTCAAGGCGTATGCCGTGGGCGGATATGTGGATACAACAATGTCTACATGGAAGGGTACCGCATCGGTTCCGTTGATAGTCGATAATTATCTCTATATCCGCATTGCGGAAAGTCTGTACAAGATAGAGTCCGATACTGGATATATGGTAAAGCGCGTGGACTCTCAATCTCGCACTACTTTCTATCATCATCTCGGATATGGGGATGGAAAGATTATAGACTACAATTCATCAAAGGTTTATGATTTGGATTTGAACCAGCTGTATGTCTTGGAGAAGACCATATCCTCTGCATACTATTACGATGGATTATTCTATGTGCTCGGTGAAAAAGTTTATTCTTTCAGTCCCACAGACGATAATCCTCATTCATCAGATGAAGTAAAGACCCTCAATTATATAGGCAAAATCGAGAATATTTATGGGTCATACGGTACTTTCTCTCACGAATTCGTGGGAGATGTGGTTTATTGCATCACAGCGGAAGGAAATAATCGTGGTATCGCCGCATTCAACCTAAAGACTGGGGAATCAATCAATAAGAACTTGAGTAGTTTGACCTCCATGTATCTTGATGACGGCTGGATATCCTATTACGATGGGTATCTATTTGTTACATCATATTCAGAGGGTTTGTTTGGCGCAGTAGCCACTACCCATGGTGACAGAATTGCCTATCTGCCTGTTGACGGCATGTCCTTTGGGGACGACAAATATTACGAATCAACTCAGCGTACTTTCTCAGGAAAGTTGGTTGTTTATGATGAAAGGGCATTTGTGACCCTCGGCGGTTCATTGATTGTGTTTGAATTCCCCGAGGACATGAGCAATCTGGATCTGAACAATCTGGTGCATAGGGCCACGACTTTAGCTTGTGGACACGGGAATTTTGTTCTTGATGTGAGTCATATTAATGAAGAGGGTTCCCCGATTTACGCATATGGGATCCCGTATGATACTCATTACAACGAGACCTTATGGGTTGCTGTAGATAAGCGCGGGGTTGCTTCATCGCTACCTGTATATTCGACCGAGAGGGAATGGAATTCTCAGACCGTCCGTTCGGACATTGATGGAAGAATGATCTGGTACAATGATTCTGGCTGGGTGTATTCGTATACAGTATCAGAAAAGAACGTTTACTACTTCTTCATCGAGGACGGCGATTCCGCAATCTGGTACAAGGCATACGGCGCCAACGCAGCCGATGCGCTCGCATCCTTAGGCGATAGTGTGGCCACGCTCAACGCTGCCAAGATCATACAAACGGTCAACGGTCACTCCGTCACCGATGAAATAACCCTGCAGATGCTGAAGGCCACTTACGGAACCACGGACAACAATGGTCAGTTCAACAATCTCGACCAGTATTCATGGGTCAACATAACCAACCTGGGCGACACATCCTATTCACTGAACCACTACTTCCGCATCATCTGCGGAAACGGAAGCTCCGTCTCACCCGGTGATATGTTCACATACATCGATAATGGCGAGACCAAGACCTACACCTTCGCCGACAACATCGGCGACAGGAGCATCATCGGTAAGCAGCTCAGCAGAGGCACGGACGTCGTGTACATCAGATTCATGGAGGACAATACCGAGATCCCTGGAACCGCATCCATTGTCAAGAACGGATCCGAGGCGAAGGTACACTTCCCCGATGTGGTCAAGGTAGGATACGTTCCGATCTGGAAGAATGGATCCGGCGAGGAGATCATGGACATCTACGGACTGATATTTACATCCGATGCATCATTCTATCTCACATGGGAGCCTCTTCCTCCGGGATACATAGTTTCCGCTGCGATGAATGTCTCCGGCGACGCCACCGAATGGTCGGCGAACGTGAACATCAGGACAGGTGCGGGCACAACCGAAGGTCTGCAGATCAAGGTAACGGCCGTGACCTCCGACGGAAGGGTGTTCACCTATTCCAATATCACCAATACCAACGGAACGATCTCGGGCACCATCGATGCTGCGGATGTCGTTCTGATGTACGTACGTGTGGTCGATGAGCACATCGACGGTAACATCGGATACGTCATGATCGGGAGGGGAGTGACGGCATGAAGGGAAGATTAGCATTGGCAACGGTTCTGATGTTGGTGATGATCCTGTCGGTCATCCCGGTGTCCTCGAGCGACGCTGATGGGGAGTACTTATTCACATCTGCGAATTACGATCCTGCCGAAGGGAAGGTATCGTTCTCGGGAACATTCGATACCGACGTATCAGTCTCCGTGCACGCTAACGGATACTATTCCGGAGAGACAGTATTCTCCCTGACAGACGGGGTATTCTCCGGAGACATAACGGTGGGGGAGCTTGCAAAGGGCGTGTACAGGATAATCGCCATGTCCGTGGATGATCCGACAGATTATGTGATGGGTGATTTCCGTGTGGACGGGTATCTGTTCCTGGATTCTGCAACATATTCGATCGAGACCGGTAAGATCACTGTCGCGGGTAGATCATCCGACAGGGATCTGGAGGCCTCCGTCGCAGATGCTTCAGACAACATCGTCCTTGACGGTGTCCCGATAATCTGCGGCGATGACTGCTGTTTCTCATCCGAGTTCTCCTTGGGTGCCGTTCCGACATCGGACCTCAAGGTCACGGTCTCATTGGCTGCGGAATCATCCGTAAAAGAGACCAAGACGTTACAGGCCCGTTTGGTCACGACCGATTCCGATCTGAGCGTATCCATGTGCGTAGGAGAGTCGGAAGCCGTCCATCTGAATGTGGTCGGTTGCACTTACTCCGATCTTACCATTTATTCGGCTGATACGGCCATTGCAGGGATAACATTCTCAGTGGATACAGGCGACATCGCGATCAGCGGATTGTCCGTAGGTCAGACAGAAGTGGTCGCATCCATTGGGGATTCCGTGGTCAGATTCGCCGTCACGATCAATGAAGTACCGCCGCACGATTCAGTGTACACATTCACCCTTCGTATGGACCTTGATTCGGAAATAGCCGATTACGGTCAGTCCAACTACAGCGCATCCGACCTCAGGAATGGTATAACTCTAATTGCTATCGGAACTAACGCCGGTGAGGCGCTGGAATCTGCCCTGAATGATGCAAAGCTGCCATGCCATTTTTGGACCAAGGAGGACAATTCCATAAGATACTGGGTGGACGACATACTCGGTCTGGGTGATGTCAAACTCGAGAACGGGGATTGGAAATATTGGGTACAATTCCAGGTTGTTGACGGTACAAGGACATATAACCAGTGGTCATTGGGATTCTATACTGAAGGCGGTATGTTCGAGATCGTATATGGTATCACCAACGATCCAAGCAACCGCGTCACGATCGATGTGCCTGTAGCGGTCTCAGGACTGGTGTACAACGGTCAATATCAGACAGGTGTCGCCAGCGGAGAAGGATATACCGTTCAGACAGACAGGGCGATGAGTGCGGGCACATACTCAGCGGTATTGAAACTCGAGAAGGGATACATATGGTCGGACAACACCCTTGAGGACAAGGTCGTTACATGGTCGATATCCAAGGCAATACTCACTGCTACATATGCCGGAGAGGTCATTAGGGAAGGCACTGCGCCGGCATTCAAAGTCAAGGTCACCGGATTCGTCGGGAACGACAATGAGGAGATGTCGGGGTATGAAGCACCCGTCCTGACCGCGACCGATCTTTCCGTAGGGGTCCATCATCTCACACCTTCCGGAGGTTCTGCTGTGAACTACCGGTTCGTCTACGTCCCGGGTGACCTGGAGATCGTGGCATCATCATCCCCCGTTCATGTGCATACGTGGGACGAGGGCGTCATAACGACACAGCCCACATGCACTGCGGACGGTGTCAGGACGTTCACATGTACCGAGTGCGGCGAGACCTATACCGAATCCGTATCCGCGTCGGGTCACTCCTGGTCTGAGTGGACGGTGGTGACACCAGCCACCGAAGAGCACGACGGTGTCAAGGAGCGCACATGTTCCAGGTGCGGAGAGAAGGAGACCGCGTCCATACCCAGGATAATCGTCATAGACAATGGGGACGGAACCAGTACCTCCGTCGAGACGCAGGCTGATGGTACCCAGGTGAAGACTACTACGGGTGCCGCCGACGGTTCGGTCACCGTTGAGAAGACCAGTGAGAGCATCGATGATAACGGCAACGAGGTCGTTAACACACAGACGACCAGGACCGAGGCCGACGGTTCCTACACGAAGGTCGACGAGACCATCGTGACCGAACCGGACGGAAAGTCATCGAACACCAAGGTCACGGATACGGAAAGGACGGTCACTGACAATTCCGGTAACCAGGCTTCTGTCAAATCCACGGAGACGGACATCACACAGTCCGACGGTACCAGCATCAGCGTGAAGAAGACGGATACAGCCGTCGGAGGCAGTACCACAACAGAGATCACCGCAAGTGCATCATCTGCCGACGGCAGTGTGCAGACGATTGCGGAGAAGTCCTCAGGCGATTCTGTCGAGATGGTCACGGAGATGAAGGCCTCTGAGGAGGACGGCACATGTGTTGTTTCGAATGAATCTGTCCAGGCAGCCCTCCAGCAGCAGGAGGCCATCTCCGATCTGGTCGGTCCGGAGATCGATGTGACGAAGATGCTGGAGATCACTTCGACAACCCGTGATGTCTCAGCATCGATAGGGAAGGAATCATTCGGAGACATGGCCGAAGCCGATGTGGACCTCAGGATCTCGTCCACTCAGGGTTCGATGACCATGGGCAAGGACATATTGTCAAATCTTTCCCAGAAGGATGATGTCACATTGTCCCTCGCAGCCACCGACCGCTCCTCCATGACGTCAGCACAGAGGGAGAGAATCGAATCCGGTTCCACTACCATCAGCCTCAGGGCAACTGCAGGCGGCGAGAGCATCGGCGACGAGCTCGGAGGGAAGGTAACGGTCTCGGTCAAGCATATCGCAGCCGAAGGCAAGAAAGCCGTCGCATATTACGTGGACGACAACGGAAAGATGACGAAGGTCGCGGACCAGTCCTATGATGCGGTGAAAGGGGAGATGACCATGGTCCTCGACCACTTCTCAATCTACACCATCGTGGACGAGGATCCTGTCGAGGATAAGGAATCGTCATATCCGATATTCATCTGTCTGGCGATCATCGTCGTGATTTGTCTGGCGATAATGATGCCCCAGGTGATGGGCAGGAAGCAGTGAACCTGTTAAAACAAAGCCCGCCCATAAGGGCGGGCGATAATTAACAGATGAGTTGTGTGTGACAAGCATTATAATCGGTAAGGGCGTATTAGTAGATATGATGTTCGAGGACAAGATCAGGATGATTGTCGACAGGGTCACTGAGCATTATGACCCGAAAGCAATCATAGTGTTCGGATCGGTCGCCAGGGGCGATTCTACCGAAGACAGCGATCTTGATATCGCAATCATCATGGATTCCGATCTCTCTGAGCATGAACGCAATGTGAAGGTCCGCGTTTGTATCGGGTCCATCGGCATGGCGATGGATCTGCTGGTCTTCACGCCTGAAGAGATAGAGGCTGAAAGGGACGATGAAACTTCGATAATATCGGAGATAATGAGGACCGGGGAGGTCGTATATGGTTCCGCATGAGACTGTGGAGTCATTGAGGGATTCTGCCGAAGAGGATCTTTGGACCGCAAATCTTGTCAAAGACAGGGATGATGAGAAAACGCGCATAATCTGTTTTCATCTGCAACAGTATGTGGAGAAGATGCTGAAGGCAAAACTATTGGAAAAAGGAATCCAATATCCAAGGAAACACGACTTGGTAAGTCTGTTGGAGTTATTCGATAACAAGGAGATATTGGACAAACATATTGAAAATGCAGCAAATCTGTCCGATTATGCGACGGCATTCAGGTATGAGAGAAGAGTCCCCTCCATTGAAGAAATGGAAACTGCGTTTACCAGTGCTCACTCCATAGTTTCAGACATAAACTGTCTTTGATATTCAATTCAGTAAAACTGGAATTGTCCATTATTCGTTGTTATATCAACAATATGTGGTGATTTCATCATCTCAAAACGATCAACTGCGTCTTCTGTTGCGAACAACCGCTAACAGAAAGATTCCTGCAATAATAATAACTGGCATCACAATCAGAAGGATGTTGAATTCCTTCTTGTTGAGATCATCCTTGATATTGGCATCCGCCTTGGAATCGTTCCATGAGTCGTAATTATCCTTGGAGCAATGGATTGTTACAGGATCATTGAGAAAAACGGTGTCATCCAATACCGGACACGGCCCGTATGCATCGATATCCGACAGTTTGGTACAGTCCGCGAAGCAGTATTTCCCTAATGATTCCACTGTGGACGGAAGGTCGAACGATCTCAGCGATGTGCAGTTCCTGAACGCACCGTATTCAATGGAGGTCACCTTTCCGAGACTCAGTTCCGTAAGAGATGTACAGTTCCAGAACGCTTCCTGACCGATCGTTTTCACGGAATCCGGTATGCTGATTGATCTGAGAGATGGGCAGTTGTAGAATGCGGATGCTTTTATTTCGGTCGGGCTGCAATTGAATGTAACATCTGTCAGGGAGGTGCAGTAGCCGAATCCCCTGACAGGGATAGATTGTACGCCCGAACCGATCTTCAGAGTTTCGGCCGAGTTACAGATATAGAAACAGCCGTCACCCAGGTATCTCACGCTGTCCGGCACGGTTATTGATGTCAAAGCTTGGCAGTCGCGGTAGCATTCGAATCCGATGTATTCCGCAGACGGTGAAATCGAAGCATCCGTAAGCTCCATTGCAGAACGGAAGGCCTCGTCATGGATATGTATGACAGAATCAGTCATTTCGATGTTCTGGATATTGCAATAGTAGAAAGCGCGTTCGCGGATGTCCGTTACCCCCGATTCTATGCGGACCGAAACGATGTCGGTACGCCTCTCGACCTCGCCGCTGGGCTGCATGGTGCCGGAGAATGAATAAGGGCCGACAGACGTGACCTTCCCTCCGCCGATATCTGACTTGATTGTGATGGCACCGTCCGTGGGCGTCCCCCCTACGGCCATCCATCCGTCAGGGAATTGGGCATAGGTTATGCCGTCCGATGTCTCGGTCGTGATGGCGGTTTCCGTGCTCCAGCCTGTGGTTCCGGGAAGGTAGTGTACCCCCACACCCGTCGGGAATGCGTCGTCCATCGCAGGCCTGTCTCCCATGAAGTAAACGTCCGTGAGCTGCGTACAGCCTGTAAATGCTCCCGCTGAGATGCTCTTCACGTTTACGGGGATTATGACGCATTTGGCGGTGCATCCGTCGAACGCACCCGGAAGGATGTTGCGTACATCGTACCCCTCGAGAACGGTCGGAATGTGCACTACATTTCCAGCAGTGTCTGCATCCGTGATCTCGCAGTAATAGTTGGGATGCCCCGAACCGTACGTGTCGTAAAGATATACCGAACCGTCGGGTGCCGTCTCGGAGGAAGCGGCATCCGATCCTTCGTTCGGGATGTATATGAACAGAACTGAAAGGGTAATCAGCAATACTGTGGTTGCGGCGGCATATCTCATATCGTTTCCAGCCCGATCCCCGCCGCGGCTATCCTCGATTTCGGAAGGTTCTCCGAACCAACAATCACCAGGACGTCCCCTTCGGACATCCCGACGGCACGAATCTTCTTTGCGAATTCCGGATCGCGTTCATCCACTTTAACATCTGGCGGGAATATTATGCGATCGTTCCTCATGACGAACACGGAAGCGCCCTCCGACCCGTATTTGATCCCGATATCCCTCTGTTTCATACCGTTGGTGATAGCATCGGCCTTGTCCATGATGAGGATCCCCTGTTGATGCTCTCCTTTCACATAGGTGGAGCTTGTTATTCTGACGAATTTGATGGGGAGGCTTTCCAGGGTCTCCATGCCGAACTTGGATAGTTCGATCCCCTTCTGGTGGACATCTATCTGTTTCCAGGTTTTCATGGTCTTGAGGAGATTGCGGGTGCTCCCTTCCCCCAATCCCAGCTCTTCTGACAGGTCCTTGCGGCTGATGCATCCGTTCTCCACGATTATGTTCAGTGCGGCGAACAGATGGGCATCGGAATGCCTTGCCGCCGGTCCGCGGTTGGTCTCTGTGCTCCACTTCATCTCAGTTTACTTCCGTTCCTGCCGCATCGATGTACGGGACGATCGTTTCGAACACTATCTCAAGCGGGATGTCGAGTTCAAGTGCTATATCCACTGGTTTCTGCTCGTTCATATAGCGGATCAGGATGTCCGCCTCCGTCGGTCCGAGCCCGATCTTGTTGAGATAGACGAATCTGGAATAATCATCTGGCTGTTTCGACAGGCTGTCCACATCCTCTCTACTGATGGACAGGGGCTTCTTCCTGGGTTCCACTTTGTCGTTGGCCACCATGTCCTCTATGCGGGGGAGGATCTTCACACTGTCGCGCGGTATCTTCCCGCAATTTGGGCAGGTCGCATCGGATTGGTTCATGGCATCTTCCCAGCGCCTTCCGCAGATCTTGCAACGAACCATCAGTGTTGGGAGGTCATAGGTTCTGGATCTGCAATTGGGACAGACCGCCGGATGTTTGAGGTTAGTTATCCATTCATGCCCGCATCTGGCACACCTGATCTTCCGGGCGTTGGGACTGTTCCATATGGTGGAATGGCAGTTGGGGCACGATTTGGGATTGGGATTGGATTTGCGAATTTTCCATACATGGTTGCACATCTTGCATATGTGGAAGTCCCCCACTTTCTCGGGAGATTCCCTGGCGGACGGACCGGAGTGCCCGTTCTGATGTGTCATTCTGATCAGACGCGCCATTCCCTCTTGAAAAGTACTCTCGTCCAAATGCTCATCCCCAATTGGAGTATACATCCATATATATCGCGAGGGGTTTAACTATCTTATTTGGAATATCTTGATAATTAGTATGTGATAATATCCCAGTCTTACATAGTGTGTATTATCTTGAGTATAGGTATGTTATAAATTGGATTTATTAACCAGGCACATCGTCGATACGCGGCACCGGTCACAGGAATTTGTCTGCGGAATCATACAGGGCGATAGGATCCTCGGTGAAGATGGAGTCGTTGACGACGATCTTGTTGTCGGAATACGCTTTCATGATATGGTCGAATACAACCCTGATTTCTTTGAGCGGTTTCTGGAGACGTATCGCGATGACCTCGGGGCAGAAACCCATGAAATGGAGCGCGAGGATCTCCGCATCCAGATCGCTGAGGCCCAGGCGCTGTTTGAAATACGGGATGTTCTCCCGGTATTCATCGCGGTGCTCGTAGAGATAATCGGCCACATCTCTCCAGAAGGTTTCGTACTGGACCGAGAGTATCCTCAGCGAGAAATCCGTGACGTTGAGTCTGGCCCCTTTCAGGAACGATTCCAGACCTATGGAAGCCACGGGGTAGTCCCCCTGCCAAAGGTAGATGCATCCGTAATCGTAAAGATCGGTATAGGTGAGCTTCATCGACTCCCCCACCCACAACGTGACGGAGCCTTCCAACGCGAACGTGGGCGACATGTTCAGAGGAATCCCGCATGTTGGGCATATGGGGCTGTTCCGGGACAGCGAGGTCCACTCCGCATGGCAGAATTCGCAGTGGTACCTCTTCACGGCCTTACCGCTGCGTCTCTCGTAACAGTTGGGACACTGGTCGCCCTTCTTCTGATAGATGTAGATGGTACCGCAGTTTGAACACCTGGCGGTCTTGAGGGTCTCGTTCCATTTCGGGGATTTGCACGCAGGGCAGACCTTCACTCCTTCGGATCCATCGGGATTCGTGGACATCCATTTATGCCCGCATCTCTTGCATTGGAGTTTGAACGTAGTCTCGTTCCATTTCGTGGAGAAGCAGTTGGGGCATTTCTTCGGATTGTCGACCTTGTTCCTCCAGACGAATCCGCATCTCCTGCACATGAACTGGTGGAGTTTCTTGTCGTTCCAGTCGTGGGAATCGCATTTGGGGCATCTTTCGGGTGTTTTCTCCGTGCGGGGGATCCATTCGTGATCGCATTGGTTGCAATGGCATACCCTGGAGTCGGACATCATGCTGAAGACGTGACCGCATTCGGGACACTTGTCGGATATGGATTCCAGCATCCACACATGTCCGCAGTAGGTGCATTTGTGCTCTCTCTTTATCGGGGTGTCGTAGCGGGAGGAACGGCATCTGGGGCAGGTCTTCGGAGGTTTGTCGTTGCGGACGGTCCAGAAGTGGCCGCACATGTAGCAGTACAGCTTCTTTCCGTTCCAGGATCCATCTTCACCCATCTGAACACCCGAGTTGATTGGAGTATACATCCGTATGTTATATGGGTTGTCAATGTGCAACTTCAAATAACTTCAAATTTCAAAAAAATTATTTTTTAGAAATTGCAAGTCGCTTGAACGTAATCATTTCCATGAGTATAACAGTTCTCAAGTTTATTTCTGAATCCTAATGAGATAACCTCAATTTGATTGTTTTTTCCAAGCAAAGGAATAGAATAAGTAACGCATTGGTGATGCAGTATTGTCCCAATCAGGGGCTCGACAGAGGGATGTGGCTCCCAAGCGACCTAACTCTGTCATATTTCCGTTTTATGGATATAATTTCGACCCGTGTTCTTCATCCGTATTGCTATCTGACAAGGTCAGAAATCGACTGAAGAGTTATATTTGAATATGATTCGAATCGAATTCATAAGCTTCCTTCGACATATCTTTTCGGCAGGACATAGATCTCCCCGTCGACATCCAGCCCTACGCGTGCCTCCACGTCGTAAACATCGCGTATGAGGTCCTCGGTTATGATGACCTTCGGGTCGCCTACCGCTACGATCTCACCTTTCTTCATGATGACGCAGATGTCGCAGTATCTGGCCATCAGGGAGATGTCGTGCTCCGCAACGATTACTGTCATGTCGGTTCTGGCCATCTTCTGCAGGTATTCCATGACCTGCAGTTTGTATTTCATATCCAGATGGGATGTGGGTTCGTCCACCAGCATGAGCTTGGGTTGCTGTACGTACGCTTTCGCGATCAGGGCACGCTGCCTTTCACCCGATGAACACAGGGCGACCTGTTTTCTCCTGAGATGGTCGATGCCGAATGTGCGCATAGCTTCGATGGTGACCCTCTCGTCCTCGGGATTCTCCCACCAGATCTTCTCGACGAAAGGATAACGACCGAGCATTACCATATCCATGACGCTTATACCGAAGGTTTGACCTGCTTCAGCAGGTACCGTGGCAACGATCTTGGCCACTTCTGCAGGTTTAAGCGAGGTCACATCCTTCCCGTCGACCTCGATGGTACCGGAGGTTTGCGGGTGCAAGCGGCTGATACATTTCATCATCGTCGATTTTCCGCATCCGTTAGGGCCGATTAGACCTACCAAAAGACCTCTTCCGAATTCAAGGTCGATGCCCTTCAGGGCTCTGAAATCCCCGAAGTCCTTAACCAGACCCTGTATCTTAAGGAGAGGAGTCTCATCCGTCATAGTTGCGCCCCCTCTTCATGAGCATGTAGGCGAATACCGGCGTACCGATGATCGCAGTGATGGCACCGACGGGCAGTTCCGCAGGGGACATGACTGTTCTGGCCACAAGATCGGCGAAGAGCATCAGCATCGCACCGATGACTACCGATGCGGGCATGATGAGCCTGTGGTCGCTTCCCAGGGCCATACGGCATGCGTGCGGGACAACCAATCCCACGAATCCGATAATCCCCACAAAGGCAACGCAGAGCGCGGTGAGGATGGATGCGGTGATCATGGTGAGTCTCTTGAATCTCTTGACGTTCAGTCCGAGCTGTGCGGCCTGGTCCTCCCCCATCGAATAGAGGTTGAACTCCCTCGCCCAAATCATGGCCACGATAGCGATGCCCATCGCGGGGATGAATATGATCCAAGCGTTCTCCCAGGTTATGTTGGCGAACGAGCCGTACAGCCACCACATGACATCGGTGAGGTTGTCCTTGCCCATGCTCATGAAGATTGTCTGCACGGACGAGAACGCGAAACCGACGATGGTTCCAGCCAGAATGTAGTTGATGGAGGATCCTCCGGAACCTTCTGCCACGGTCATGGTGATGAAGAATGCCGCGATACCTCCGATGATGGCCACGACGGGTATGATGTACAGGGTGTTGTCAGCAAGGAAGGGTATGCTGAACCCGAGTGCGGTGGCGGCCATGGCGAGACATCCGGCACCAGAAGACACTCCGGTGATGTAGGGATCCACCAGAGGGTTGCGGATGATGGCCTGGTACATGCATCCCGCGACCGCCAGTCCAGCACCGACAGCGATGGCGGCGATGGTCCTGGGCAATCTTGCATTGTAGATGTACAGTTCGATCATATCGAGGTTCTTGTCCCCGTTGAAGGCCTTCCCTATTGATGAGAACAGTGCCGATACCGCTTCGGATACCGGAATCACCCCTCCGGACGAGATGGATATCGATATCAGGAACGCTATCACGGACATGATCAGTCCGAAGATCACGATCAGGACGAATCTCTTCTTCTTCCTGGCGATCTCGGATTCGTCCTGCGCTCCGATATCCTCCTTCAGTCCTTTGTATCCCTTCTTCAGCGAAGTGAACAGTCTTCCCTTTTCAGCCATTCAGCCCCTCCTGTACAATATGGTGAATCCCGCGATGGTAACGGCGGCAACCGCGACTGTGAGATACCACGACCAATGCGCGAATCCCACCGACTGCAGTGCCTGGACCCTCTCCTCTTCGGTACCTTCGCCCTTGATGTCGCTGAGACAGTATACCGCACCGTAGTCGTTGCCGGTGTAGATCTTGCCGTCGATGATGGTGGGCTGTACCATGGAATACGAGTCCTGGGTGTAGGGTGAGAGCAGGACCCTCCAGATCTCCGAACCGTTGCTGGAGTCCCAGGCGGTCAGAGCGCCGCCGGTGGGCCAGAAGCTCCCGGCGGAATAGTCGGTGCCGTACAGGATGCCGTCGGCATCCATGGTTAGGGCACCCTTGATCATCTGATACTCCCCTGTCTTCCATACTACCTTCCCGTCCCAGTTGAAGAAGTAGACGGAATTCGTGACTGTGTCGCTGATTCCGTCGGCCTTCGGGAAGGTATCCGAACCCGCCGAGAGCGGGGAAACGTAGGAGTAGAATCCGTCAGCGGTGATGACCGGCGATGTGAACAGCCCGTCCAGTTTCCAGGCGGTGCTGTCGGACCGCGTCATTTCATTCCCGGTGAGCGGATCGAGTGCCAACAGGTATCCTTCCAGGGAGAACAATGCCCCGTCGGTGCATCCCACCAGCAGATGCGAACCATTGGGTGACATGGATACTGATGCTGCGGAACCAGGGGTACCGGGAGCGGCGCGGTTGTTGGCGGACATGTCGATGACCCTTTTCACCCATATCATTACACCAGTATCCGCGTTCACCGCGTGGACATAGCCGTCATAATTGCCGATGAACAGCATCCTCTGTCCGTCCACGGTGTAGACTGTGGGTGCGTGGAAGTAGAAGCATCCGCGGGTGCCTGTGTAATGGTTGTCCTCGACAGTTGACGGCGGGACGTATTCCCATGCGGTGGAGAAAGTCCCCGATGCAGAAAGTTGCAGGCACAAGACGGTGCCTGCGGATGTTCCGAAATAGATCCTTCCTGAATCATACACAGGCGTTGTTCCGCCGGTGTAGAACGTTCTTCCGTTCCAGACGACGTTGCCGTCGCTGTCCAACGGCGGGGTGTTGTCCACAGTCATCTTGTCCTTTACGGTTCCTGTGAAGCGGTCGAAACAGACCACATCGCCGCAGGTGAACGTGACGATGAGGTAGTCGCCGATGATCAGCGGTGTAGTGACCTCGTATCCTGCCCCTTTGACGCCGTGGTATTTCCACACGACGGAACCGGAGAACCTGTCTAGAGCATAGACCCAGGCATCTGCATCTTCCCCCGCTCCCTCATAGACTCCGCCTGTTGTGTGGTACAGCATATTGCCGGCAACGACCAGTCCTGAATCGACGTATCCCGTGGTGTAGGTGTTGTACCATTCCACGGGGACCTTGGGATTCCTCTGTCCGTGCGAGACAGACATGTTGGAGGCCGTCGAGGATCCGCCCAGTGTTGTCCATGAATCCCTGTATTCGGGGGTGGAGACGGGAGCGAACCCTTCGGGATAGTATCCGTACGCTACCGTGCCGGAGCAGGAAGCGGAGAGGGAGGTGCCTTTATCCTCCCAGCTGTTGTTCCATACGAATAGTCTCCATTTGCAATCCGACGTGCTGACGTTCCTGATTGTATCCGCGGTACCTGCATCGACGGAGGAATCCAGCACGGCATCGAAGGTGCCTCCGCCGTTGTTGCTATACCATTTGTACGAACCGTTGCCGAAATCCACCAGAACGGTATCCTCGGACGAATCCGCCGACGAGACGGGGACGACCGCCAGTGCGGTCATGAGAACCAGGATGATGATGGCGGTCTTCTTCATGCTATCGCCCTCTGATACGTCAGATAGATGTCGTAGTCGTTCCCCAGGTACTTGGGGATGGAATCTAAAGGATCTCTCTGCAGGAACGAGTCCGGGTGCAGGGCCTTTCCCAGGAGTTCTGCCGCCTCGCACAGTCTCGGACCGGGTCTGGACAGCAGGTCCGCGGCCTTCCCAGTGAATAGATACACGTTTCCGTTCCTGTATGCGGGGGTCTCCTGCCATACGGGGTCGATCCACCCCATCACCTGGTCGTACTGCTCCTGCGTGGTAATCTCGCCGGAATGGACTATGATGATCACCTGAGGCTGTTTGGAATGGATCTGCTCTTTCGATACCATGAACCATGATGATGACTGGGAATCGAATACGTTGGTGCCGGATACCTTGGATATTATGTCGGATGCGAAGGTATCGGAACCGGATGTCCACGGGGAAGGATCCGCCGACAGGGCCACGAACGTCCTGACCGATGCCTGGTATCCGATGACTCCCGCGACCGCATCAATCGTCCCTCTGAAGGCCGATATCACGGAGTTGGCGTTCCCGCTGAGTCCCATCGCCGATGCGACGATCCAGATGTTGTCGTACAGTTTCTCCACGTTGGTGACGTCGTATGTTACGACGCAGTCTATGCCCGATTTGCGGAGCTTGTCTGCCATGGCAACATGTTCTCCCGTACCGCCCTCGCAGAACACCACATCCGGTCCTAATTTCACGATCCATTCGTAGTTCGGATCCGAGTATCCGCCGACGTTCCTGATCTTCCCGTCGTTCTTCGCCTGTGTGACACCTTCGGGATAGTTGCTGTAGAGGTCGGTGCCGACTATGTAGTCCAGTCCGCCCACTGCGCATATGGTCTCGGTGACCGACGGGGCCAGGGAGACGACCTTCAGCTTCTCGCCCGTCCTGAGCGAGTAACCGTTGTCCGCGTAGCTGTAGTATGAGAATCCGGATTGGTCCGTGCCGGGAACTATATCTCCTGCATCGCTCGCTCTCGCCCAGGTTATTATGTCCTTCTTTCCCAGGGAGATATCCGAGGGATCGTCGCATGGGACCCAGTTCCCTCCGCTCAGCGTGTACATGCCCCATTTTTTGCCCTGGAGGTTGGATTGGTCGTTCACCGAGTACACCTGTGTGTGTGCATCGTCGGTGTACGTGACCGTGAACCCTTTCAGCTCGCAGGCCTTCTCCAGCGCCTGGTATCCGTTCATTCCGTCGCCGAAGTCCATCGTGACCCATTCGGTATTCCAATATCCGAAGTCCAGCACCACGCCGCTCCTTCCGTCGCGCTCCGCATTGGTCAGTCCCATCGCTGGAGTGAGCACCGCTACCGCTAGCAGCACAGTGACGGTCAGGAGGATCTTGGTGCGGGTCACCTTCATGCTTTGAGCTCCTCGGGTATCGTCGATGGCGTGGGGATGGTGATGTCCACATCAATTTCCCCTCCGTCCTTCTGGGCGGTCGTCTGGAGGACGAGCGCGACGTACTTGTACAAGTCCATGTCGTAGAATCCCAGCGCCCACTGGTCGTATTCCCACTGGCGTCCGTCGTCGAGGGTCTTCGCGTTGGGATTGTAAGTGTATTGCGACCAGTAGGTCCAGTCGCCGTTGTTGAGCTGGGTGTCGCCCCATCCGAGGAAGTCAACGAACCAGCCGTAGAGATCGCTCTTCTTCAGGGAGGAGTGCATGACCTCTCCGTTGATGCAGTAGTCGATGGTGACCCCGTCGTCCTCGACGGTCATGGCATCGTCCTTGAAGAATGTCTCGTGCAGACCGTTGGCCAAGGCTTCGTTCATGTACGATCCCGTGCCCTTGATCCAGAATCCGTTCCTGAGGTCGTTGCTGCTGAGTCCGGCGCTGACCGTCCAGCCTTTCAGTTCGTTGTAGCAGTCCTCTACGCTCTTCAGGGGGTTGCCGTTCGAATCCTCTCTTACTTTGAAGGATCCGGAATCCACGCAGTCCTTGATGTCGTCGAGTGCGGGAATCTGGATGAAGAACCACACTGTCTTGGTCACGGCGAGGGTCGGCTTGCTGTAGGACACCTTCCCGTTCTCGGTAATCTTCTCCGAGAATTCAAGAGCCAGAGTCGCGCCTTCTACGAGATTGTCGTCTGTTGCGTTCACCCACCCGTTGGGTGTCTGGAACCTGAACACCACCCACGAGTGGCTGCTGTCGTTCTTCTGTTCCTTGTACGATGCAACGTTCCCGTTGGCACCCACTTTCACATCCTCTCCGAGGGCACTCTCGAGGATCTCCTTCACGGTCTTTCCGCTGCCGTTGAAGGATTTGTACTCATCATCGATCTTCACGTTGACTTCGGCATTGTAGATCGGTCTCTCCTCCGAGCCGTTGTCGTTCCCCATGAGGACCGATACGCCGACTCCGCCGGCCGCGACCATGGCCACGACAACTATGGCGATGAATGCGATCTTTGTTTTCCCTTCCATTTCCATCACAACCTGTCCTTGATCCCCAATGTGGGATCGGTGGCGAAGGTGATCGAGATCTCGCCCCTGCTCTCGTCATCGCCCTTGACATCGAAAGTCAGTTTGCCGTCGGTAACGGTTCCTGTGACCTTGACCGACTTCGTCTCATCGAAATAACAGACGTCGTACGTCTCTCCGTTGTGTTCCGTTCCGACATCGATCCTCACGGTGTACGTCAGGGACGGATCCACACCGTCGCCCACGAGATACAGCCTGAGGCTGTCAGGGTTGTCAGTCGGATGCGATTTCTTGTACTCGTTGATGACCGATTTGCAGGAGGCCGTGGTGCTGGGCGGATCCATGACGCTCAGCACGGCGTCGTTGGGCATCTGTCCGGTGATGCTGATCCCGTTCCCGTTGTCCTTCGTGACAACTGGATTTTCCACCCAGTGCGCTTTGAGCGTCACTGCATAATTGTACGTGTAAGTGGAATCTTTGGTGTATTCCACGCTGTCGTAGAACCATCCGCCGAACGAGTAACCAGCTTTTAGCGTAGTCGGGAGTTTACCAATGGTCTTTCCCTGTTCGACCTTGTACGTTCCCTTCACGGCGGATCCGCCGTCGGTGTCGAATTTGAGGGTGATTATCTTGACCCATTTGGCGAACATGTCGAGGTCGGAGTTCACCACCGTGGTGCCTGAGAGATAGATGTCCTCCGAATCGGTCATCCATCCGTCGAATCTGTATCCGGAACGGACGGGTTCGTCGATGTACGGCAGCTTCGAGCCCTTGGCCACCTGCAGCGTCGTGGCGGGGTCGCCGTTGTCCGGGTCCGCTCTGACCGTACATGCATCGGCATAGACGGGTGTGAGCACGGTATCTGCGGTCACACAATCCCTGAAGGAACACCAGGGGGAGCCGCCGGACTCCCAGCCGGTAATGATCTTGCCGTTGGGGACGGATACCGCAGGGATATCCACCAGACTACCCTTGGGTACGGTCAGGACCTTGTCCCCGGATGCCGTCTTCAGAGTGAGGGAGACGCACGCCCCTTCCAAATCGGCGTAGTTGCCGACCGCTTCCTTCCCGCTCTGGTCCAGTGCATCGTATCTCGCTTTGATTCTGAGATAATCCGTGTAATTCGCATTCCCTTCCTCGTTCATCGATACGAACCTGGAGATTGCGGAACTGACATCGGATGCAGTGTATTCTGATCCGGGTTGGTAGCAGAAGAGCGTTGAGTCGTTCTTGATGAGGAGATATCCGTCCTTGGATATGCTGAAGCTCTGGAAGCAGAACTGTTCGGGCTCCGGCCTTATGGTGAACGCAACACTGGCACCTTCGGTCTTGGAGTCCTTTATCACGAATATATCAGCATACCCCTTGGTGCTGAGGATGTCCTCCCCGGGCTGGACATGGCCGTATTCCATCAGATAGATGTAAACGGCATATCCGTTCTCTTTGGTGGCGTATGCAGTGGTTATGGCCGCCGTTCCCTTGGTCTTGATGTCAGGGAAGCTGGCGCGCGTGGACATTGTCCCGTCACCTGCGATATCGATGATCCAGAACGGTTCATCGGAACCGGTTGTGAGGCCTCCGCCTCCGATGTAGATGGTGTCGTTCCAGATGACGGGTATGGATTGGGTGCTGCCCTCGGCGCAGTTCGATTCCCAGGACTTCACCGAGGTCTTGTCGAATCCCGAATCCTTGACTTCGTAGGAGTAGATTATCAGATGTTTTGGGGTCTCCGCCTTCGGCTGGTCGATTGTCCTGTCGATGACTCTGCTGAGAGGGATGTAGACCCTTCCCTCGTATGCCGTAGCACCGGACGAGGAGTACTCCCTGTCGAATTTTATGGTATCGAGAACGACGCCCGTATCGGAATCGATGAGATATGCGGTTGCACCGCCGTCGTCGAATCCACGCTGGACGATGACGATTCTGTCGTCGAAGAAGGCCGGCGTGGCGTTGTACCACCCGTCCGATTTCAGCAGCCAGAGGGGTTTGACGATCTCGTCGGACCTGTCCTTATCGGTATCGGTTGTGAGGAAGCAGGCATAATCCCCGCTGTACGTTCCGAAGTAGACCTTGCCGTCGTTGTAGGTTATGGTCCCCTGGACCTCGTCGGAGGATACCGGGACGCTCTGGAAGAGATGTTCCAGCGTGTTCGCGTCGAACGCGTGGAGCACGGTGGCATAATTAGATTTGTCATAAGCACAGATGAAGACCTTGCCGTCACCGTAGGCCAGAGCCATGCTGTATACGGAGGAGGATTCGCATTTCGCGGTGGCGATTTCTTTCCCCGTGGATACGGAGCAGCGGTAGAGGGTCTTTTCCATCCCGCTGTAGAAGAACACGCTGTCCTCAACGCAGATCGCCGAACTCGGTACTTCCCATGTACCTCCCGCCTGGTCGAGTTTCGCCTTGTCGAACTTCCACGCCAATTTCATGTCATCCTTTGTTATCGGGGTCTTGGCATCGGTCACTCCAAAGCTCCCCACATCCCCTCCGAAATAGGACCACTGCGAAGGCGGGGTGTTCTCTGCATCAATGGGTGTGTAGTAATCGTCCGACGAACCGTTGTTCATCAGCACATAGACTCCCACACCTGCCGCTACCAAAGCTACGGCGACAACGATCACAACCGGGACAGTCTTGTTCATGGACCAATGCTCCAACTGGATGGTATATGCGTCTTATTAGAATATAATAAAACTCGCGATAGATTATCGACTAACCATCCAATGAAAAATTCCACATTTTTTTTAGCCAGTAAAAAACGAGCGTTTCGGAGCATTTCGGCCATTTCCTGAATAGGTATACTCTAGGTATACTTCTGTCACAAAATGGCGGAAATCGGGCAAAAACCTGACCTTTCCCGTATACTGGGAAACAGGTTATCAACGCATAACTCGTTCTATCCAGTTATGTCCGAGAAAAAGATTTCTGGCAAGAACAAGACGAATATAGGGGTACGCGCAGAAGATGAAATCGCGTATACTTCCAAGGGAGACGCAAAGAAAAGGACGCCCTCCGAAAGGGAGTTGGACATCAGGGAACTGAAGTACCACTACCGGGAGTGCCTGTCCTGCATGGAATACGGGGAACGTTATTCCGACGATCTGCTCAATCTGCAGGCGTACATCGGGTACTGTCTGGGAAGGACGGTGAACGTAATCCCGGAAGGCTCGATTCCCAAGAGGGCCCCCATAAGCCAATTGGCCTATGCGAGATGCATCGGACAGATAACCTCGCTCCTCCTCACGACCGGGCTGCTGGAGGAGATGCTGGATCTGGATTGCTGTGAAGAGATAGAGGATGCGGTTTTCGATGAATGATTATCGTTCGAAACGCCGTCACAGGCAGGAGGAGAGGGATTACACCAAATCCTCGATATCGAGAGCGATACTGGCACACTGCAACACACCCAAAGGCCGTGCAGAGATGGCCGAGTGGAGGGAAAAGGCAGCGAAGAAGACCGAAGCGCCCAAACCCAAAGTGGATCCTGCTCTTGAGTACTATCAGATGGCTTTCAAACCGGGCTCCCTCATGGTTACTTCCGGCCGCAGGGGAGGCGGAAAGACCCATGCCGCGATCTCATTCGGACAGATGCTGGTCAGTGGGAAGTATCCCGAACTCGGCAGATGGAGGATCGCCACCAATGTGATCTTCCTGAGGAAGGAGGGGAACAGATTCGTTACCGACTATCCGAAAGGAGTGCATCACATAATATCGATGAAGGAACTCTTCCCGATAGCCGCCGATGTTCTGGAGAAAGGAGAGAATCTCCTCCTAATCCTCGACGAGGCCCAGAACTTTCTTCTCGGGGAGCACAACGGTACCGCCACCGTGACCTCCATGAAGACGTTCATGGGCATCATAAGGAAGTTCAATATCGCAGTCTGGCTCTTATCACCTGTCGTCAAGAACATGGGGCCTGCATTCAGGTATTTCATAGACGATGAGGAGGTCGCTGGCAACGTCAACATCATGTGGATGAAGGATGAGAAACAAGCCAAAGCGGTAATCAACAGACTCCATTCGAAAAGGGATCCCCGCGATGCGATATTCATGCAGTACAGCGCGAAGGAGGACCCAGTGGGCATGTGGATACCACGTCTTTCCTGGACCACTCCCCCGGAGGAACTGAAGGAGGGGGAGTTCTGTTATGACCACAAGGCCTCGGCGGAGTTCTCCGTCGGGGACGGATTCGATTTCAAGGCCTTCATCTCTGCCACGGGCAACGTCTCCAGTTACGAGATGGTCGATGCCATCAGAGGATTCTACCGCGACATGAAGGAGATCGAATCGGAGGGGGCGAAGAGCTCGGAGGATATCCTGGTGACCGCGGCGGCGAAGATCAAGTCTATGGGACTAACGGACGAATCGATATCCAGGGCCTTCGGCATACCGGCGACCACCCTGAGGAGGAAATCCGAGCAGCTGGGGTACGTTTGGTCAGCAGATAAGTCCGAGACCAACCTCGATCGTTACAAACGTATCAAAACCGGCGGAGAGTAAATCCTCCACCACCGAAACACCCCTCGCGCGCGTATATATCTATCTTGTCTCCCCGAAATACGAGCAGTTTTTCGAGTCTGTCGGTGACAGCATCGCTCAGAAACGGCATGTGAGGTTACCATCTTCACGTCGGAATCGGTAATCGAAAAGAGGTACACAGAGGCGGAGTATACATCAATTGCACTCCCGGACGACTCATTCATCGGATGAGGTTCCGTTTTTGTGTATACTCTGTCCTGGTGAAGTGGTTTTTCGAGTGGGTTTCGGAATTTTTCAGTCATTCTCTTACTTGTTACACTGTTACACTTGTTACAGTGATTATATGATTTGAGCATGCATACATGCGCGTGCGTATGAATTCGGTGTAACACTGTAACAGTGTAACATCACTCGCCCAACCTGTGGGTCAGGGCCGGTGCCTTGTATCCCGGTGGATGCAGTCTCTCCCTGCATCTTTGGACGGTTGTGCTTTTCTTCAGCCATTCCCTGCGTCCATCGGCGTTGATCCTATTGACATCGATCCCGCTCCATTCGGGATGCGGGGTCCTCATCCAAATGTCTGCAGCTTCGGCAGCCTCTTCCCCGTATGCCATCGAGTTCGTTATCAGAATATGTTCCAGATCTTTTCTGCAGACCCTTTCGCCTGGAAGAGGATAAAGTTCATCCAGCAGTTCGGACAGCATATCGACGTTCGGATTGTTGATGGTAGAGGCCTCCTGAGCCTCCTTGGCCAGCTGTACCGTTCTCGGATCGAGTTCCCAGCCTTCCTTGGACATGTATCTGTGATAGGCTTCCGCCCATACTTGGAGGATATATTCCTTCGCTTCGGAGGACCTGAACCCATTCTCGCCGAATCCTACGACCGCTCTTTCCGGACTCACTTCGAACGGGAAGTATCTCCTGTTTCCGGTCGGATCCGATAGGAACTCCGCTTCATTCGTCGTACCGATGATCACGAATCTTCTGATGTTCTCGCTGGCACACCTGTCGTACGGCAGCCTGATATGGTCGGATGCTCTGGAGATGAATCCCTTCAGGTAATCGTTGTCCATACCCTTGGTGGCCTTCATCTCCGCCAGTTCGATTATGAGTCCGCCCTTCGTATCTTCGACAAATCTCTTCTCGCTGATATCGAGCGGATCCCTGTAGAATTCATCGCAAGTGGCCATCCATCTGACCGCGGAGGACTTCCTCGTTCCCGTGGCTCCGATCATGATGGGGATGATGTCCAATTGGATAGCCTTCTGCTGACGTGCTACGGCTCCGAGGAACCAGCATTTGCACACATCCTTCAGCACGGTCTCGGAATCCTCCGGGGACAGTCCGCGCATTCTTGCGCCGAAGACATCGATGAATAATCTGTCCAAACGGGGTTGCTTGTCCCAGAAATGGGTGCGCATCATGTCCAGGAAAGCGTTCCTGGAGTTGAGCTCCGCTTCAGCTATGAAGACATCCCTGATGATGTCCTTCCCCGGATGCCTTCCGGTACATCCCAGTTTCGTCAGTTTGTCCTGAACGAACGCTGCGATGCGTGTGATCATAGGATCGTCGAGGCTCTTTAGTCCCTTTTCCCCGATGAGTGAGAGATCCACCATGATGTAGTTCGTCGTGATCTCCTTCCAGCATTTCTCCCTAAAGTCAGGGAAGACGTACCTCCAGGCATTCATCAGGTCAGATATGCTGTACGGCATCAGGAATCCATGTCCGTTCGGATTCGGTCTCAGTCCCGAGTATTTCTCGGCGGCAGGCAGTTCGGAACGTTTCAGTTCCGTTTTGGAGCCATCGGGTCTGACGATGCTGAGGTGGTGTCCGAAGGAACCCTGGTCGGTATCCTCGAACCCGGCTATCTCCGTCCACGGGATGGGAACGGAAGGATCACCTTCGGTGAGGAGTGCATCCTCGGATATCCTTCCGTAGCGGTATCTGTCGAAGAAGAGGTACCCGTACTCGACACGGTATCCGATGGCTATCAGGTCCATGAACGCATCGGAGGGAATCATGATAAATTGCCTCCGAAGACTGAATCAACACTTTTTATGGTAACCCCGAATCCGGGGGCTTCCAAAGGAAGCGGAGGTATGCATCTCGGAGGGGGTTCGCAGGTGGTACCGTGCAAATTTTCCGAATGAATCCTTACTTTGTTTTTTCCAAGAATGCTGGGTAAAGGTGGTCCCCACTCCCTGATTTGAACAGGGGGCCTGCTGATTTCAGCGGCTGTATCGGATCTCTCCGAGAACACTCTACAGTCAGCCGCTCTAGCCAGTCTGAGCTAAGTGGGGATATTTGGAGGATAAGTCGACGATATAAATAGCTATTGGAAATGATTTCAGCCGATGTAGCTGAGGTCGTTTCCGTCCTCTGGCTCTTGTGCATTAACCTTCTCGGTGAGCACGTTGAGCTGCTGCGATTTCTCCTCTAGTTCGCCCAGCGAAAGGTCTTCGACGGAGAACATCTTGCCGAGGACTTCGAGGATCTTGATGGAGCTCCCGTGGTCCACGAAGAACCCGGAGGTCTCGCCCATGAGGCAGAATCCGTCGATGTTGTTCATCTGTGCGAATCCCAGGAAGAGTCCGGCGGCACCGATGATGCCCGCCTGGGGCTCGCCGGGATTGAAGGT
>Ga0256407_10002154_pt1 | contig 38403 bp, 37 predicted proteins | sample RumenRJG_04DNA_FD_193489 | JGI IMG/M metagenome (GOLD analysis project Ga0256407, IMG submission 193489) | Bovine rumen microbial communities from Lethbridge, Alberta, Canada - RJG_04 | ecosystem: Host-associated > Mammals > Digestive system > Stomach > Rumen | place: Canada: Alberta... | reverse complement strand
GGTAAGCTTATGATATCCGTCCTGTCAGCCGTTGCCGAGATAGAGCGTGAAAATATCCGCACACAGACCATGGCAGGCAGGGAGCAGAAAGCAAAGGAAGGTAAGTGGAATGGAGGATTCGCACCCTATGGCTATAAGCTTGAAAATGGACAACTGCTGATAGCGGATGATGAGGTGGAGATTATCCGTATCATATATGACCGCTATATCCATACCAATTCGGGTATCAACGGCGTGGCATCATATCTTAATGATAACGGATACACCAAGAAGCTTCGTCAGAATAACACGATCCCCGGTTTTTCATCCGGCTTTGTAAAGAGTGTGCTTGATAATCCTGTATATATGGGTAAGATAGCATACGGCAGGCGTCGCACCGAGAAAAAGATCGGAACTCGTAATGAGATGCATATCGTGGAGCAGGATGAGTATCCGATATATGACGGACATCATGAGGCTATCATATCGGAGACTGACTGGCAGCTGGCGCAGGAAAAGCGTAAAGCCAATAACTTCAAGCGTGAGAAGGTGCATGATATCGAACACGCGCATATACTGTCCGGCTTGCTGAAATGTCCATGCTGCGGCAAGAGCCTGTATGGAAATATAGCCAAGGCACACAGTAAGGATAAATACACGAGATACTACTATTACTGCAAGAATACTCTCGGAGCGACCGGTCATAAATGCTTATTCAGACTCAATATCGAGCAGACAGAGATGAACCGCATGGTCGCCGCGATCATATCAGCGATGGTCAAGGATAAACGCTTTAAGGATGCGATCAAAGCCAAGATCGGTACCGCAGTGGATACTTCGGAGATGGAGGAACGCATAGAAGCACTTTGCACGCAGTTAAAGCAGGTACAGGGGACAAAGACCCGTTTGGAGCATCATATGGACAATCTGGATGTGACCGATGCCCACTATAACAAGAAGATATCCGATCTCCAGCGCAGATATGACGAACAGTATGATAAGGCAGAAAATATAGAAGCACAGATGGATGAATGGAACAACCGTCTTCTGAGTGTACGGCAGGAGAAGATATCCGCCGATAATGTATATCAGCTTCTGTTGGCGTTTGATAAGCTGTATAATACATTCACTGAGGTAGAGCAGAGAGACTTTATGAGGGCGTTTATCGAGCGCATAGATATCTACCTTGAAAAGCCCGATAACGGCTGCTGGATCAGGAATATCGTTTTCATTTTTCCTATGCCTGTACAGGGGAAGGATATTAAGAGCCTGCCCTTGGAATCAGAGTCAACCGTCGAGACGGTATGCTTATTGTCCAAACTTCATGAAGCAAAGCATCATATTTACGTAAAGGTAGATATGGACGAGCTTGACCTGACTAGTGCAGAGGCGAAGGCGACCTATGAGGAAATTCGAAATTGGGTTCAGGAAGAGTATGGACTGCATGTAACGAATTTGAATATAGCTCAAGTGAAGCAGAAGCACGGCATTATAGAGCGGGAGAACTATAACAAGCCCAAGTCGCCGGACAGTAAACAGCCGGGATGCCCGGAGGAGAAGGTTAAGGCGATAGAGGATGCTATGAGGCATTTTCAGATGATATAAAAATACTTATTAAGGAAATCGCAGTTGTGTAAGGAAAGATGAATCAGACTGTAAGAAAATGGAGCAAAGTATGAGCGATAAGGTCATAGTGAGTAAAGTTTTAGATTATTGGTTTGCCATCGAATTTTTAGGACAAGATTCGTTTGATACCATTACTGATAGACTAAACCTTAATCGAGAGTTGATAAAATATACGAAATCTGATGCTTATGATAAAAACAGAAGAAAACAGATTTCGGTTTACGATGAAATAACAGGGGAAAAGGATATATATGCAATTATTTCAGATCAGGCAAAAGCTTGCGATATGAACACTTGGGGGAATCTAACTTTTTTTATTGGAAAAATTAAAAGGCAGGTATGCATAGAGAAGCTTGCAAGTGAATTTGGAGTTAACCTTGAACAGGCAGAAAAAAATGCAGAATATATACCTATTTTGAGTTTCCAATGTAACAATGAGGGTGTATACATTCGGCATTCACTGTCTTTATCTACCATCGTATGGGCTCTGTCACAAGTATCGGGTAAAGGAAACATAAAGATTTCGGATGCCCTTTCAGAAAAGAAATATTTTGAAGCTTTAGAAGGACTTGAGAAGAAATTCTTTAATATTTACCTTGATTCAGAAGAAAAGGGCAGTAGTAGCGATACATCGGAAAATGTGGATTCTGAGGATGGGGCATCCGATGGCAACACCTATTCCAACAGGGAGAGAAAATCGGACACTCCTGAATTTTCTGAGGTTGCTATTAATGTAGCTTCACTAAAAAGGATATTTGATGAACTGACCGGAGAATACCAGCAATATATTGCTGAAAATTCTTTTGAAGCAGAAACAGGAGTTAAGTATCAGTTGTTTAAGGATTCCAAGGCAAAAAATAAATATGATGATGACAACTATATGGGGTTAAGTCATGATTTCTTCTCGTCTGACCTGAAAATGGTTAAGGAGTATATTGAAAAGGGAACATTTGATTTCAGTCGGGATATGTTATCAGATTTGATATCTTATATTTGTGCTCCCTATGAGAAGATGGAAGAAAAAAAGAGACATGACTTTGTCAAACCCAGAACGGAAGAAGAGCTGTTTAATGAATTTTCGGAAATTTTAAATTTGAGAAATGCCCCTATTGGTAAGTGGCCGTCAAGGCATATGCCGGCACTTATGCAGCAGGTGGCTGTTAACTTCGCTGTTTCTAATGAATCACGCGGAATATTTGAAGAGAGTGGAAAGATTTTTTCGGTAAACGGACCTCCGGGTACTGGAAAGACAACACTGCTTAAAGAAATTATAGCAAATAATATTGTCGAAAAAGCTGTATTACTTAGCCGGTATGATAAACCTGATGATGCATTTGCTGGGGTCAGGTTTAAGCATGGAGAATTCAAGGGAGCATATTCACAATACTATCCCAAATGGTACAGGTTTAAGGATGAGCATATAAGTGACTATGGTGTGCTCGTGACATCCTGTAATAATGCCGCGGTTGAAAATATAACCACGGAACTGCCGCTGGAAAGTGAAATATTAGATAATCTGAAAGTAAGAATGGACGGACAGAATGCAGATAGTATTGAGCTGCAAAACAGATTGTCTGAAATTCGAAATTTATTTTCTACCGATGAAGCTAAAGAGAAAATAGAAATATATACCAAGGACATAAAACGTCATGCTGAGTATCCGGAGATTTATTTCACAGGGTATGCAAGGAATCTTCTTGGAAATAATGAAGAGCCGGCCAAGGCATGGGGACTTGTTGCCGCTCCACTTGGGAAAAAAGCTAATATAAGCGGATTTTATTATGATGTCTTAAATCCTATATGGCAGGATTTTATGATGGCTAATAAATCTATAGAGGATAGAATTCCCAGATATAAAAAGACGAGAGAGATGTTTTGTGAGCAATATAAAAAAGTCAAGCGTCTTCAATCAATACTTGCTGCTTTTGGAGAGGCAGTTCATGAGGCACACAATGCAGCAATAAGATGTCAGAAGAAAGAACAGGAAGGGAGAAAATCCGAATAAGACATAAGAGTACAGCTTTCTAATTTGGAAAGTGAGTTCAATAGTGCACAGCAGCGGCAGGAAAAGAATACAGAAACCCTTCGGGGACTGGTGGCAAAATGTGCAGAGATAGATCATAGAATAAGATCGCTTGAACGAAAAGTAAAGGAATACTCAGATCAGGAACTGGATTATCGAAAACAGGCATCTGATGCTGAAAATTCTGTATCAGTGCTTACCAAAATATTCAGAAAAGGAAAGTATAACTCTGCCATTGAACTTGCACAGACATATAGAGCCAGAGCACAGGAATGTTTAGAAACTACAACGGCTGTAAAAAAATCATTGAATGACGAAAATGGTTTATATGCTAAAACTTTATCAGATAAAAATAATGTAACACGGTTTTTGGATTCCATCCAAATGGACATTGATGATTTAAAAAAGAAAAAAACAGAACTACAGAAAAAATCAGCGCAAATAAAAGCTGCTGTTGATAGGGAGAGAGCATTGGCAAGTGCTGCGCAGGAAAAAAGAGATAGACTTGTTTCAGAGTATGTTTCTGCGGGGGAATTGCATACGGGAAAAATATTGGATGAGAATTATATAAAAAATGTACTTTCTGAAAACAAAGAAATATCGACATCAGCACAAATAGTTAATCCATGGTCAACGGAAGAATATAATTTGGAGAGGGAAAAACTTTTTTATCTTGCTTTGCAAATGACTAAAGAGTTTCTGCTTAGTTCAAAATCATGCAGAGAAAACATTTGCATTCTCGGTCAATATTGGGGATTAAAAATTGAATCCGGGACAGAAAAGATTAGTTTTCACCCGGAGGATAAAGAGGCGATGATAGGATCATTATTTAATACATTGTTCCTGCTCACCCCGGTTGTTTCTTCTACATTTGCATCGGTGGGAAGGCTACTGAGAGATATTAAGGAGCCGGGAGTAATTGGGACGCTCGTAATTGACGAAGCAGGTCAGGCACAACCACAGATGGCGATTGGCGCATTGTTCAGATCTAAAAAAGCTATTATAGTTGGAGATCCCAAGCAGGTTGAGCCCGTTGTTACGGATGATTTAAAACTTCTAAAAGAGGCATATACGGAACCGGAATATTCAAATTATAAGGATAAGACACTTTCAGTTCAGAGTTGTGCTGATATAATTAATCACTTCGGGACTTTTTTTGATAGGGGAACAGACTATCCGGAGTGGGTGGGGTGCCCGCTTCTTGTGCATAGAAGATGCGTTTCTCCTATGTATGATATTTCCAACAGAATTTCATATAATGGAATTATGAAACAGCAGACGCTTGCTCCTTCTGAAGAAAAAATAAAAAACTTCATTTCAGGGCATTCACAGTGGATTAATGTTACCGGTCCTGAAAATGGAAGTGGAGATCATTATGTTCCAAAACAAGGGGAAATTGTTTGCAGAATGGTTGATGAAGCATTTAGCAGATCCAAAACACCGAACCTGTATATTATTACTCCGTTTACAAAAGTAGTGAGTGGGATTCGTAGTGCACTTGGGACATATGCAAATAGGAATAAAGAATCGGCATTGGCAAAAAGCAAAGTGTTTGGCGAATGGGTGTATTCAAATATAGGTACAGTACATAAATTTCAGGGTAAAGAGGCTAACGAAGTTATATTTATGCTTGGCTGTGATGAGACAGTAAAGGAACGTTACGCAGTTCAAGGGTTTGTTAACAGTAACATTGTAAATGTGGCTGTAACCCGAGCTAAGTATCGTATCTATATTATTGGGGATATAAAAGTTTGGAAGAACAATCAGTATGTAAAAGAGGCAAAAGATATTATAGATTCTTTTCCGTTTGAGAATACATCAGAGAACGATTGATGTAAAAATTTGAGGATAAGAAGCAGATTCGTTATTCTTTCTCTGCAAGGAACTGATCACGGGATATCTTGATGAAATCACCGGAGTGTATCAGACTCCACATGGCTATTATGTGAAAGATGAAGATGTGGATGAGTTCGATAAAGAGTTCCCGCCTAAGGAAAAGCTGAAACTGCCGGGGCAGATCTTTGGCTAAACGAAAATTAAAAGAGCGGAGAGGTTGTAGTATCGTCTCTTCGCTCTGATTTTATGTTGGAGAAAAAAGTTTCTACTGCTATAATAAACATGTCATACAGTTGTCGTGTTTGGTTTGATATGATACATACGGAGCGTGAGAGGAATGAAGGTAGATGATGTTGAGGATGAGGACATGGAGGAAGCTGATAATACCGATGATTGATACTCATCCGTATCATGAACTGCCTGCTTATTACATTATAGACGGCTTATTGGTCTATGCTCACGGTGGTATAGATATCAAAATGCTATCGGCGGCATGGACACCGAAATATTACAGCGATAGTGCGGGAAGGAGGAGATTTATGTGCAAGTCAATAATGATAATACGAAAAGAGACCCCTCCCGCTTGGGAGTGGAAAATACCGATGACATCTTGCAGAGGTTTGCAGATTTTCTGTCGGATGTAATCGCAAGACATATAGATGAGCTGGATATGAAATCGCTGCCATCTTATGAGTCACTTAAGGCGGCAGATAGCATATTCGAGTTGTACAGGAGATTTCATATACTGCGGAAAGACAGATTTATGCTTAGCAGTTCCGTGATTGAACCGGATGATTATACTGTTTTTGCAGAAAATGGAAGAATCCTGTTGCAGAAAGTATCATAAAACGATATAGTTGGTATATACCAACAGGAAGATATGAGGAGGTCGGTCATGACAATAAGTGAGCGGTTATTTAGCATAATGGAAGAAAAGCATATATCAATGCCGGAATTGTCGCGGCTGACAGGTATATCCCGACATACGATTTTTGACTGGCAAAGAAGAGGTACCAATCCGGGAGCGGATAAGATTATGGTCATATGCGAGGCACTTCAGGTCACACCGGAGGAGCTGCTTATAGGCAAGCCTGTGGATGAAGTGCCGGCATATGATCAGACCGTCTCTGCGGATGGGATTGATTTGCAGATCATGAGAGATTATTTGGAATTGTCAGAGGCAAAAAAGAAACGGTTATTAGCATACATGAGTATGCTTCAGAATACGAAGGAATAGGAGGCTTTTGTAATGAGCGATTATACAAAGCAGATGGAAATGGTGTTATATCATTCACAGGACGGTGATGTTACCGTTGATGCATATATTATGAATGAGACACTATGGATCACTCAAAAATCCATGGCAATACTCTTTGGAATAGATAAATCAGGTATCAGCAGGCATCTGAAAAAAATATTCAAGAGCGGCGAACTGGATAAGGAAGTGGTTGTTGCAAATTTTGCAACAACCAATCCGCATGGGGCAGTAGAAGGGAAAACTCAGGAAAATGAAAGCATGTATTATAATCTGGATGCTATCATATCCGTGGGATACAGGGTTAATTCTATAAAGGCGACCAATTTCAGAATATGGGCAACACAGGTCCTGAAGGAATACATGACCAAGGGCTTTGTTCTTGATGATGAAAGGCTGAAACAGGGGAAAACAGCGTTTGGTAAAGACTATTTCCAAGAGCTGCTGGAACGCGTTCGTTCTATCCGTGCGAGTGAACGACGTATATGGCAACAAATAACGGATATATTTGCGGAATGCAGTATAGATTATACAAAGGATTCTGAAATTGCATATCACTTTTATGCAACCATACAGAATAAGTTTCATTATGCGATAACAAATCATACTGCAGCAGAGATCGTGTACAAGTCCGCTGACCATGAAAAAGAACACATGGGGCTGACAACATGGAAAAATGCACCGGATGGGCGAATTCTGAAATCAGATGTATCGGTAGCAAAGAACTATCTGGAAGAGAAGCAGATACGACAGTTGGAACGTGCTGTTACCGGGTACTTTGATTATATTGAAGATCTTATTGAGCGCGAGAATGTCTTTACTATGGAGGAATTTGAGAAGAGCGTAAATGCCTTTCTTGAGTTCAGACAATACAAGATACTAAAGGACAACGGTAGGATATCACATAAACAGGCTATAGATAAAGCCCATAAGGAATATGACATATTTAATAAAACCCAGCCTATCGAATCGGATTTTGATAAGGCGGTCAAGAAAATGCGTGTAGATTATGAATATAGCAGAGAAAATAACAGAACTTCGTGAAAGTGTCGGTGAGAATAGATATGAGTTTTCAGAACATCTGGGGATACCGGTTCGCACATTGGAGGACTGGGAAGCAGGTCGGCGCACTCCGCCGCAGTATATACCCCTGCTGATCGAGTACCAGCTGAAGTATGAGGAACTGGTAAAGAAGGGAAAGAAAGGCTAAACGCATCGATTTCGATACGTTTAAACCCCTCGAATTCGAGGGGGTTAGAGGCGAGGCGGGGTTACATGCATTTACAATGTCACCGTCAAAGTGGATGGAGGGAGTAAATGCTATTGGAATAGTCTCTAAAGCGGGAAGATATGGTGGAACATATGCTCATTCGGATATAGCGCTTGAATTTGCATCATGGATATCAGCTTCATTCAGGTTGCTTGTTGTTAAGGACTACCAGCGCCTAAAGAAAGATGATAACAGCCGTCTGTCTTTTAACTGGAATCTCAATCGTGAGATAGCCAAGCTTAATTATCGCATACATATGATAAGGCGAAAACCATTGAAACCCAGATGGATGAGTGGAATAGCCGGCACTTAAGCGTGCGGCAGGAAAAGATATCCGCTGATAATGTATATCAGCTCCTGCTTGCGTTTGATAAGCTGTATAATACGTTCACTGAGGTAGAGCAGAGAGACTTTATGAGGGCGTTTATCGAGCGCATAGATATCTACCCTGAAAAGCCCGATAACGGCTGCTGGATCAGGAATATCGTTTTCAATTTTCCTATGCCGGTACAGGGGCAGGAAATTAAGAACGTGCCCTTGGAATCTGAGTCAACAGTCGAGGCGGTCGTTCATTTACGTAGGGAAAAAGTCGATGGGGATATTACAATCGATTTTGAAACATAAACAGCAGCAGATTTTGTGTTGAATGATTTGGAACTTTATAAAGAACTTGGGATATTTACGAATGCGTAGCACAATTTATGGAGAGGGGGTGACAATGAAAGATAATACGAGCGGAGTGGTCAAACTCCGTAGAAATCTGTTCTGGATAATTTTTGTATTTTTGGGAGTATATCTTGTCCTGAGTGGTTTTGGTTATATACCATGGGAGTTTTTGATGTATGCAGTTGACGGTTATTTATCCGACGGCATGCGTTACATTCTGGAATTCTATACCTCAACTATCGTTGAGGTTGTTTCTCTTTTCCTTCTGACCTGGCTCATCCGGCCGAACAGGTATATATGGAAGTCATTTCTGCTGCCGAAGAGAAAAAAAGAAGATGCGGCTCAAATAGACCAAAACGACATATTGGCTGATTATTACGGAAGGAGCAAAAACGGTTTCAAAATGCTCGGCCTGGGCTTGCTGCTCGGATTTTCCATGAATTTTGTCTGCGTACTGTGCGCGCTGCTCCACGGAGATATCAGACTTTATTTTGAAAGCAGCCGGAACCGGCTGCCGATATTTCTCTTTGCGTTTGTTTCCGTTTTTATCCAAAGTACATGTGAGGAATTGTGGTGCAGAGGCTTACTGTATGAAAGGCTTCATGAGCACCATCCCATGTGGGCGGCGATCCTTATCAATGGTGTTTTGTTCGGGCTGCTTCATATATTCAACGACGGGGCGACGGTCCTTGCCATTATCGAAATTATGATCTGCGGCATTACCTACTCCCTGATTCGCTGGTATACCGGAAATATCTGGATCGCCATGGGAATTCATACAGGATGGAACTTCACACAGGCGTTTCTTCTTGGCATGCCAAACAGCGGGCTTGTTTCCGAGGTTTCACTCTTTCATCTCGAGTCAGCAAACGGGGTAAGCAATCCGATCTATGATTTCAAATTTGGTGTGGAAGGCGGTCTTCCGGCAGTCATTGTAGATCTGATCCCGGCAGTAGTCGTGCTCATCCTTGCAAAAAAGAACGGCAGACTGAAAGAACTTGCAATGAGCCGGGAGAAAGACCAAAACAAGCCTCAAAACCTTGCCTATACAGGGCAAAATTTGGTATCATAGAGAAACTGTTGTTACGTAAAGGAGAAGAAGATAATATGAAAATGAAAAGATTGGTTCCTGTACTGTTGCTCTGCGCGGTTCTGACAGCCGCCGCGACAGGCTGCGCGTCAAACACCCCCACAGCGTCAAACAACTCCGCTGCGGCGAACGCCCAGGCAGGATATTCCGGGATAGAGGTGAAGTCTCCGGACTGGGTCGGAAAGCTTGAGCCTGCATCAAGCGCAAAGCAGATGCTCGTTGTTGCAGCATTCGATGAAAATGCCACAGACGGATGGATCTCCCTTCATGAGAAAAAGTCGGACGGCTCATGGGTAATGACCATGACAACCCCCGGTTTCCTCGGAAAGAAAGGTCTCGGCAAGACCAAGGAGGGAGACGCGAAGACGCCCACAGGGGTTTATCATTTCAACCGTGCCTTTGGCATCGCGGACGATCCCGGCTGCAAGATCCCTTATGTGAAGGCGGATGACAATACCTACTGGTCCGGCGATCTTCGGGAAGGCGGCCATTACAACGAACTCGTAAACCTCAAGGACTATCCGCAGCTTGATACAGAAAATTCAGAGCACATTCTCGATTATCCTTATCATTATCAATACTGCCTGAATATCAGCTACAATGAAGCAGGCACGCCGGGACTCGGCTCAGGGATCTTCCTTCACTGCTTCGGGCCTGCAAAGCCTTTTTCCGCAGGCTGCGTTGCGATACCGGAAGATTATATGAGATATGTGATGCAGCATGTTGACGGCGATACCGTAGTCGTTATCGATACTTACGAAAAATTGTCAGGCGGCGCGGATTGGCCGGACAGCACCTGGCCCCAGGAGACGCCAAAGTCGAAGTGACAAAAGCCACCGATGAAAGGAGTGTTGCAATGAGGAAACCAGTTGCAATTGCAATTGCCATAGCGCTTGCGCTCGGCTTTACCGCGTGCGGTCAGACAGCAGGCAATACGCAGCCTGACAGCAAGCAGGAATCGTCACAGGCGAGCCTTACGAGCCAGACTGCCGAAAACAGCGGCTCGCAGCATTCGGGTGAGCAGGCTTCAGACGCTTCAAAAGCGGCACAGGTAATATCCAAAAGAGAAGGTTTTTCGATCCGCGGGATCAGTGACGACCTCTTTGACAGGATGAAGGCCGGAAACACTTACAAAGAAGACTGCATCGTTCCGAGAGAGGATCTTCGCTACATACTCGCTCTTCACAAGGACAAGGACGGCAATGTCCACCAGGGCGAGATGGTCGTGCACAAGCTGATCGCTGAAGATGTGCTCGAGATCCTTGAGAAGCTCTATGACGCGAATTATCCGATAGAGCGGATGGTGCTCCCGGACAATTACATGGCGGATGACGAGATCATGATGAGGGACAACAATTCATCCAGCTTCAATTTCCGCTTCATCTCGCACACGACAAAGGTTTCAAAGCATGGGCTTGGAATGGCGGTAGACATCAATACGCTCTACAATCCTTACCACAAGATCGTGACGAATGAAGACGGCACGACTACCGAAGTCATCGAGCCCGCAACAGGTGCGCCTTATCTCGACAGGGAGAAGGACTTTGATTACAAGATCAACAAAGACGATCTTTGCTACAAGCTCTTCACAGAAAAAGGCTTCGAGTGGGGCGGAGACTGGACTGACCGCAAGGATTTCCAGCACTTTGAGCTGCCTACATCGATCACAGAGAAGTATTCGGAAATGTATCAGAAATAATCAAAACAACAGGAGGAAAAGAAAATGCTGAACATCTACAAAAAGGAAGACGGGAACACTCTTTCAGTTTCGCTTGAGGGACGGCTTGATACCACAACCGCGCCTCAGCTCGACGAAGAGCTCAATGCTTTGCTGCCGGGAAAGACTGAAGTTGTCCTTGATATGGAAAAACTTGAGTACATCTCTTCAGCGGGTCTCCGCGTCCTGCTTTCCGCCCAGAAGATAATGAACAAGCAGGGGGAAATGGTCATAAAGAATGCTTCCGAAGAGGTAAAGGAAATCTTTGATGTGACAGGCTTTTCAGACATCCTGACAGTAGAATGAAAGCTTTGAGATGAAAAAAAGGCTCAGCTTAAAACACAGGGTCGCGATCAATGCCGTGGTTTTCATGGGAGTCCTCACCGCTTTGATCGCGGCTATTGGTTATACCTTTTACGTAAACAACGTAAAGGAAAGTTACATCGAATATGCCGATACTGTTTTGAAATATGCGTACGAAGAAGCTTCTGATCACGACTTTGGTGACATGATCGCAGACCGGACAATGCCCAAGGGGTATGAGGAGCTTCGCGAAAGGCTGAATCGGATCAAGGAGAATTCCAACATAGAATATCTGTACGCTGTTTATTTCGAGGATCCGGAGGATATCCACAGCCTTAGATATGCGATCAATACAAGAACAAAAGATGAAATTCAGACGGCACAAAGAGCCGGCAAGTCTCTTTCCGAGATCTACACATACATGGGGGTGCCCTGTGAAGAGGGCAGCTTCGAGGATGACACATTAGCGATACTTCAAAACGCGGTAAAGACCAAAAAGCCTGACAGCGGGACGCTCGAGGGCTATTCAACTGTGTATGGACATATGCTGAACGGATATCATGTCGTATTCGACAGCAACGGCGATGCTGCGGGCCTCATCTGTGTCGAGATCGATACCAACAGGATATATGATAATGTCCGCCGCTTTATGGGTTCTGTCGTCCTGATCGCAATTATCCTCACCGCATTGATCATCATTTTGTATGTGATCTATACGAGACATTATCTTATCAGTCCCATCCTGAAGATAGTCAGAAACAGCGATTCGTTTGTAGGGAAAATGAAGGCGGGTGCCGCGCCGGAGGAGCTTGTATACGAACCGGTTGAGCTCAAGACAGGCGGTGAACTCGAGCTTCTTGCAGACAATGTGAAAAGCCTTGCTGACGGGGTTTCTTCCTATACCGCACATCTGAAGTCGGTGACTGCCGAGAAGGAGCGCATCGGGACAGAGCTTTCACTTGCGACCAGGATCCAGGCCAGCATGCTGCCCGATATTTTTCCTGCTTTTCCGGAAAGGTCTGAGTTTGATATATATGCGTCCATGACGCCTGCGAAGGAGGTCGGAGGGGATTTCTACGATTTCTTCCTGACAGACGACGACCACCTTTGCATCCTCATAGCGGATGTATCGGGAAAAGGCGTTCCTGCGGCTCTTTTCATGATGGCTTCAAAGATAATCATCGCCAACAATGCCATGAGCGGCAAGTCCCCGGCAAAGATACTTGAGGATACCAATGACGCCATCTGCCCGAGCAATCGTGAGGAAATGTTTGTCACCGTGTGGCTCGGGATCATCGAGCTCTCAACCGGAAAGCTTACGGTATCAAGCGCGGGGCACGAATACCCCGCTATCAGATTCGGAAACGGAAGCTTTGACCTTTACAAGGACAAGCACGGTTTTGTGATCGGCTCAGTGGCGGGCTTGAAATATACGGAATATGAATTAATGCTCACTCCCGGTTCAAAGGTCTTTTTGTATACTGACGGTGTGCCGGAGGCGACAGACAAAGACAGGGAGCTCTTCGGGAAGGACCGGATGCTCCTTGCGTTGAACAAAGATCCCGCAGCCACGACCCGGCAGCTTTTAGACAATGTCACATCTGCGATCGACGGATTCGTAAAAGACGCAGATCAATTTGACGACTGTACAATGCTTTGCGTGGAATATTATGGAAAATAATGGGTTTGGGAGGTTTTGATTGAAGAAAAAAGGCGCAAAACTGATCCTTCTTATCATGATATTTACCCTGTCGTTGAGTTTTCTTGCAGGAGTCGTATCAAGGGCTGAAGGGACAGACACTTCTTCGGCAAATGCCGGTTCGGCAGGGCGCAGGGTTTCCGATTACAACGGCAAGCGTGTCGGCGTGCTTGCGGGTACCATGAATGACACGTTTGTGATCAAAGCGCTTCCTGATGCAAAGCTCAGCTATTACAACAATATCTCTGATATGATAGCGGCGCTGGAGGCTGATAAGGTCGATAGCATCGCCGGTGACGAGCCGGTGTTCTCAATGGCGGCTTCAGAGAATGACAGACTGGAGATTCTTGACGAGAGCTTGCAGGACTATGATTTGGGCGCAATATTTCCAAAGACACAAAAGGGGGAGAAGCTCCTTTCAGAGTTCAATGAATTTATCACAAAGCTGAAGGCAAGCGGTGAGTTTGATAAGATATACACGAAGTGGAAAACCGGACCTGAAGAGAAAAAGACCCTGCCGGACTATTCGAATTTCCCTGCGCCAAACGGGATGCTCACCATGGCTACCGAGGGCTCATATCCTCCATTGGATTACTTTCGTGGAACTGAGATCGTGGGATTTGAGGTGGATCTTGCCGCCCGGTTTTGCGAGGCTTACGGTTACGGATTGATGATCGATACCATGAACTTCGACGGCGTTCTGGCTTCAGCTCAAACAGGCAAGGCAGATTTTGGCTTGGCCTGCATCACCATCTCCGAGGAGCGGAAGGAAAGCGTCAATTTCTCAATTCCCTACTACAACAGCAGCGCCAAGCTCATGATATTGAAGGATAATGCAGGCACCGGATCAAATGTCAGTCCCGGGTCGGATAATTCGTTTCTCAGAAGGATCGGGGAAAGCTTCGAAAAGACCTTTGTCCGTGAGGAGCGCTGGAAACTCTTTTTGGAAGGTGTTTTGACGACCCTTGTTATCACGCTCCTCGCTATGCTCTTCGGCACGATCCTTGGTTTTCTGATATTCATGCTCTGCCGGAAAGGAAATCCTGTGGCGAATATCATCACACGGATCTTCCTTTGGCTCATACAGGGTATGCCGGCGGTCGTCCTTTTGATGGTTCTTTACTTCATCATCTTCGGCTCGGTACAGATCAGCGGTGTAGCAGTTTCAGTGATCGGTTTCACACTTACCTTCGGCGCGGCTGTATTCGGACTTTTGAAGATGGGGGTTGGTACGATCGACAGAGGGCAATACGAAGCCGCGTACGCGCTCGGCTATTCAAATACCAGGACCTTCTTTCGGATCATACTTCCACAGGCACTTTATCATGTGCTGCCCGCCTACAAAGGCGAGGTCGTAAGCCTCATCAAGGCGACGGCGATCGTTGGTTATATCGCGGTACAGGATCTGACCAAGATGGGCGATATCGTCCGAAGCCGGACCTATGAAGCGTTTTTCCCGCTGATCGCTGTGACGATCATCTACTTCGCTCTGGAGGTTCTGATCGGGAGGATAATAAGCAGACTCAGCATCAACATCAATCCGAAGCGACGCAAACCATCAAAGATACTGAAGGGGGTGAATACCAATGATCAGAATTGAGCATCTGAAAAAAGAATATTCCAATGTCACGCCTCTTAAGGACGTGAGTGTGGAAATAAATGACGGCGATGTGATCTCCATCATAGGCCCGTCCGGCACCGGAAAGAGCACGCTTCTCCGCTGTATCAACCAACTTGAAAAGCCCACGAGCGGAAAGATCTTTGTGGACGGCCTTGAGATCACAGATCCCAAATGCGACATCAACAAGGTGCGCCGGAAGATGGGGATGGTGTTCCAGAGCTTCAATCTTTTCGGTCACAAGACCATTATCGAAAATATAATGCTGGCTCCCATGGATCTTTTGGGTAAAAGCAAACAGGAAGCCTATGATACCGGAATGAAGCTGCTTCGCACGGTGGGACTGGCGGAAAAGGCTCTTAATTATCCTGATGAGCTGTCAGGCGGGCAGAAGCAGCGTATCGCGATCGCCAGGACGCTTGCTATGGATCCCGATGTGATACTTCTTGACGAGCCGACGAGCGCCCTCGATCCCACTATGGTAGGTGAGGTTCAGGCGGTCATCCGTGATCTTGCAAAGACCGGAAAGACCATGATGATCGTCACGCACGAGATGAATTTCGCAAAGGCGATCTCAAACCGCGTTTTCTATATGGAAAACGGCGGCATTTACGAAGACGGCTCACCGGAGCAGATTTTTGACAATCCAAAGCGCGAAAACACGCGCCGCTTTGTTCGGAGACTGAAGGTTCTTGAACTGAATATCGAAAGCCGTGATTACGACTTCATCGGCATGCAGGGGCAGATAGAGGTATGGTGCGCAAAGAATCAGATCTCCCCGAATTATTCAAATCGAATCCAGCTTGTTTTTGAGGAAACCACAAATCTTCTGATCCCTCTTCTCAAGACACCGAAGGTTCAGGCTGTCTGCGAATATTCTTCTGAGACAGAACTCGCAGTATGGACTTTCAGCTATGCCGGTGAAAAAGTGGATATCACAAAAACAGAAGATGAGATTTCACTTTCGGTGATCAAAGGTCTGGCAGGATCGATCGACTATGAATGGGCGGAAAATGAGGAATTGCAAAATTGCCTCAAGTTGAATATCAGGTCAGATGGAATAGTTTCATAAAGTGTAGAAACCCACGGGAGGATGTTTGCGGAAAGGGGAGGCAGAGCTTATGGCAAATGAGATTAATGTCAAAGCAAGTCTTGAAAACCTACAGGAAGTGATCGCTTTTGTAGACGGCTTCGTCGAAGAGCTCGGTGCGTCAATGAAAGCGCAGATGCAGATAGATGTTGCCGTTGAGGAGATCTTCGTAAACATAGCAAGCTATGCCTATGCCCCGGATACGGGAGATGCGGTCATTTCGGTGGAGACAGATACTGAGAAAAAGCAGGTTTTGATCACATTCAAGGACTCCGGAGTCCCTTACAATCCCCTTGAAAAGGAGGACCCTGACGTGACTCTTTCCGCCGATGAGCGCGGTATCGGCGGGCTTGGGATATTTATGGTCAAAAAGAGCATGGACGATATGCGGTATGAGCGAAAAGACGGATGTAATGTGCTGACGATCGTGAAAGGGGTATAGGGGCTGCTCTCTATAGGAGGTTGAAGACATTGATTAAAAGGATATTCCCAGTCATTGCGATAGCGGTCCTTTCCTTCAGTCTGTTTGCAGGCGTTGCGGTAAGAGCTGAAGGAACGGGGCAGGAAACAGCTGCTTCTTCGGAGAAGCAAAATTCCGGGGAACTGAAAAAAGTCTCTGATCTTAGCAACAAAACGATCGGTATACTTACGGGATCAGTCTTCGATGCGATCGTATCCGAGGCACTGCCTGATGCAAAGCTCACCTATTTTAATTCTCATTCTGATTCGGTAGCGGCATTGAATGCAGGAAAGATTGATGCCATTCCCGCTGATGAGCCTACGCTTTTGCGGATCGTCAAAGAGTACGACAATATCATGATAATGGATGACACCATTGGTTCCTTCGAATATGGCTTTGTTTTTCCCAAGAGCAGTTCCGGAGAAAAAAAGCTTTCAGAGTTCAATGAATGGCTTGCAAAGTTCAAAGAAAGCGGCGAACTTGAAGAGTTGATCCAAAAGTGGAAATCAGAAGATGAAAGCAAGATGACAATGCCGGACGTTTCTTCTCTTCCTTCGACAAACGGGAAACTTACAATGGTTACTGAGGCTTCCGGTCCTCCGTTTGGCTACGTTCGCGGGAGCGATACGGTGGGAATCGATATAGATATTGCCGCGGAGTTCTGTAAGGCCAAAGGCTATGGATTGAATGTTCAGATAATGAGGTTTGACGGTCTTCTGACTGCAGTGCAGTCCGGCAAGGCGGATTTTGCTGCATCAGGAATTACTATTACTGCGGAACGGGCAGAGAGCGTCAACTTTTCAATACCATACTATTCATGCCCCGCCTCATTTCTGATATTGAAGGAAAGAGGAGGCGCTGCTGCAGATGTCCGCCCTGAGTTTTCCGAATTTTCCGAGCTTTCGGGAAAGACCGTATCCCTGCTCACCGGCGCGCCCTTTGAGGAACTGGTCAAGAGCAAAGCTCCGGGTGTTTTGAATTTCACTTACTTCAACAGCACACCGGATGCTATCCAGGCGCTCAAAACAAAAAAGACCGATGCCTTTTTCATGAATAATGCCGTAGGCCAGCTTATTATCAACAGAAATCCTGATCTTACGATCTTTCCAAAGAGCCTTGATGATTCCAAATTCGGGATTGCCTTTGCAAAGGGCGATCCCCGAAGGGATGAGTGGCTGGCAGCCTTCAAAGAGATCCCAAATTCAGAGATCGAGAAGGCATGGGACAAGTGGACAGGAGCTGACGAAAGCGTCAAGGAGCTTCCTGCGCAGGATTGGCCGGGTACAAAAGGAACGCTTCATGTGGCTGCTTGCGATACGCTTGAACCAATGAGCTATGTCGGAAAAGACAATGAGGTGAAGGGCTTTGACATAGAGATCATTCTGATGATAGCCAAAAAGCTTGACTACAAGGTTGAGTTTACCGGGATGGACTTTGCTGCAATACTTGCCGGCGTACAATCAGGAAAGGCTGATATCGGCACCGGGAGCATCGTTATCACACCTGAACGCTCCCAGGCAGTGGATTTCATTGATTATTATCCGGCAGCCTTTGTGCTTGTCGTCCGGACTGTTTCCGCATCGCCGCAACAGCCATCTTTCCTTCAAAGTATCGGTGAAAGCTTTGAAAAGACCTTCGTCCGTGAGGATCGCTGGAAACTCTTTGTGGAAGGTGTTTTGACGACACTTGTCATCACGCTCCTTGCCATGCTTTTTGGCACGATCCTCGGCTTTTTGATATTCATGCTGTGCAGGAACCAGAATCCCGTGGCAAACATCATCACAAAGATCTTCCTTTGGCTCATACAGGGCATGCCGGCGGTCGTCCTTTTGATGGTACTTTATTTCGTAATCTTTGGATCGGTTTCGATAAGCGGTGTAGTCGTATCAGTGATCGGCTTCACACTTACTTTTGGCGCGGCGGTATTCGGACTTTTGAAGATGGGCGTTGGCGCGATCGACAAAGGTCAGTACGAAGCCGCATACGCGCTTGGCTATTCAAATACCAGGACCTTTTTCAAGATCATACTTCCACAGGCGCTTTATCACGTGCTGCCCGCCTACAAGGGCGAGGTCGTAAGCCTCATCAAGGCGACGGCAATTGTTGGTTATATCGCGGTACAGGACCTGACCAAGATGGGGGATATCGTTCGAAGCCGAACCTATGAGGCATTTTTCCCGCTGATTGCCGTGACGATCATCTACTTCGCGCTGGAGGTACTGATCGGGAGAATAATAAGCAGGGTTACCATAAACATCAATCCCAAACGCCGCAAACCCTCAAAGATACTTAAAGGGGTGAATACCAATGATCGGTGAATGACGGTGCCGGCCCCGGGCTTTAATGCTCCCGAGGGGACAGTCCGCATCTCTCTTGCGAATCTGAATGAGGAAGATCATATGGAGATTGGAAGAAGACTCAATGAGCTTCTATCTGAATATTGGGAAAAATACGAGGCGAAGGTGCCGCTCAAGGACGCAGCGTGACCGGACGCATTAATAGAAGATCAGGGAGGAAGCAGCTATGAAGCAGTTTTTGAGTTCGCTTGGAAAGAAGCTTTTCGGAGGGATCAACCTGACCTGGCCGAAGCTTATCATAGCAGCAATCGCAGCCGGAGCATTTACCGCGTTGATGGCGAACATACCGGCCTTGAAATACACATCCTTCCATGCCATAGTCGTGACCTTTGAGATGTGGGTCCTCTTCGGCATCATTATCATAATGAACAGCAAGTCAAATCTTGATTCCGCGTTCAAGTGCTTTGTGTTTTTCCTTATCAGCCAGCCCCTTGTTTATCTTCTGCAGGTGCCCTTCTCCTGGCAGGGTTGGGGGTTGTTCGGGTATTATAAAACCTGGTTTATATGGACATTACTCTGTTTTCCCATGGGCTTCATTGGGTATTTCATGAAGAAGGGAAAGTGGTGGGGCTATCTCATACTGCTTCCCATGATACTTTTGACAGCTGATTCCTATTCTTTATATTTCAGTGATTTTCTGTTCTACGCGCCGAAATACATTTTGATATGGCTGTTCTGCGGCTGCGTCATTATCTTCTATCCTGTGCTGATATTTGAAAACAAGAGAATAAAGCTTGTCGGAGCGGTCATCGGAATCGGGATCGTCGCTGTTCTTACGGTCCTTGGGCTTTTGAATCCTCCGATCTACAGCACAACCCTTATGGTAGGCGGCGGAGAAAACAAGTTTAACGAAGATTACATGGTTTATCTTGCAGACGAGAGATACGGTACCGCCGAGATGCGCTATGAGTCAGGGATTGAGGATTATCTCATTCATTGTGATTTCAAAAGAGCGGGGAAGACGGTCCTTACAATAGAGGCTCCGGACGGCAGCAGGACTGATTATGAGATCACGATAGAAAGAGATACGTATGATTTGAAGAAGTGCCGCGGGGACGGTTCTTTTGTCACCCGATAAATAGAAAGAGGAAAAATGGATATAGAAGAATTCAGCATGCATGATCGCTTTGAGTTTCGTACAATAAGACCGGAAGAAGCTGAAGAAGCTGTTGTGATCGAAAATATATGCTTTCCACCCAACGAAGCATGTTCAAGGGAGAGTATGATCGCGCGTATAGCGGTAGCAGCGGATCTCTTTTTGGTTGCGATCGACCGCAAAACCGGTGAGATCGCCGGCTTTTTGAACGGCATCGCAACAGATGAGTATTCATTCAGGGATGAATTTTTTACAGATGAAACGACGCACAACTGTGATGGCAAAAATGTAATGCTCCTTGGTCTTGATGTTTTACCCCAATACAGAAGACAGGGGCTTGGGAGAGAACTTGTCATGACCTATTGCTTCAGAGAACGGGAGCGGGGACGAAAAAGACTTGTCCTTACCTGCCTTTTGGAGAAGGTTTCTATGTATACGAAGTTTGGATTCAGGGATCTGGGCGTATCAGCTTCCAAGTGGGGAGGCGAGGAGTGGCACGAGATGGATATTATCCTAGTATAGCTGTTCTTAAATACCTTGACTGAATGCTTGCCTGCTTACCCGATAGCACGCACCTGAAAGCCTCGGCGTAGCCCGCTACGCCTGCGTTTTCAGGCGCGCACTCTCGGGCAAGCATTCGGCGCCTCAGTCGAGTTATTTTGCGACAGCTATACTAGAGGATCAGGGGAAAGCATAGCATTGAAAAAGATAGTATTTTACGGAGACTCCAACACCTATGGTTATGATCCAAGAGGCTTCCTCTCGATGCTCTATCCCGGGGAGGTGCGATGGACGGAAAAGATAAGGGAGCGCTTTGATGGCATTTATGAGATCATAGAAGAGGGACAAAACGGCAGATTACTGCCAACGCTTCCGGAAAAAGAATTTGACCCCTTTCTCCCTCGCAACTGATCCGCCCATCCGGTAAAAAAACACAAAAAAAGGAGGAACACAAAAATGAAAAGAGTAGCAGATTTCCTGAAAGAAGCAGGTACGTATTATCTTGCAACGGTTGATGGTGACCAGCCCAGGGTGAGACCTTTCGGAACAGCTCACATATTTGAAGACAGGCTGTACATTCAGACCGGCAAGGTAAAGGATGTATCAAAGCAGATCCATGCCAATCCAAAGGTTGAAGTATGTGCGTTCAAGGATGGCAAATGGCTTCGTGTTTCAGGGGAACTCGTGGAGGATGACAGGATCGAAGCCCGCCAGTCCATGCTTGATGCATATCCGTCATTGCAGAATATGTACAAGGCTGATGACGGAAATACAGAAGTATTCTATTTCAAAGATGCCACAGCGATATTCAGTTCATTTACTGATGAACCGGAGACAGTGAAGTTTTGAGAGGAAGTGACAAAAGAACCGCCCCCGTGGCACTGCAATTTGAAAGGAGTAGAAGAAATGCTTGAAAATGAGGAGTACAGTTTAAGTGTTGGCCGCGGAGATGCTTTGATGATGTATGCAACTTCATCGGGGAGTTACACGATAAGGCTTCATTTCCGCCTTGATGGACCGATCGTGCAGGATGCGATGCAAAGGGCTCTTGACAAGACAGCCAAAAGGTATCCTTATTTCTGCGTCACATTGAAGAAAAGTGAACGGGAGTTTTATTACGAGAGAAATGATGCTCCCGTGGCGCTTCTTCATACGGATGAAATGATCACATTGGGAACAAAAGAGACCAATGGGCATATCTGGGCAGTTTCCTTCAATGATGACAATCTCTACCTCAATTTTTTCCACGGTCGGGCTGATGGCACCGGGATTTATTTTCTGGCGGGAACCCTTCTGTATTACTATTTTCATGAAGTGTACGGACTTACAGACAGCACAGGGATACGAACATTGGAAACACCTATTACAAAAGAGGAGACAGCTGATCCTTATGATGCACTTCCTCTCATCGATCTCTCGAAGTTTCAGAGACCGCCTGTGCCTGAAGCCCTCAACATGATGGGAAGTCTTGGCCTGAAAAGGGGGGAAGGAAAGGGGTATATCCGAAAGCTTTCCATACCTGAGGATGTGATGGTTCCCTTTATCAGGGAAAACGATGCAACTCCGGGGATACTTGTATGTGTGTTGATGGCCAGGGCGATCGAACGGGTTCTTCCGGATCACACGCTCCCCATCGTCAATAGTTATGTTATCAATTCCCGTCCCATGCTGAACGCCCGCGAATCCTTCCATAACGCCACCGGAAGCGCGGCGCTGGATTTCAGCGATTCGATCAAAAAGCTGCCGCTGGATATGCAGTGTACCGCTTACCGGGGGAAAACTATCCTTCAAAGTGACGAGGATATGGTAAGAAACAGGGCTGTTGCTTCTGCTTCGATAAGCCAGATGGTTTTGAACCTTCCCGATTTTGACTCAAAGGTACAGGCTGCGAGGCGCGCTATGGGAGGTTTTTTCAAGTCAAGTTCATATATTGTCAGCTATGTTGGACGATGGGCTTATCCAAAGCTGGGAGAGCATATACGTGAATTCTGGACGGAAACTCCGACAGGAGAATTTCCCCTACTTGAACTTTCCGCAGTAAATGGAAATGTATATATATCAATGCTCCAAGCGTATTGCGAGGATGTATATTATGAGGCGTTCAAAAAGGAGCTTGAGGAAAACGGGATCACATATGAGGAACATGGAATGAAGCCGATCCAGGTTCCGGAGATAAGGTTTTGACACATGGTGACAAAAGAACCGTCCCCGTGGCACTCCTGTTATAGTATTTTCATGCACGACAAGAATAATAAAAAGCACCGGGGCATTGCCCTGATCATCCTTTTCCTTCTGATATTTCCGGTTTCTTTGCTCTCTGGCTGCGCCCCGGAGGTGCGATCCGATGACTCCGGAGCCCGCGGCATCACATCCATTGGACAGCTGAATGATTCTGACATACACATCGGTGTTACGACCGATACCTCGGAAGGAACGCTGGTACAGAAAGAATTCCCGAAAGCGCAGATCGAATATTTCAGGGGAGAGATGAACGGATATCTTGCGGTGAGTCAGGGAAAGATCGACGCTTTTGTATTCGACAGACTGTCTATGGACATTGCGATCCAAAACGGACTCAAGGACGTCAGGCTTTTGGATGAAACCGTCGGGGCTGGAAATACCGGTGCAGTCGCAATCTCGCCGGTGTCACAGATCCCTGATCTCGAAACGAAGATCAACACATTTCTTAAGGAGATACGAACGAACGGAACCTTGGACGATATAGCCGAACGCTGGCTTGTGAAGCACGAGGAGAACATGCCGGATATCCCCGTTCCTGAAACATCCGATCTTCATCTTGTTGTAGGAACTACCGGAAGCAATGTGCCGTTTAACTATTACGCCGGCACAGAACTCGTGGGCTACGATATCGAACTTGCGAAGCGTTTTGCTGCATGGCTGGGAGCAACACTGGAATTCAAGACCTATGACTACGACGGCATCGTAGCGGCTGCACAGACCGGCAAGATCGACTGTATTTTCGCCTGTCTGTTCATTACACCGGAACGGAAAGAGGCCATCCGATTCTCCGAGCCGACCTATGTCGGAGAGATCGGCGTAATGGTTCAGGATACACGTTCAAAAAACGCTGTGCCGGAATATACTAAGGCTTCTGATCTCAACGGCAAACGCATTGGCGTCAACACCGGGTCCATTCAGGGGCCGATCGTGGAAAGAGAACTCCCTGAATCCGCTATCAGCTATTATGATACCTCCACGGATCTTCTGACTGCGCTCCGTCAGAACAAAATTGACGCATTCTGCAACCCCGAACTGATCGTCCGCTACATGATGATCGACAATGATGATCTGACTTATCTGGATGAAGAACTGACGGAATCAGTGAAGATCGGAGCCATCTTTGGCAAGACAAAAAGAGGAGAAGAGCTTCGGGATGAATTCAATGAATATCTGAAGATCGCCAAAGAGAGTGGTGTTCTGGAAGAAATTGACCGTATCTGGCTCGGAAAAGATGACAGTCAAAAGACCATCACGGATCCTGCCTCGTTACCGGCAAAAAAAGGGACTCTGCGTCTGGCTACGGATTCAACGAATCCTCCGGCCACATATATCCGAAACAATTCCTTTGCGGGGTTGGATATAGACCTTGCGGTGCGCTTCTGTAAAGCACGCGGCTACGGACTTGAGATCATCAATATGAGCTTCGGCGGTATTGTTGATTCGGTCTCTTCGGGACGAAGCGATTTCGGGATCGGCATGATCGCGATCACGGAGGAACGTAAAGAAAGCGTTTATTTTTCAGATCCGCTCTATACCAGCGCTTCGGTTCTTGCGTATCTTAAAAACAGCAGCGCATCAGAAAGCACGTCCTTCCTGGACAAGCTGATCAGCAGTTTTGAAAAAACATTTATCCGGGAAGACCGGTGGATCCTTTTCCTTGAAGGGATCAAAACGACGATGATCATTACTGCTTTGTCGATCCTCTTTGGCACCGTGCTCGGCTTTATTATTTTCATGACATGCCGTAACGGTCACCCGGTCGCAGACCGGTTAGCGCGATTCTTTGTCTGGCTCGTTCATGGCATGCCCGTGGTAGTGCTGCTTATGATTTTGTACTACATTGTTTTCGGCAATGTTCAGATCTCCGGAACGGTCATTTCCATCGTCGGTTTCACTCTGGTCTTTGCCGCATCGGTCGTAAGCATGCTGAAGGTCGGAGTAGGTGCAGTGGAACGGGGACAGCTCGAAGCAGCCTATGCACTCGGTTATCACAACTTCAAGGCCTTCTACCGGATCATCCTCCCTCAAGCCTTGCCGCATTTCATGCCGGCATACAAGGGTGAGATCACTGCGCTTATCAAGGCGACGGCGGTCGTCGGTTATGTGGCGGTGCAGGATCTGACAAAAATGGGTGATATTATTCGAAGTCGTACCTATGAGGCGTTTTTCCCGCTCGTTGTCGTGGCGATCCTGTATTTTGTGCTGGCCGGGATCTTGACTTTTGTCGTCAGAAAAATAGAATTTTATATTGACCCGAAACGCAGGACGCGCGAAAAGATCCTGAAGGGAGTAGATAAGTGACGGGGAGTGCCCCGTGGCACCGCTTTAGAAAATGATTGGGTGATTTATGATGTTTCGAAAAATGAGACGATTCAGGCAGCAGATTTCAGACGCAGAGTGCATTGAGATACTGAAGAGTGCGAAGAGAGGCGTCCTTTCGCTGATAGGTGATGATGGGTATCCCTATGGGGTGCCCATGGACCATTGGTATTGTGAAGATGATGGGAAGATCTATTTTCACGGAGCGAAAGAGGGACACAAGATCGACTCGATCAAAGCCTGTGACAAAGCCTGTTACTGTGTATATGACGAAGGCTATCGCAAGGAAGGCGATTGGGCGCTTAATATAAAAAGCGTCATTGTTTTCGGCAGGATCAGCCTGGTTGAAGATGAAGAAAAGGCAAGAAATATATGCACTTCGCTTGCCGGGAAGTTTACAGATGATGAAGAGTATCGGGAAAAAGAGCTGAAGAATGCATTTCCAAGAGTTCAGTGTCTGGAGTTTTCGCCGGAACATATGACAGGAAAACTGGTTAATGAGTCCTAAAAGATTGGGGGATGTTTCATGAACAAAAAAACTATCATGTCAATGCCGATAATATGTTTCTGGGCAGTCATAGCGGCCTGTGTTGTCGGGATCATCATCGGTTCCTTCCGGGATTTTGAGATCAATGTGGCGCTGGCAAACAAAACAGATATTGGTTCATTTTTTGCCACTTATGGTTCTTACTTTTCCTATGGCCTGTATCCGGCAGCAGGTGCCTGTCTGTATTCGGGATTCAGGAGAAAGGGCGGCGGATATCTCCTGCTGGCTCGTCTGCTCCTGATACTTGGCTGGTTTCTGGCGGTATATTATTCAAACAGCTACAACGGAAAAGCAGTTCGTGCGCTGTTTGGATACACAGCAGGTGAATCCTCTCCGGGGCTGTCTGTTCTTTCCTGGCTGTTTTGGGCGGTTTTGTACTGCTGGATACCTTTTGTTGTGATCAGACTCGTTGATGACAAAGATCCGGACAAACTGATCGCTGTAGGCGCAGCTATTCTTGTTGCCGGCGTTGTGGCGGATAATATAAACCTTTGGCTGAAACAGGTGGGCTCCCGTCCGAGGTACAAGTATCTGATAACGCTCCAGGATCCGAAGAGCGAATTTCGTAACTGGTGGCAGATGATCCCCAATCTTGCAGGAAATGACGACAACTTCAAGAGCTGGCCCAGCGGCAATATGACTATTGCGAGCATGATGTTCTCACTGCCGATGCTGACTGATGTCATGAAAAAGCGAAGCCTTAAGAAGAATACGATAGCATTTGTGATTGCTTGTGTTTTTGTCGTTGTTTACGGCTATAACCGGATCCATATGACCAATCATTTCCTGTCGGATGTCTGCTTTGGAGTATTGATCACATATCTTGTCTATTCGCTGATAAGTACTGCGTTTCTTCGAAGGAAGGGGTAACAGTGACACGGGCAGTGACATGGGGACGGTTCTTTTGTCACTTTTGTGACAAAAGAACCGTCCCCATGTCACTGCCCGTTGCACCCCCGTGGCACATCTTTTGCATATTTCAGGCGATTGGGTTATTATCTAACGGTTGCAGTAAGGCAGAATTATTTTAGAAAGAGATGTATTGTGAAAAAGAAAATTTGTGGGATACCCATTATGATCGCTGTTCTTGCATGTCTGCTGTTTTGCGGATGCGGCGCAGGCCAAACGGGAGCAAAGGAAGAGACGATCGGCATCATCGGTGCGATGGAGGAGGAAGTGGCCTCGCTGAAAGAGGATGCAAATATCACGAGAAAGACAAAGGTCGCAGAGATGGAATTCTGCGAGGGTGTGATCGACGATCAAAAGGTGGTCATCGTGCAGTGCGGGATGGGAAAGGTCAATGCCGGGATCTGCGCGCACACATTGATAAACAAATTCGGCTGTACAAAGATCATCAACACCGGCGTCGCGGGTTCTTTGGATAATCAGCTTGAAATCGGTGACATTGTAGTTTCAACTGATGCAGTCCAGCACGATTTCACTGTGGAGGCTATCGGCTTTGAAAAAGGTGAGATCCCTTATACGAAGCGGGTCGGATTTCCTGCAGACGAAAATATGCGAAAGGAAGCGGTCGAAGCCGTGAAGGAAGCGGCTCCCGGTGTTCACGTGTACGAGGGCAGGGTCTGCAGCGGAGATCAGTTTATCTCCACGAGGGAGCAAAAGAATGAGATCACATCGAACCACGGCGGCATGTGCTGCGAGATGGAGGGCGGTGCTGTCGCGCAGGTCTGCTATCTGAACAACACACCCTTCGTTGTGATCCGCGCCATCTCCGACAAGGAGGATGGCTCAAGCCATGTTGAATACGAGACCTTTAAGGCAGAGGCTGCAAGGAATTGCGCTGACATCGTGCGGTACATGGTGGCGGCGCATAGCTGAAATGTAAATACTCAAAAAAACAGGAGGCGTAAAGCCTCCTGCTTTTTCGTGTTAATTCTGTCCGGCTGCTTTTCTTGCCCTGGCTGCTTCTTTTTCAGCATTTTGGGCAATTTTTTGAGCGTTCTTCATTGCGCTTTCCACATCCGCCTTTGCCTGATCCATATCAAGCTTGAAGGAACGGACGATATCATTGAGGTTTTGGGAAACGCTCTGCTGCTTTTCGGCAAGATCCGAAATATTCCCGACCATATCGGATACCTCTTCTACAGTCTCCGTAACCTCGGATGAGGATTCCGCCGTTTCCGTTGCGCTCTCGGCGATAGACGAAACTGCGGCATTGACCTGCTCCATGGATTCTCTGATATATCCAACCATTTCGGAGGTCTGATCCGTAAGGGAACCGAAGGACTTCGCGTCCTCTCCGTACTGACGGCCGATATTGATGAAGTTCTCGTAATCGGGTGTGACTGTCTCCTTTACGAAGGTCAGAAGCTCTCCGGAACTTCGGTCGAGTGAAGCAAAGGCTTCCTGGATCTTTGAAATGGTATTCTGGATCCTGTCGACAGCCTGTGCTGTTTCAACGGCAAGATTGTTGATCTCCGAGGCGACAACCGCAAATCCGCGTCCATGCTCGCCTGCGCGGGCAGCCTCGATAGAGGCGTTGAGGGAAAGCAGATTGATCTGGCTTGCAATATCGGCTATGGAATCTGCCAGCGTTCCTATCTCTTTGATGACCTCAGCCTGTTTGCTGGCTTCTTCCAGCTCACGTCCCCTGCTCTCGGCAATTGAGATCGCATTATCACAGGAGGAGCGGCTGTCTTTTTCTATCTGGGCTGCGCGAGAGAGTATCTTCTCAACCTCGCCCTTGGTCGCTTCAGTCTCTTCCGCAAGCTTCTGTACTGAAGCATTGACTTCGTTTGCTGATGCAGATACCTGCTCGGTTGCGGCTCCGGTATTTGTCATGGCATCATTGACTTTGACCATTGATGTCCTGATGCTTTCAAATCTGTCTGCCAGGTCACTCGCCACATTGTAAAGATGTTCGGACGAACCACTTACCTCATTGGAGCCGATAGAGATATTTCTTATGACCTCGCTGTTGCTCTCATACATCTCATTGAGCGATTCTGACATCTGTCCGATCTCGTCGCTCCTGCCGACCGCGATCTTTGAAACCGTGAAGTCTCCATTTGCAAGATCCTTTGCGAACTCCTTTACCTTCACGATAGGTTTCGCTATTCCCTTTGCAATGAAGAAGATCAAAAGCGATGTGATAAGAATTGCAACGATCGCTATGATAATGATAACGAGCATCATCCGTTGAGCGACAGAAAATACCTCGCTGTTTGGCAGAAGAAGGAGCAGCTTCCAGCCAACCTCCGGCATAGTCGAGTAGTAAACTCTCATTTTTCCTTCAGATGAATTGAACTCTGTCTCGCCCTTTTCATTTGAAAGAACAGTAGAGGCTATGGCATTGATCCCGGTATCATTGGCGATATTCATGGCGTTTGTGACTTTTGAGGAATCCTTTGTGTAGATATAGGTTCCGTCACCCATGGTTAGGATAGCATAGCCATTCTGTCCCACCTTGATATTGCTGATAATGTCTGAAATAGTCTCAAGTGAAAGGTCTACGGTGATACATCCTATGTATTGGTTCTGATCGTTGAATATCGGAGCGGAGCAGCTGGCCATGACGGAATCGGATGAAGGATCATAATAAGGGTCGGTGATCACGGCATCATTTTTGCTCATCGCTTTTGCGTTTGTATAATATTCCTGAACGAAGTAGTCGTAGTCAGCATTGGAATATTCCCAGTCCTCTACGACATCATTTCCGTCTGCATACCAGTAGGGACCTACATATTTCTGCCCGGCGTACTTGCGATCCCCTGTATAGACATTCGGCTCAAACCAGATACCGCTGCCCCTGATCCTGCTGTCATGCTTTACCGTATCGGAAAACAGCTTTGCGTAGGTGGTCATATCGGTATCCTTGTAGGTATTTCCAACGAATATCGAAAGCTCTTCCGCTGTACGCCTGATGGTCTCGAGTGTTCCGTCGACATCATTGGTGTTGCCGGAAAGCTGCGCCTCCATTGTGTTTGAGACTTCGCTGGCTATTGCGCTTGCCGACATCTGCGCGCTGATGATCGCGACCACCAGCAGTGATACAAGTACTATCGGTACTATCATGAGTATCAATTTTGTCTGAATACCCAGCCCTTTTCGCCGGTCACTTTTTCTTTCCATCTTATTTTCTCCCATATTATCTTCCCTCCAAAAAAATGCATACGAGTAGTCACTATTTTATCACAAAAACGAACTTTTCCCAACCAAAAATAATATGCAGAAGGGAAAAGGACATGTTCAAAAACTATGGCGGGAACCCTGCTTGCGTGATAAAATGCCGATATATATGGCTTCTTTCATTCTGTTGAGATTCTAAGGAAAATATATTAAAGGAGATAGATTGATAATGTTAATGCAAAGCCCGATCAAAAGGTCAGATATGATCTCATGCCTTTTGTGTAAGGATGCACCGTGCACCAGGGCCTGCGAGAGACTTGATCCGGGGAAGGCGCTTTTTGAGATCTGGTTTGACAATTCCGATGTTGCCGCTCTGAAAATGCCGGAGAAAACCCCCTGTAAAAATTGCAGCGCACCTTGTGAAAAGGCGTGTATAAGCAGCCACAGGGTTCATATCAAAGAACTCATGACAGAGCTTTCCTGTAATGTCCGTCCTCTGGTTTCGACCGCTCTTCCCAAAGATGAAGAAAGACTGAAATGCGATATCTGCGGAGTCCCTATGGAAAATCCTTTCCTGCTTGCATCCTCTGTTGTGGCATCAACCTATGACATGTGTGAAAGAGCTTTCAAAGCAGGCTGGGGAGGGATTTGCTTTAAGACCATCTGCTCCATTGACATCCGCGAGGCCTCGCCCCGTTTTTCAGCTATCAAGGGTGACAACGGCAGCTTCATTGGTTTCAAAAATATAGAGCAGCTGTCGGAACATACTGTAGCTGAGGATATGGATATTCTGAGGAAATTGAAAAAGAATTATCCATCCAAATTCATACTTGCATCAATAATGGGACAGAGTGAGGAAGAATGGGAATCTCTGGCAAAGCTCTGTGAGGAAAACGGAGCAGATGCGGTGGAACTCAATTTCTCATGTCCCAATATGCAGGAGGACGGTCTCGGCTCCGATATCGGTCAGATCCCCGAGTTGGTGGAGAAATTTACAAGAGCCGCAAAGCGGAGTACTTCAATACCGGTGCTCGCAAAACTGACGCCCAATGTTGCTTTGATGTCGCCGGCTGCTGAGGCTGCAAAAAGAGGCGGGGCTGACGGGCTCGCAGCGATCAATACGATAAAGAGCGTAATGGGAGTCGATCCCATCACTTATGTTTCCTCTCCGGATGTTGAAGGAAGGTCTGCTGTAGGAGGATACAGCGGGAATGCGGTGAAGCCCATCGCCCTTAGATTTGTTTCAGAGCTTGGAAACAACAAAGTGCTTTCAGGTCTTCATATAAGCGGGATCGGAGGGATAGAGACCTGGCGCGATGCCCTGGAATTTATCCTGATGGGAGCAGGCTCCGTACAGGTAGCTACAGCGGTGATGCAGTATGGCTACAGGATGATCGATGAGCTGAAGGCGGGACTTAATCTTTATCTTGCGCAGAGAGGGATCGATTCAATAAAGGATATCATAGGCGTGGGATTGACTTCGATAAGCGATACAACAGACGGTCTTTCGAGGGATACTGTTCTGTTTCCGGCTTTTGAAACAGACAAATGCGTTGGCTGCGGAAGATGCGTGATCTCCTGCAGTGACGGAGGCCATCAGGCGATCAGCTTTGAAAACAGAAAGCCAAAACTTGACGGGAGCAAATGTGTCGGCTGTCATCTATGCCGTCTGGTCTGCCCGCAGGGCGCGATAAGTCTCAGCAGGAAGAGGATAATTAAAAGCAGATAATTGATTTACCCATTATTTTTGCTTGCATAATCTTTCGCCGAAGAATAGAATATGGAAGATTCAACGGGGAGCTTGTGAAGGCAGGCTGAGAACGGGAGCTACAGCCCGGACCCATAACCTGATTTGGATAATGCCAACGTAGGGATATATTGAACCTGACTGTTTTGATGAAATGGTTGGAAGCAGGTATGTCCGGGTGGCATATCTGCTTTTTTTTCCGGAAAGGAGTCGGAAAATGCTTGGGAACTGTCTTGAAAATGTCAGAAAAAATGTACCACTGGTCCACAATATCACGAATTATGTGACCGTGAATGATGTGGCAAATGTGATCCTGGCCTGCGGAGGAAGTCCGATCATGTCGGATGAACCGGAGGATGCGGAAGACATCACGACGATCTGCGGAGGACTGAATATCAATATCGGAACCCTCAACAAGAGGAGTATTGAGGGGATGCACAGGGCAGGTAAAAAAGCCGGTGAACTTCATCATGTTATTTTGCTTGATCCTGTTGGTGCAGGCGCATCGGCTCTTCGGACGGATACGGCCAATGACCTTATGAAGGAAATACACTTCACCGCGATCCGCGGCAATATCTCAGAGATCAAGACCCTGGCGCTTGGCAGCGGGACTACAAAGGGAGTCGACGCTGATGTTGCAGATGCTGTAACAGAGGATAATCTTGACAGTGCGATCAGGTTTGTAAAAAACTTCGCGTCACAGACCGGATCAATAGTCGCGATAACCGGGGCGATCGATCTCGTGTCTGATGACAAAAGATGCTTTGTGATCCGAAACGGCCGTCCTGAAATGGGGAAGATCACCGGGACGGGTTGTCAGCTTTCCGGCATGATGACTGCATTTCTTGTGGCAAATCCCGATGCGCTTCTTGAAGCTGCCGCGGCAGCAGTCTGTACTATGGGACTTTCCGGCGAGATCGGCTGGAGTCATATGCAAAAGGGGGATGGAAATTCCACCTACAGGAACAGGATCATAGATGCGGTCTTCAATATGACCGGAGAGATGCTCGATCGGGGCGCAAAATATGAGATCCGCTAAGGAGCCAAAAAATGGGATACGATAAAGAACGGTTGGAAAAAGAACTGTTACTCTACGCGGTGACAGACAGGCACTGGCTTGGAGAAAGGACACTTTTTGAGGTTGTTCGTGAAAGCCTCGATGGCGGTGTCACCTTTCTTCAGCTTCGGGAAAAGGAACTAGACGAAGAGCATTTTTACGAGGAGGCGCTGGAACTCAAGGAACTGGCACGAAAATACAAGGTCCCCTTCGTGATCAATGACAATGTTGATATCGCGATAAAAATGGACGCGGACGGTGTCCATGTCGGACAGGATGATATGGCTGCAAGAGATGTCAGGGCTTTGATAGGACCAGACAAGATCCTTGGTGTATCGGCACAGACTGTGGAGCAGGCTCTCGCTGCCGAGGAGCAGGGGGCGGATTATCTTGGGGTTGGCGCTGTCTTTGCCACAGGCTCAAAGGCAGACGCGGTGGAGGTATCCCACGGGACCTTGAAAGCGATCTGTGAGGCTGTATCAATTCCTGTCATTGCAATAGGCGGGATCACAGAGGAAAATGTGGCAAAGCTCAGTGGCACCGGGATCTGCGGAGTCGCTGTGATAAGCGCGATCTATGCAAAAGAAGATATCAAAGGGGCTGCGAAAGATCTTCGGAAGGCAACACTTGAGATGCTCGACGAAAAGGCTTGAGTCTTTCAGGCTCATCGGAGGAATAGTATGAGATTTCTGAAAGACATCAAAGGTGTGATCTTCGACATCGACGGGGTATTGCTTGATTCCATGAGGATATGGAAGGACCTGGGTGAGCGGTATTTGAAAAGTCGTGGAAAGGAACCCAAGGAGGGACTTTCAGATATCCTGTTTTCAATGAGTATGGAGGAGGGCGCTGCTTATCTTCGGGATCATTATCTTTCGGATGAGACAAGTGAGAAAATCGGGGAAGGCCTTCAGGGTATGCTCCGGGATTTCTATTACTATGAGGTCAGGACAAAAGAAGGAGCAGAGGAGCTGCTAGAGACCTTTGAAGGAAAGGGTATCCGGATGACGGCAGCTACATCAAGCCCGAGAACCCATATAAAGAAGGCACTGGAGCGAAACGGACTTCTTTCTCATATCGAAAAGATCTTCACGAGCGCGGAAGTTGGATCGAGCAAGCATTCTCCTGAAATCTATGATGCGGCAGCAGGCTTCATGGGACTTCGAAGGGAGGAGGTCTGTGTGATCGAGGATTCTCTCTATGCACTTCGGACCGCGGCGGATGCCGGGTATTTCACGGTAGGAGTCAGGGATGAAGAAGGAGAGAGTGACCAGAAGGGACTTGAAGAGGCAGCGGACATCTATATCGGAGATCTTTCAGAGTTAATGAATAAAATCGAGTAAGGAGCTGTAGCAGAATTAAATGTACATATTGCGCAGGACAAATTGCGAAGCGTGCCACCTCAAAACGCAGCTGTAGCGGGCTACAGCGAGGCTTTGAGGTGAGCGCGATTCACGATTTGGACAAGCAAGATGTACATATTAATTCGCTACAGATCCTAAGGATGAGCGGCAGACCGGGGGCACCACTTTCTGTCGCTATACAAAAAGTGAATGCTTTACGGAAAGGAGCAGAGAATGAGAAAAGCATTGACTATCGCCGGATCGGATTCCAGCGGAGGCGCCGGTATTCAGGCAGACATCAAAACGATGACCATGAATGGGGTCTATGGGATGAGCGCGATCACCGCCCTCACCGCACAGAACACCACCGGCGTAACAGGTATAATGGAGGTAACTCCGGTATTTTTGCAGCAACAGCTTGACGCAGTATTTGAGGATATTTTTCCTGATGCGGTAAAGATCGGGATGGTCGCATCCAAAGACCTTATAAATGTCATCGCCGATCGCCTGATTTATTACAAAGCAAAAAACATCGTCGTAGACCCTGTGATGGTGGCGACCAGCGGAGCAAAGCTTATAGAAGATGAGGCGATCGATGTACTGAAAGACAGACTGCTTCCGCTTGCCACCATGATCACACCGAACATTCCAGAGGCAGAGATACTTACCGATATTACGATAAAGGACGAGTCTGACATGGAAAAAGCGGCTCAGATCCTTTTTGAGCGCTACGGCTGCGCCGCCCTCGTGAAGGGAGGGCACAGGGTCAATGAAGCGAATGATGTGCTTTTTGAAGGAGAAGAAAAAAAGCCGATATGGTTCAAAGGGCAGCGTATCGACAATCCGAATACTCATGGTACCGGCTGTACACTTTCAAGCGCTATCGCGTCAGATCTTGCAAAGGGATATGACCTTTCCGAATCAGTGAAGCGCGCCAAAAAATATTTATCAGAAGCACTCGCGGCAATGCTCGATCTTGGCAGGGGATCGGGACCGCTTATGCATAATTTCTCATTGGCAGGAAAGGAGTGAGAGTATCATGAATGACAAACCGAAATTTGACGGATATGCTGCGCAGTACGATGAGTGGTTCATGAAAAATGAGCATCTTTTTTCGAGTGAACTTTCTTTGTTTAAAAAGGCACTCGGAGACATCACCGGAAAGAAGCTGCTTTCTGTGGGCTGCGGAAGCGGACTTTTTGAAAGCTATATCGACAGCAGCAATATCGAGGGGATCGAGCCTTCAGTTGATATGGGAGAGATCGCAGAAAAGCGCGGCGTGAATGTGATCTTCCACGGAACGATCGAAGAAGCAAAATTGCCGGAGGATTCTTACGATATCGTCTATTTCAACGGGAGCAGTAGCTACATGGAAGAACTGAAACCTGTTTATGATAAGAGCCTTCGCGCACTAAAGGACGGTGGCAGGCTGATCCTTCTCGATGTTCCGAAGGAGAGCGCGTTCGGTTTCATGTATCTTCTCGGCAAAGCTCTTCAGACCTATGACCACGAATTTTTGAAAGGCGTCATGCCCAATCTTCCTTATCCCCTTCCTCTGGCATCTTCCGGGGCCTGGCATTCAACGGAGGAAAAGATCGATATTCTGAAGGAGCTTGGCGTAAAGGATTTTCGCTTTTATCAGACCCTTATCAAAAATCCCATGTATACGAATGAGGAGCCGGAGGAAGTGACAGAAGGCTACAAGAGCGGCGGATATGTGGCGATCATCGCGGAAAAATAATGGATATGAAGCTGTCAGAGATATTATTTAAAAGCGCAGAGCCTCTTTGGCTTGAGGCGGCAGACAAGCCCTTTGTCGTTTCGATGGCAAAGGGAACGCTTGATAATGAGCGCTTTCGAACCTACATGATGCAGGATTATCTCTATCTTTTGGATTACATAAAGATTTTGACAAAGACTTTTGAAATGGCTGAGGATACTGCTCTGAAGGCCTTTTTGCGGGATCTCATAGATGCGACCAAAAGTGAGACCATGAGCGTTCATGTTCCGAATATGAGAAAGCTTGGCATATCCGACGAGGACATTTCTTCGTGCGAGAAAGAAGAGGTGATAAGTGAATACGTGGGCTTCATGAGGCAGCATCTTGAGGAGAAAGGGCTGATAGCCGGCCTTACCGCGCTGCTTCAGTGTTCCTGGGTCTATGCCTATATTGCCAATATCGAAACGGAGCGTTTTTCTGATGCCATCGCCGCATCACCCTATCGAAGCTGGTTTGAAGCATATATATCTGAAGAGTATACAAGGTCGAACCGGAAGTGGATCGACGTCCTTGACAAAGAGGCAGAAGCGGCAGACCATGACAAAACAAAAGAGTTGTGCCGGATCTTTCAGAAGTGCGCAGAGTTTGAGAACTGCCTCTGGGATGCTTTTTGAAGATATTGTATCTGAAGAACAAATAAGGGGCTGTCGCACTACACTAGTGCGGCAGCTCTTTTGAATCGGTTAAAATCCGGCTTTATGGTCGGATTTTTCCATATCAAAGTGGATATCGTACTCATTTTTCTGAAATAGAGAGTCCATTAATAGTGATGCGTCCTTAAGCACCTTCATTATCAATCTATGTTTTAAAAGTTCAAAAACTATGCCGGTTTTAGGTCGGTTAAGAACTGTCCTGTTCGGCCACCCTGGATCTTGAAATGCAACTTGTTAATGTTATGTGCTATCGCTGCCAGAACACTCTGCGCTAAAACATTTTCTTTTCCACGGTAAAGGTATTGACGGAATCCCATATCTTCTTTGACAACTGCAAAACTTCCCTCGACCTGTATGCTTCGATTTTGTCTGAGCTGGGTCCCGTATTCCGTTGTGATACGTTGTAATGTTTCTTCGCGCTTCTGCTTCATTACTTTTGAAACATTTAGCCGTTTGTTACGCTTTTCCATGGGAGTGTTACAGTTGTTTCCGCGTATGCATTTTTCCTTATGCGGACAGCCACTGCAGTCTTCACATTCATAGATGGTTTCTGTGCTAACATAGCCATTACGATTCTTCTTTGTCCGCTCTTTTACCACTGAGAGTTTTTGACCATTGCTGCAGATATAGCAGTCATCATCCTCTACATAATCCATGTTTTCGCGACGACTTATATCCAGCTTGTATTTCCTTGTCTTGGAGATCTCATAATTCTGCGGTTTGATATATGCCTCCTGACCATTCCCCTCAAGAAAAACATATGCTTCTTCACTTTCATACCCGGCATCTGCAACGATCTCCCGGTATTTGAATGAAAGATGCTTCTCCATGTCTTTGAGAAAAGGGACAAGCGTAGCAACATCTGTGGGATGCGCACTGATATCCAGCCAGGTTATGTATTGGGCATCTACGGCATGCTGAAGGTTATATGCAGGTTTAAGCTGTCCGTTCAACATGGCATCTTCCTTGAGTCTCATGAAGGTAGCATCTGTATCTGTTTTGGAATAGCTGTTCCTGTCGCCACAGATATGAAGCTTCTTAGCGTATTCATTGATCTTTGCCAGATACGATTCTGCCAGTTCTATTGATTTTTGCAACTGCGTCTTTCGTTTTCCGATTCCGTGAACAAAAGTTATTTCCTCCTCGCGTTTTATGACGTACAGTTGCTTGAGTAACCGTTTAAGTGTGTGTACAGATATCTGATCATAATAAACGGTGTGGATGCCGTAAAGGGTTTCGCATTCAGCCACAAATGCTGCGATCTTTTCAAACAGTCGTGTCTGGTACTTTGTAACTGACTTCTTCCAGACAAAGGTATACTTGTTTGCATTGGCTTCTATCTTTGTACCATCAATAAATACTGTCTTTGCAGATATTTCACCAAGAGAAAAAAGGGAATCTGTCACATCCGCCAGGATTTCTTTTGAACAGGCGGAAAGATGAAGTGAGATGAATCGAGCTATGGTGGCATGATCCGGAACGGGCATACCTTCAAGTAAAAACATAAAGTTGATATCTCTCCGACAGGCAGTTTCAATATCACGACTGGAGAAAATACCATTCATGGCGGCATACACCATGATCTTAAACATCTGACGTGGACTCGCCTGATTTTTTCGGATCCTGCTATAGGTATCATACAGTTCCGAAAGGTCCATTCCCTCCACAAAGGCACTTAAAAGGCGGACCGGATCGTCAGCGGGGATCATGGTTTCCATCTCAAGTGGAAGTTTGATTTGATAATAGCCTCGATATGCCGTATAATCGGGCTGTAAAGTATTGAGGACTAGCATACTTATATTTTACAACTTGAGCCGGGTTTTTCGAAGCCCGGCTCAATGTTTTTATCAAGAATAATCCGACGCAGTCGGATTATTACCGAGAAACAAAAGAGGCCATCGCACTTGTTAGTGCGACAGCCCCGTCCCTCTAATGTTATTTCCTCACGATCAAAATACCATCTTTTTCCAGCACTCCGCTTCCATCTTCACCCTTATTCCACTTGCGGGAATAAACAACCTCCGAGAACTCAGAGCACTCT
>Ga0256407_10002150_pt1 | contig 38430 bp, 29 predicted proteins | sample RumenRJG_04DNA_FD_193489 | JGI IMG/M metagenome (GOLD analysis project Ga0256407, IMG submission 193489) | Bovine rumen microbial communities from Lethbridge, Alberta, Canada - RJG_04 | ecosystem: Host-associated > Mammals > Digestive system > Stomach > Rumen | place: Canada: Alberta... | reverse complement strand
ATCAATGAAGGACTGCACAACAGCAGCGCAATCATCAAAAATTTAAGTAGATGTCGCATCATAGAAATCGTATTAGTTTAGTAATTATTATATGTTGGCAATCTTGCAATTGCATTTGCAAAGATAAACATTATTTTTTTTACTACCAAATTAATGGCAAAAAACATTATCTATCATGTCAACATACGCCCCTGATGCCGTCTTTCCTATAGCACGATATTGTAATATAGTCTATTTTACCATGAAATATGGACTATTCTACTGAGTAAAATAGACTATTTTACTGAGTAATATCGTCCATTTTGCAATTCAGACATCATATTTTGTCAACATCAACGGCACTCAATGCCATCAATGACAGCGCGATTACTATGACTACTTTCTAATCAGTGTAGAGCCGTTGACGGACGGATGCCCATCAAGCTGGAGGACATAGATACCAGAGGGGAAGGTGCTGAGGGATAGATGACAGACGGACTGACCGGCAGGGATACGGCTATCACGCAGCAAACGACCGCCGACGGTGAAGAGACGAAAACGGCAGGCAGAAGCAAGAGGCTCTGGTAACGTCATCGTGAGTTCATCGCCGGAAACAGTGATGCGGGTAGCGGTATGCTGACGGGAAACGGCCTCAACCTTGTCGAGCCCCAGAATATACAGCAGGCCACGATAGACATCGATCTCGCCATAGCCATATTCATTATTTGGCCAGGTCATTGACTCGTCGTAATGGCGGCAGGTGTGGCTCAGTACGTCTTTCACCTCCTCGGGGGTAAGATCGGGCTTGGCCTGTAGCCATAGGGCAATGGCACCCGCCACGGCCGGACACGACATTGAGGTTCCGGTGTTACTGTTCCAGGCGTATGTGCGCCCTCGGAAATCAAAGCGCGAGACATCCCACGTCAGGTCGGCACGTTCGGGATGGGTCTCCTCGTAGAATGAGCTATACGACGAGATGATATTGTTGCCTGGAGCCACTACATCTGGCTTCACGCGACCATCAAACGTGGGGCCAATGGAGGAGAATGGAGCACGAATGCCGCCATGTCCCAGCCAGTATTTCTTCCACTCGCCATTCAGGTTCTGAATGCTATCGCGATAAGTCGTGGCCCCCACACTGACCACACAGGGCGCACTCGACGGTGAGTGGATGCAACAAACGCCCTCACCGGCATTCAGCGCAGGATTCAGGGAATGGGAAATCAAGGTGCCATTCACACGATAGTACTCCACATCGGCATCCAAGCCCACCACCTCAACCGACAAGGATCGCTTTTCTCCAATATTATAAGTGGCCTGCACCATCACATCATAACACATTTCAGAAGGGTCATAACATGAGGGATACGCCTCTGTAGCTACGGCAAACTGGAAATCGTCCTGCCTCAGTACGGAGACTAACGTAGAGTCTTCCTGCAAAAGCACATCGGAAGTCTTGACCATCAAAGTATCGTTGTCTTGGGAATAGAGTACGAAGCGTAGGGAGAAAGGCTGTGCCGACTTGAACGTAAGCATCATGCTGGGGGACGAAGAAGAGAGGAAAGTCCCCGCTGAAAGCTGTCCCACGGGTTTGCGGAACCACGATTTCAACCAGGCATTATTGCCTGCGGCAGCCACGAGGATGCGCCCTGGGCCTACCAGACTGTCGAGCATCTCGTAATAGAGTTGGTCGTAGCCCCAGAAATCCTGTGCCGACCCTTCACTGAAGGATGCCACGCAAGGTTTGCCAACGCTCTTGGCATAGTCGAACAGGTACTTGAAGCCAAGGGCATCGGTGGCAAAGGTATATTTGTAATAGTCGGCAGAATCAATATAAACGATATCATCGCTTACGGCATTAGACACCAAACAGATATCAGCTTCGGGAGCCATACCCCGATAGGGCGAATCATAGCCACTACCTGCGGCAATGCCTGTAGTATGAGTGCCGTGTGTCTGGTCGAGTCCGTCACGCGAATGTCCCAAGGTCAACAATTCCTCGCGCCCCGTGTAGTCGCGCCCCACATAAAGAGGACTTCCCACGGTGTCCTGAGTCACCATATCCCATAAGCGCCGGATACGATACTGCGTAGTGTCGGCAGAATAGAAATTTGGATGGGTCAGGTCGAAACCCACATCCATCACGCCCACCACCACTCCTTTGCCTGTAAAAGCCTGAGGCAAGTTCTCACCGGCATAGGCAGGGAGCGCATTCAGGTGCTCGGCCATCTTGTCTGTCAGGATGCTGTTACCCTGACGAGCTTCCAAACGCAGCACACGGGGGTCATGCGAGAGGTCAGCCAACCTGCTGACAGGAGCATCGACAACACAGACGCTGCCCACCTTTGTCAACAGCCGACAATGATGATCCTTCAACGCCAGAGTATCAGTCACTTTAGCAAACATACACACACGCCGTGGCGCATGCATCGATGCTACACGTCGAAAACCTGCCTCATGCCGAGACAGTTGGCGCAACAGAGGCGACATCTTTCCATACTGAGGACGCTGGGCAACAGAAGTGATAAATGATAAGTGATAAGTGATAAGTATCAACAAGATACCTAACAGCCATCTCCTCATATTATCGAACTTATCACTCATCACTTCTCACTTAACACTTCCAGTTTGTCCCTGCATTGTTCCATCAGCCACTTGGGCGTGGATGTTGCCCCGCAGATGCCAACCGTCTCTATGCCTTCCAGCCACTGAGGCTCTATCTCCTCGGGACCTTCCACCAAGTGCGTGTTAGGATTGACCCGCAGACATTCGTTATAAAGTACCTTGCCATTACTACTCTTACGACCGCTGACAAAGAGCACAAGGTCGTGCCTGACGGCAAACTGTGAGATGTTCGGCATACGGTTGGCCACGGAACGGCAGATCGTGTCGAAGCTTTGGAACAAGGCATCAGGCGAGATATGCGACTGGATATAGTCGATGATACGGTGGAACTCGTCAAGCGACTTCGTAGTCTGGCTATACAGGTAAATGTCACGCGAGAAATCGAGTTTCTCCACCTCATCGAAGTTCTCAATAACGATGGCATTCGACTGCGTCTGACCGACAAGGCCCAGAACCTCGGCATGTCCCTTCTTGCCGAAGATGACGATTTGAGAGGTGAGGGGGGAGAGGTGAGAGGTGAGAGAGCACTCATACTGCTCCTTGATGCGTTTTTGGAGTTTCAACACCACAGGACAGGTGGCATCAATAATCTCGATATTGTTCCTACGGGCCAGTTCGTAGGTCTCGGGCGGTTCACCATGAGCACGAAGCAGCACCTTTACATCATGTAGCTGACGCAGATTATCATGATTGATAGTCACCAACCCCATCTGTCTGAGCCGATCGCACTCCATGCCGTTGTGCACGATATCACCCAGGCAGTAGAGTGTACCGCCCTGTGCCAACTCTTCCTCAGCTTTCTTGATGGCGGTGGTCACCCCAAAGCAGAAACCGCTACCGTTGTCTATCTCAATCTGTATCATAGATTCTTAAAATATTCATCAAGCAAATCCTGGGCAGCTACAAACGATGTCTTACGGCCAGCGAGGACTGCCTCTTCAGCAGCGGTCAACTGCGACTTGATGAGCGGACGGTGATAGAAATTCAGGCGCAACTGCTCGTTGATAGTTTCATACATCCAGTATTTGGCCTGCTCATTGCGACGATAGTCGAAATAGCCGTTATGCTTCACGAAATCGAAATATTCATAGATCATATCCCATACCTCTTTCACCCCAGTGCCATAAAAGCCGCTATAGCAAAGCACCTTGGGTGCCCAACCGCTCTCTGGCATCGGGAAGAAGTGTAGGGCATTACGGAAGTTGGTGGCCGCCATCTGACAACGGTCCACATTGTCGCCATCGCACTTATTGATGACGATACCATCAGAAATCTCCATGATGCCACGCTTGATGCCTTGCAACTCGTCGCCCGTGCCGGCCACCTGAATCAACAGGAAGAAGTCCACCATAGAGTGACAGGCCGTCTCACTCTGACCCACGCCCACGGTCTCGACAAATATCTTATCGAAACCGGCAGCTTCGCAGAGGATAATGGTCTCTCGTGTCTTACGTGCCACACCACCTAAGGAGCCTGCCGACGGGCTGGGACGGATAAAGGAGTCGGGATGAACGGCAAGTTTCTCCATGCGGGTCTTATCGCCCAGGATACTCCCCTTGGTGCGCTCGCTGCTGGGGTCGATGGCAAGGACAGCCAGCCTGCCACCTTTCTCCTTCAGCAGATGGATGCCAAACTCATCGATACTGGTGGACTTGCCGGCTCCAGGCACACCGCTGATACCTATGCGCACACTGCGTCCGCTATAGGGCAGGCACTTGTTGATAACCTCCTGTGCCTTCGCCTGATGATCTGGATTCACGCTCTCGATGAGTGTCACCGCCTGCGACAGGATGGTCACGTCGCCCTTCACAATACCCTCCACCATCTCATCAACGCTCAACTCGCGCCGACGGAAACGGTTGCGCTTCAGATAGGGGTTGACAATCGAAGGCTGCTCCACCCCACTATTCACTTGCAAACCTGCATATTCAGCACTATTCTCTGGATGTTCCATAACTTCAATTCATAATTCTTAATGCTTCATTCATCATGATTACTTCACTCTCACCTTGATAACCAACTTCGAATGGTCGGGATCATTGGTAATCATCAACACTCGCGGACGCTGACGGGCTTTCAATACCTGTTCACGATTCACAGCTATTTTCAGTTTTGTCGATTCGCCTGGCTGCAGTTCCCGTTTGTCGAGCGTCACCGTCATGCCTTTTGTAAACATCTGCAACGATGAGATATTCAACGCCAGACGACCTTTATTAGTCAGCGTGATAACACCTTTCTTGACATTCTTGCCACCTATCATTCCCAAAGTGACAGAATCGGCAGAATACTCCAACTGAGGGGCGTACTGTTTGTTCCTCCCTTCGAAAAGGGATGCATCAGGCAACAGCACCACAGAAACGGGGAACTCCGTCTCACTGCTCACCTTATCGCCCAACTGTTCTGCCAGATAGACGGTGGTCTGCGTCAGGCCGAAGTCGTTCAGGTGTTGTGAGTTCAGCGTCAGCACCATCTTACCCGTCTGCCCTGGCTTCAACTGCTCTGGCGTAGCTATCGCAGTAAGATAGGCTGGCAGGTGTAACATATTCGGTGTCACCGTCTCTCCACCATTGTTGATGATATTAATCACCATCTCGGGATGCTCACCTTTGTTGACATCGTCAAATTCTGCATTATCAATATCGGCAAGGATATTACCGAAGGTATGGGGGTAGAGCTTGCTATAATCCTTCCATTCCTCAACGACCACACCTTCCATGGTCAGCCATACAGGCTGTTGCTGGCCTCTCACATAGACAGCGGCCTGTTTGATGAAATGGCCTAATAGCTTTGCATCATAGGTCATCGAGACAGTAAACACAGCACCAGCCCCAACACTCTTTTTGGGGTATTCCACCTTTGTGCATCCGCAGTCGGTCATCATATTCGTTACCGTCAAATGGCGGTTCGAGATGTTCTTAAGCTCGAACGTGGCTGTGACAGGCATCTGAAAGCCCGTCTTCCCCACGTTGACTTTTGCTTTCTTCACCTCCACTTTCTGGGCAAAGGCCGTCAGCGTGAGCACACATAGAACGATGATTGTCAGTATTCTCCTCATTTCACTTCGATTGTTAGGGATTTGGCAGTACCGCGGAATTCTGGGCTATATGCACAGCTGGCGGTGCAGGTGCCAGTCTCGTAAGTTCCTGTACGGTCAATATAGTACTCTGTTTCTACGACATGCTTGCCTTTCGACAGGCGGTCGAAGTAATAGTTGGTTGAGCAGTCTCGTGGTGTGGTGTAATAGCCCCAATGGTAGCCGCTCAACTGGTTGACAGGCTCCATGCAGGCTGCGCGCTTGTCCACCACCTGTACGAAGTCGTAGTCGCGGTCGGCCTCAATGGTGATACGTACCTTGATGCGATCGCCCACCTTAAGTGAAGAATTTGCTTCCGCACTTAAGATCTCGCGTTTCACTTTGATACCGCTATTTTGCTCTTTTATCTCATTGGTTTGCTGCATGAACTGCATATAGACAGCACCCCACGATGTGCCGGTAGAGGTTTTCTCAGCCGTGAACGTCTGTTTGTCATCGCCAGGCATCGCAGTTTTCACATAGCCGATACCGGCAGTAGCCTTAGGTGTCTCTATCTCGTTGCCATCAACCTTCAGCACCGTCTTTTCCTGAGTCTGAAGCAAAGCACTGTTGCCGTTGAGGAAAGCATAGACGGCATCAACGCTGTTCACAGGGGTGTCCCAAGCCTGGTTACGTTTCTCCTGCAACAGCCAGCGCTGCATTTCCACAATAGTCTGCGTATCCTCCGGGGTCAGCCGTTGTATAGCCTCTATGGCTGCCACCTGCGTAGGAATGCGGTAGTTGCGCCATGAGTAGAAGGCACGCTGCGTGTCGTAGTAGCGTCCCATCTCTTCACGATAGACGGTGTACTCCTTCAGGCTCTGAATATAAGTCCTGTTGTTAAGCACAATGGCCGACATAGCCTTGTCGTAGATGCTCTGGTTGCGGGTTTCCTTCTTCAACAATTTAATCAGGTAGTTGTTGGCGGCCTGCACACCACCCGGCAACTCACGTCCGTCGAGGGTGCAGATATAGAGCCACTCCAATGCTGTATGGTTAGGGAATACAGGCTTCCAGCCTCTTTTCTCTTCCTTTTTCATCTCATCGACCACCTTGACCATCTCTTTGCCCATGAAGCCAAAAGCCTTGTCGAGCATCTGCTTCGTATCGCTCTGTACGCCTGCCATCTGGTTCAAACGCACCAGCATCTCACTGATTTCTACGGTCATATATAACGAGCCATCCATACCCGGCCACCAGCTCCACGAGCCGTCGCCGCGCTGCAACTGCTTCAGGTTCTCAAATGAGCTGCCGAGCCGCTGCGACATCAGGTTCTCATCGAAGAAATCAACCAGACGTTCCTTCTGCTCCTGCTCGCGATTGGCATCGGCCACCCACGGTGTCTCGTCAAGCACCAAGTCCTTCAGTTCCTGGTTTTTCTGCAGACTGCTCATCAACGAGGTCTCGCTGCCGGTCTCTCGCTTCCATATCTGGAAGATATCCTTGGCCTGCGGATTTTGCGCCAGGATATAACGGCCAATGCTATTGGCATAGTAAGAAGATGCCTGACAGATGGCACAATTGTCATGAGGATGGCCTACAATGGGCAAAGCCTGAATCATGAACCATGCAGGGTTGTTAGTGTATTCTACAGTGAGCGTGGAGTGATTGCCCGTACCCCGCAAGTTGTTCAAATCAATGGTCTTCGTGCCAGGTTCGTTCTGTGTGAAGGGTACCGTGACAGTGACACGCTCCTGATTGGACAGAACGGGCAGATAGTGTTGCTCTCCGTCACTGAAGTTGTCGCTACTGAAGCCCATCTTACAAATCAGCAGGGAATAATCTGCAAACTGCGATGCCTGCACGGCGAACGACACCTCGGCAGTAGAGCCAGCGGCCACAATGGCTGTCTGCTGACTGCTCCACAGTGATTCTCCCGTTTCTGGGTCAACAAATTGCAGGAAGGCCGTGCCGTTCTGCTCATCCTCAGTCATATTAAAGACACGAGCCGATATGGCTACCTCGTCGCCCACACGGATGAAGCGCGGCACATTGGGCTGTATCATCACTTCCTTCTGAGCCACGGTCTCGCCGTCCAGATAGCCGCTCATCATATCCCTGGTATGGGCAATGCCCATGAAACGCCAAGTGGTTAGGCTCTCAGGCAGCGTGAACTTCAGACCGACAACTCCTGTACTGTCGGCCATCAGCTGCGGATAGAAGAAAGCGGTCTCCTGTAGGTTCTCGCGAATCTGCACATCGGGAACTGTACCCTCGTCGTTCTCGGCCTCAGCACTTTCCTCAATGCTGTCATACGAATTTGCCGCCATCGGTGCTGCACCCACTTCTTTCGCCTCCATAACAACTTCTTTTTCCAGCATCGCCAGGCCCTTCGATTCCATACTACGCATCAGCAGTCTGGGATGCCGTTCCAGCCAAGGATAGGGGAAACAGTCTTTGTTGAAACGGCTAAAGTCCAACCTGTCCACATAGAGGTTAGGTTCACACAGATAGCCCCCACAACTTACCTGCCGAGCACGGTCATATTTCCACTGTAACGAGGACATCGGTAACCAAACAAACGGTACCAACGACCAATTGTGTTCAACAATCTGATCCAGGCTCTTGTCATACAGGGTAGCCATGAGCTGGGCAACAGCAGGCGTTCCGTCGGGCATCTCTATCTTCAGTGTCCATTCCTCCTGCTGTCCGGGATGGAGCCTGTCGCGGAAGGTCTCCCAGCGCATCTTCAGCCGCTTGTCGGGTAGCGGGCGCTGTATCTGTGCATTGTGGGTGTAGGTTTTACCGTTGCGGACCCAAGCAAAAGAGAGTGTCAGTCCATTGCCGTATTCCGGCTTGTAGGTCAGTTTACGGTTGATGAGTTCGCTTTTCTTGTCTGTCGCTCCCTGTTCGATGATGTCATTGCCGGCCACGAGTGTATAGAAAATATGCACATCGTCGGAGGAACCAACCTGTAGCGTAACGGGGCTTCCATCGTTGGGGAACTGCGTTGCAGAAACATAGAACCAGTCATCAGTCTCCACAGCAGGCCGTTTGTCATCAAGCGAGAACACCACGAATTCACGTTTCAGTGTCTGACCTTCGTACTCAGCCTTCAGTTCATGACGGCCACTCTTCAGCTTGGGCAGCTTGACTGCCGTATTCGACTGCACAGACATCCACTTGCCGCCATCAATCTGATAGCGCACGGTGGCAGCGACATCATTGCCTGAGGCATTGAGTACATGTAGTTTCATCGAGGGATTCTCCTCTGACAGAACTTTGTCAGACAGGTCGGCCGTGAGTGCAGTCTTTCGGTTACCAAGAGGCAGCGACAACTCTCCGTGATGGGTTTCGCCAGCCAGGTCAGTCACTTCGGCCATAACCACAAAATTATAGAATTCTGGATACTGGCTTCTCGGCATCACCATTGGCATCTGTACCTCGAAGGTTCCGTCATCACCGGTCACAGTCTCACCACTGCACAGTTCCTCTGTATTTTCGCCACTGCCGAAATAGCCAGCCTGCCAATAGCGATCGTAGGTGAGCCACCAGAAGGCTCTGCGCCTCTCAACAGTGTACTTCACCCGTGCTCCTTGCACGGGAACACCACTATAGGTGCGAGCCGTGGCACGGACAGAGAGTGTATCTCCGGCCTTGTAATCCTGATCCATCTTGGGAAATTCCACTTGGAACGTGGGACGTTTGTAATCCTCCACGCGGATAGTCTGCGACTTGTTACTAACATGAACGGAGAACTCTCCCGTTAATCCCGACACAGGCAACGTGAACTCTGTGGCCACAGTACCCAGACTGTCAGTCACTATTTGTTTTTCTGCCACTATCTTAAAATTGGCATCACGCAATGACACCGTGAGAGTCTTGCCGGCCTTCACCTCATGTTCAAAGCCTTTCCTCGCCTCATAGCAGATGGCAGCAACATGGACGGTCTGCCCAGGACGATAGATGGCACGGTCGGTATAGATGTTTATCTGCTCCGTTGTACGCTGGTAGTCGCGATACACGAAGTTATCGTAGGCATCCGACTCGGGGCAGGCATGGTCATTGTCCGTCGTTGCAAAGACCAAGTTGATACGCTGCTGGCTGTTCTTGGCGGTATAGAGTGCCTCGCCTTTCTCGTCGGTAGTCAGCGTGGCAACCACCTTATAGTCAGGCTTGTTACCCTCATAGCCTACGTGCTGTTTCAACTGCAACTTGGCACCGGGCAGAGGTTGTCCTGTAGTGGCACTGACAACGACGTAGCGAATGCGGTTACCTGGCAGGGACTGCATGAGCAAGTGGACATCGCTGATGAAGAATAGCGTGCGCGACACCTGGGTGGACGGATGGCTTTCAACCTCCATCATATAGACGCCCACAGGCAGTCCTGCCAATTGCAGGCTGTCATCATCAAACATCTCATAATCGCGTTTGCCTGTGTAGGTGCGCGTCAGCGTCAGTTCCGGCATCAGTGTAAGACGCGACTTCAACTTCTTGTAGTCATCCTTGTAGTCGGGATTCAGGTTGATGTCGCCTTCGCCTTCCACCTTATATATATTAACGGTAAGACGGTCTATGCCTCGCAGACCGTGCAGGGTCAGCCACTGAGGTTTGTTGGGCATCCACACACGGTGCTCCAGCGTGGTATTGAACTGTAGAGCCGTCAGTTCATGGCGGGCATTGCGCAACTGGTTCATGCGCCGCCATGCAGACCACTGGGCAAGTGCCTTGTCGATATAGGCTATCCGTTGGTCTACGGTGGCATCGGTATTACGTGTCATATACTCGTAACGCTTCACTGCCACCTCACCACACTCTGGAAGTTCGGCATAGGCATTGGCCAGCGAATCGAGGCAACGGATATAGTTGGAAGTCTCCAGCTCTTCATACTCCTTGGGCTCGTCTTGAGCCAAAAGATAAAGACTGCTCATCAACTGTGCACGACGGTTGTTTGTAGTCATGTAGTAGTCGTGCATGGGTTGATACTGACTGGTCTCATGGCCAATGAGGCTCAGCAGGTCATCTTCATAGATGCGGCTGTACGTACCTCGCTGCACAAAGGGCTTGTAGTCGGTAGCTTTCACGGCGGCCAGTTTGTCCGGATGAGCCATCGCTTTGCGAAAATAATCCTGACGGATGTTCTTCCAGTCCTCACTGAGCTGATGGTTGTACTCGTAGACACGTCCCAGCACGGCATAATAGACGGCCTGCAGGGCTACATCGCTAACGGCATCTGCCGTCTTCTGCAAGTGCTCCACATCGTACTCCAGCGAGTCGGGACTCACCATCCAACGTGTCCGCGCCACCTGCAACTCAGCCTTGAGGAGTTGTCCGTATGCTTTCTCCTTCCTGGCCTTGTCCACTATCTTCTGCAGAGCCTTTATCTCAGTCTGGGGCAGGTCTTTTTCCTTGGCTGCCTCTACGTCATCCCAAAGGGCATCAAATGTCTGTCCGAATAACACCATAGGTATCAAAAAAGCTGTTAACAATACAAGTCTTCTCATAAACGAAAGTTTTGAAAGCAAAGTTTAGAAAGCAAAGATAATCATTTTTTCTGACACAACGTGCTCTCTTTCCCTAAAATATGAAAGTTTAACGCATTTTTACGGATTTGCCTATTGTCATTTTGACACGCCAACGCGCCATTATGTCGGTCAGACATTGGTCGGCACGCAGTTTGTTGGCCATTTGCAAACAACAAATTAAGCATCAAATAAGAAAGGAGTAACATTATGACAATTGAAAAGTTCACAATCAAAGCGCAGGAGGTCGTTCAGCAGGCAGTCAACATTGCCCGCCAGAATGGTCAGCAGTCCATCGAGCCGGTACACCTGCTCAAGGCCCTGATGGACAAGGCGCACGACATCACATCGTTTATTTTCCAGAAGTTGGGCGTCAACGTCCAGCAACTCGACATGCTGGCCTCACAGGAAATGCAGCATCTGGCTCGTGTGCAAGGCGGCGAGCCCTACCTCTCGAACGACTCGCAGAAGGTACTTCAAAAGTCCGAAGACCTCTCTCGTGAGATGGGCGACGAATTCGTCTCTTGCGAGCCAATTCTATTAGCTCTTTTATCGGTCAATTCTACCGTGAGCCGTATGCTCAAAGATGCCGGTGCCAACGAGAAGGATATGCGTCAGGCCATCCTCGAACTGCGTCAGGGACAACGTGTTCAGAGCCAGAGTGCCGACGACAACTACCAGTCGCTCGAGAAGTATGCCAAGAATCTCGTGGACTTGGCGCGTCAAGGCAAGCTTGACCCCGTCATCGGACGTGATGACGAAATCCGGCGTGTGCTGCAGATTCTCTCGCGCCGCACGAAGAACAATCCTATTCTGATAGGTGAACCGGGTACGGGTAAAACGGCTATCGTCGAGGGCTTGGCCCAGCGTATCATGCGTGGCGACGTACCCGAGAACCTGAAGGACAAGCAACTCTTCTCGCTCGATATGGGTGCGCTGGTGGCAGGTGCGAAATACAAGGGTGAGTTCGAGGAGCGTCTGAAGAGCGTTATCAACGAGGTCACTGCCTCCGAAGGTCGCATCATCCTTTTCATCGACGAGATCCACACACTTGTAGGTGCCGGTAAGGGCGAGGGTGCCATGGATGCTGCCAACATCTTGAAACCGGCTCTGGCTCGTGGTGAACTGCGCTCTATCGGTGCCACCACCCTCAACGAATACCAGAAGTATTTCGAGAAGGACAAGGCCCTCGAACGTCGTTTCCAGACGGTGATGGTCGACGAGCCCGACGAACTCTCTGCAATCTCCATCCTTCGTGGACTGAAAGAGCGCTACGAGAACCATCATAAGGTGCGTATCCAGGACGATGCTTGTATCGCCGCCGTGCAACTCTCTGAGCGTTATATTTCCGACCGCTTTCTGCCCGATAAGGCCATCGACCTGATGGACGAGGCTGCAGCCAAACTGCGTATGGAGCGCGACTCGGTACCTGAGGAACTCGACGAAATTACCCGTCGCTTGGCGCAGCTTGAAATCGAACGCGAAGCCATCAAACGCGAGGGTGACACACAGAAGATAGCCCAATTGGATAAGGATATCGCCGAACTGAAACAACAGGAAACCCAGTTCCGTGCTAAGTGGGAGGGCGAACGCCAGCTCATTAACAAGATCCAACAGGACAAGCAGGAGATGGAGAACATGAAACTTGAGGCTGAGCGGGCCGAGCGCGAAGGCAACTACGGACGTGTGGCCGAGATTCGCTACTCGAAACTCAAGGCCCTCGAGGACGACATCGCCGCCATCCAGCAGCAGCTCAACGCCACCGCTCCTGACGCGTCGGGCTCCCGCCTTGTCCGCGAAGAAGTTACTGCCGACGATATCGCTGAGGTGGTATCACGCTGGACTGGAATCCCCGTCACCCGCATGATGCAGAGCGAACGCGAAAAACTGCTTCATCTCGAAGAAGAGCTCCATCGCCGTGTCATCGGACAAAACGAGGCCATCACCGCCGTCTCTGATGCCGTGCGCCGCTCTCGTGCCGGCTTGCAGGATCCCAAGCGCCCCATCGCCTCGTTCATCTTCCTGGGAACAACAGGTGTGGGTAAGACGGAGCTCGCCAAGACGCTGGCCGAGTACCTCTTCAACGACGAGACCATGCTGACGCGTATCGATATGAGTGAGTATCAGGAGAAGCACACCGTCTCTCGACTCATAGGTGCACCTCCAGGCTACGTAGGCTATGATGAAGGTGGACAACTCACCGAGGCCGTACGCCGCAAGCCCTACTCAGTGGTACTGTTCGACGAGATCGAGAAGGCCCACCCCGACGTGTTCAACATCCTCTTGCAGGTATTGGATGACGGGCGACTCACCGACAACAAGGGACGCACCGCCGACTTCAAGAACACTATCATCATCATGACGTCGAACGCCACCCGTGAGCAACTACGCCTCACCATGCGTCCTGAGTTCCTGAATCGTATCGACGAGATCATCACCTTCACGCCGCTCAGCAAGGATGAGATAGCCCAGGTGGTGCGCCTGCAACTCTCGCGAGTACAGAAGATGCTCGAACCGCAGGGGTTCACCCTCGACGTCACGGCGCAGGCTGTCGACTGGCTGGCACAAGAGGGCTACGATCCCGACTTTGGTGCACGTCCCGTGAAGCGCGCCATCCAGCAGTATCTGCTCAACGACCTGTCGAAGAAGCTCCTCGCCGACGAGGTGTCACGCGAGAAACCGATACTCGTAGATTCCTTTGGCGACGGACTAGTGTTCCGCAACTAATAAGATTTTGGCCAGAATTTTTGAATTCTGGCCAAAATCATTTGGTTCTTTACTCTTCTATCTGCGCTAAAATATCCTTGGCGGCATTCACTGCCTTAAAGTGATAGTAAAAGCCTATGGCAGCTCCAATGACAGCACCTACCAGTAACGGGATGAGCATCATCCAGGGATTAGAGCCCTCTGGTGCGTGTTTCCATGCCAGGTCGTAGCACGCCCAAGGAAGCCAGAGAACCAGGATTGCCGGTGTGCAGAAATAAAGCCACATATCGTATTGCTTCTTAAACTTAGCCATCACACGTGCCACCGTAGCAAAATCATCTGTCATAAAGTTGAGGTTATCTACGGGTCTGTGTACATAATAGGTGGCTACAGCGCAGAGCAACATGATAATACAGGTAACAATACTAAATGCCATCCCCCATGTATGGGTTAGATAATTCATTGGCATCATCACCAAGACAATCAACACACTTATGTAGCACATCCTCTTTGTGCTGTTGATTCTGTTTCTCTTGGCTTTCATCGTCTCGCGAAGCAAATGGTCGCTCACGATTTCCTGCCTGTTCAACTGTTCTTTGAGAATGGAAAACTGCTGGCGCAGTTCCTCGAAATTCATGTCTTCCATATTACTATAATTTTTTGAGTTGTTCCTTAATCCTGAAGAGCTTCACTCCGACGTTCTGAGGCGAGATACCCATCACGGCACCTATCTCGTCGTAGCTCATGCCTTCCAGCCACATCATCACCAGAGCCCTGTCAACCAGTCCCAGACGTCCGATGCGCTGATGCAGTTGTCTAACCTGTGTACTGTTGGCATCGTTGTCCTCGTAGAAGTTCACTTCCATGGAAAGGGGAACTTTCTTCACCTCTTTCTTTTTCTTACGTTCCTGCAGAAGACATGTGTTCAGGGCCACGCGGTAGATCCACGTACTGACCTTGCTTTCCTCGCGAAAGCTACCGATGCCTTTCCACATATTGATTAGCGTCTCCTGAAAGAGGTCGTTCACCTCATCCTCGTCATGTGAGAACATATAGCACACCGTATAGATGGTGCTCTTGTGCTCACGTACCAACTGGGCGAAAAGTTCTTCTTGTTGTTTCATTTTACCAACTGTTTTTGTAGGTTAGATGCAAAGATAACAAAAAAATTACAGAAATAATTGTTTTTTTTATTAATTTGACGATGCAAAAGTAGGAAGAGTTTTTTTAGCACAAAATATTTGGGATATTCTGTAATGGTTTGTGACGAATGGCATGAAAAAGAGGGACAAACGGCAAAAATGTGATCAACGGAAGTAAATTTTCCACACATACCTTTTCCTTTTCACTTATTTTTAGTACTTTTGTCTGCAGTATGAAAAATGACATAAAAGTAACACAACGTCTCAACGGTCAAGTAAAGGAAACTATTAACAGATTCTGATCATGAATGTCAAGGAATTAGAAGAAAAGCACATCGCAGTACTGCTGTCTGGAGGAGTTGACAGTAGTGTGGTTGTGTATGAGTTTGCCCGCCTGGGCCTGCACCCCGACTGTTTCTATATCAAGATAGGATCCGACGAAAAGGACGAATGGGACTGTTCGATGGAGGAGGACATGGAGATGGCTACGGCTGTGGCTCACAAGTATGGTTGTAAGTTGGAAGTCGTTGACTGCCACCATGAATACTGGGATCAGGTGACGAAATACACGATGGACAAGGTGAAGGCCGGTCTGACACCTAATCCTGACGTGATGTGCAACCGTCTGATTAAGTTTGGAGCCTTCCACGAGAAACGCGGTAGCGATTACGACCTTATTGCCACTGGTCACTATGCACAGACGGAATTAGCCCCTATCGTGTCCCCCTCGGGGGACGAAGGGGGGACTTCTCGGACTCTTAAATGGCTCACCACCAGTCCTGACCCTGTAAAGGACCAAACTGACTTCCTGGCTCAGATCTACGACTGGCAGTTAGAAAAAGCCATCTTCCCTATTGGTCATTACGTAAAGGATGAGGTGCGCCAGATTGCCGAACGCGAGCATCTGGTGAATGCCAAGCGCAAGGACTCGCAGGGCATCTGCTTCCTGGGCAAGATCAATTATACAGACTACATAAAGATGTACGTGGGCGAAAAGCCTGGCGATGTCGTAGAACTGGAAACGTGCAAGAAGATTGGCCGGCACAAAGGTCATTGGTTCTACACCATCGGTCAGCGCAAAGGCTTGGGCTTTGGCGGCGGCCCTTGGTTCATCGTCAAGAAGGACATCAATGAAAACGTCCTGTACGTATCCCACGGCTACGACCCTGACACAGCGTACAAACAGGACTTCCCCATCCATGGTTTCCATAGCATCAACGGACAATTGCCCGAGCGTGAGATTACCTTTAAGATCCGACATACCCCCGAGTATCATCCGGCTACACTGGAACCAATGGGCGAAGGTCGGTACATGGTGCATTCGCAGGACCGTATCCACGGAGTGGCACCAGGACAGTTCTGCGTGATATACGACAATCGCCACCACCGTTGTTACGGCAGTGGCGAGATTACAGTGATTTGACTTTACATTTTACCTCTTTGTGATGATACCCAACTGCGAATTGCGCAGGAATTCGATGATATGACGAATCTCCGGTCCATCGGGAACCTGCTGCTCAATCTGCATGACAGCATCAAAGAGTGAGGTCTGACCAAGGAACACCAGACGATAGGCATTGGCAATGTGCTTAAGCACTTTCTCGTCAACCCCGTATGAACGCCCCATGGTGTAGTTCACGCCGCCATACTCGCTACGCTTGGTGCAGATGATATAAGGAGGTACGTCTTTTGAAAAGGTAGTACCAGCCTGAATCATGGCTCCCTGTCCTACTCGTGTCTTCGCATTCTCGATAACAGATGATGAGAAGATGACACCATCCTCAATCGCACAGTCACCCGCTATTTTTGTGCCGTAGCCAAAGACACAGCGGTTGCCCACCTTCGTGTCATGAGAGATATGGGCACCTTCCATCAACACGTTGTCATTACCGATAACAGTCTGTCCACCAGTATGCGTAGCACGGTTAATCACTACGTTCTCACGGATAATATTATTATTACCAATGATGCACTCCGACTTCTCGCCACGGAATTCAAAGTCCTGAGGCAGAGCACCGATGACAGAGCCCTGATGCACCTTATTATGATTGCCCATGCGCGTACCATTCAATATACTAACGAAGGGGAAGATGATACAATTGTCACCTATCACCACGTCATCCTCTATATACACAAACGGGAAAATCTTACAGTTGTCGCCGATTTTCGCCTTGGGCGATATCTCAGCTTTTGGACTTATTTCTGACATAGCTTGAGCCCCCTAAGTTAGGGGGATGGGGGTCTGAACAAGCGTTTATCAAGACCCAATAGATGTTAATACTATATATGAGGGGGAGTTGGGGAGCCTGCGCCTGTTCAGACCCCCTGCCCCCTAACTTAGGGGGTTAATGCGACCCACCACCTAAGGCCTGATACAGGTTTACTACAGCCTGCATCTTATTGAAGTCATCGGTGACTTTCGAAATGCGGGCATTAAGCAGACCGTTTTGAGCTTGGATAACCTCCAGATAAGAGGAGCCTTTTGAGGTATAGAGCAACTTGGTGTCCTCCACATTCTGCTCGTAAATCTTCACCTGCTTCTCGTCGAGTTGACTCTTCTCGTCACAGGTGTTGTAGGACAAAAGGGCATTGCTCACCTCGTTGCCTGCCTTCAGTATAGTCTGTTGGAAGGTATTGAGAGCCTGTTCCTGCTGAGCCTTGGCCACTTTCAGACCAGCCACGATCTGTCCGTGCTGGAAGATTGGCTGCGTAAGGGAACCCACAGCTGAGAGAATCCATTTTCCAGGGTTCACGATAGCCGTACCCAATGAGTTGGTGAACATGGCAGTACCTGTGACCTTCAGACTGGGATAGAAGCGCGAACGGGCCGTCTCTGTGTCGTAGAAGCACTGGGCCAGTGCCATCTCGGCAGCGTGTACATCTGCACGGTTACTGAGCAACTGGATGCCTACTCCAGCAGAGAAGTTGGTGGGCAGCGACTGGTTATAGAACTTGCCACGAGCAATGGTATGTCCCGGTTCATTAAGCAACAGAGACATGGAGTTTTCCATCTCACGGATCTGACGTTTCAAGTCAGCCTTTTTGGCCTGCACGCTGTAATAATTGGCCTCAGCCGTCTGCACACTGGTAGAACGGGCGCGTCCCAACTGCATCTGCAACTGCATCATATCCCACGTATCTTTCGTGAGTCCCTCCATATCGGTGACGATAGAAAGTTGTTCGTCAAGCATCATCAGCGTATAATAGAGGTTAGCCACACCACAAATGATATTAGTCTGAACCACCACCTGATAATCTTTCGTAGCCAGCAGCTTCATCTGAGCCGAGCGTTTCTGTGAGAGCAGATTGCCGAAGAGGTCAAGATTCCACGTTGCTGCGATGGGCAACTGATAGGTACGCGACACTGAAGCACCGTCCATCTGCACCTGACTGATAGTACCCTGCGGTGCAAAAGCTACAGAAGGCAGGAAAGCCAGTTTCGCACAGGTCAGTGCCGTCTCCATCATCTTCACGTTAAGGGCAGCATTACGCAAGTCGCTATTGTTCTCAAGAGCTGTTTCGATAAGTCCCTGCAACTGAGGGTCTGTAAAGACCTCACGCCAGGGCAGGTTACCGAAGTTCTCGTCGGTATTCACTGCCAGCGTGTCAATATCGCTCGTCAGGTCGCGAATCAGCCCCTTGGTATTGATATCCTCGGGACGCTCGTATTTGTTGTAGAGTCCACAGCCAGTAAGCAGCGTTGCTGCAAAGAAAAAATTAAAAAGTTTAAAAATAAAAAAATATCTTTTCTTCATAATTGTTACATTCTTAAATTTTTTAATTATTTCTCCAATTCATATTCTACGGGACGGCTTGCATACTGCTGCAACTCGGTAGCCACATCGGGATTCTCCTCATCGCCTTCGAACTTAATGGGAGAGAACTTCTCCTGCAAGCTCTGGAAGACAACAAACAAACCAGGTACTACGACAATCTGGAACAGCGTACCAATCAACATACCACCTACGGCAGCAGCACCCAGCGTCTGGTTTCCGTTCTTACCGACACCTGATGCGAACATCATTGGCAGCAGACCAATAATCATGGCCAGAGAGGTCATCAAGATAGGACGCAGACGGGCAGCAGCACCCAACGTGGCAGCCCAGGCAATAGCCATACCCGTGTGACGACGCTCCAAGGCAAACTGCACAATCAGAATGGCGTTCTTAGCCAACAAACCAATCAACATGATGAGCGAGATCTGCATATAGATATCGTTGGCGTGGCCAAATAATGATGTGAAGCCGAAACAGCCTGCCAAACCAAACGGTACGGAAAGGACTACTGCCAAAGGCAAGATGTATGACTCGTACTGTGCCGACAAGATGAGGTAGATGAAGATGAAACACAACAGGAAGATAATCCATGTGGTGTTACTTGCCTTGGCTTCCTCACGCGTCAGACCTGTATAGTCGTAAGAATAACCCGCAGGGAGCATCGAATCTGCCACATCCTGACAGGCTTTCAACACTTCACCTGATGAGAATCCTTCATTATTCTGTACCTGTACATTAATAGAAGTGAACAAGTTGAAACGGTTGATATTTGAAGGACCATAGACGCGCTCCAGACGGCAGAACTCCTTCACAGGCGACATTCCTGCCGGGGTACGCACATAGATGCTGTTCAGAGACTCTTCAGTCTGACGAGTCTCTGGTGAACCCTGGATCATCACACGGAACAGTTTTCCGTAGGCATTGAAGTTAGACGAATACAGACCGCCATAGTAGCCCTGCAGGGTGCTGAGTATCGCAGAGGGCGACACGCCGACCTGCTTACACTTAGCGACATCGACATGTACCATGTACTGAGGATAAGAGGGGTTGTAAGAGGTCTGCGCCATCTGAATCTCAGGACGCTTGTTGAGCTCGGCAATGTAATCCTTCACAATGCCATAGAAACGGTTCAGGTCACCGCCTGTACGGTCCTGCATGACCAGCGACACGCCACCACTTGCCGAGAAACCTGGAATCATTGGGGGCTGGAAGGCCAGGATAGACGCATCCTTGATATGGGCCGTCTTGATGAAAATCTGGGCAATTACCATGTTGGCATCCAACGGGTTGATGAGGAAACGATAGATACCATCGCCTTCCCACAGACCAGAAATCTTCCACCACAAACCTCGCTGACGCTCCTCGAAGGGTTTCAGTTTGATAATAAAGGTGGCTTGGTCAGAGCCAGAACCAGCAATAAAGTTATAACCCTGAATCTGCTCACGACTCTTGACGGCTGGATCGGCAGCCAGGATGCTGTCCACCTCATTTATAATCTGACGGGTGCGATGTACAGAGGTGGCAGGGGGCATAGAGATGGTACAGAACAAGGTACCAGTATCCTCACTGGGTACAAGACCCGTCTTGGTGATAGAGGCTGTACCCACCAAGGCAACGATACCAAGGACAACCATCGTAATCACAAGGATAGGACGGCGCACCAGTTTCTCTACACGTGTCTTGTACTTACCCAGAATCTTATCGTAGGCTGTGTTAAATGCCATGTGGAAACGGTCTATGCGACTCAGTTTCTTCTCGCCGTCTTTCTGATGAGGTTTCAGGAAGATGGCACACAGGGCAGGCGACAGTGTCAAAGCGTTCAGAGCCGAAATAAAGATAGACACTGCCATCGTCACACCAAACTCACGATAGAACGTACCACTGGTTCCACCGATAAACGACACGGGGATGAACACAGAAGCCATCACCAAGGTGATAGAGATGATAGCGCCAGAAATCTCGTTCATGGCATCAATAGAAGCGGTCAAAGTGTTCTTATAGCCTTGATCCAACTTGGCATGGACGGCCTCAACCACCACAATGGCATCGTCCACCACAATGGCAATAGCCAGCAGCAATGCTGACAGCGTAAGCAGGTTGATTGAGAAGCCCATCACATTGAGGAAGAAGAACGTACCAATCAGTGATACAGGCACAGCAATCAGAGGAATCAGCGTAGAGCGCCAGTCCTGAAGGAATACGTAAATCACGATGAATACGAGAATCAACGTAAAGAAGAGGGTGAAGATTACCTCCTCAATAGACGCATAAAGGAACTCTGTCACATCGTAATTGATCTTATACTCCATGCCTGGAGGGAACAACTTGGCCTGATCTTCGAGTTCTGCCTTCACGCGCTTGGCAATATCATTGGCGTTTGAACCGGCAATCTGCTGTACCATACCCAGCACAGAAGGCAGGTTGTTGTTCTTCATGGAGACAGAATACATCTGTCCTCCCAACTCGATGCGGGCTACGTCCTTCAACTTCAAGGTCTGGCCGTTAGCATCACTAGAGATGATGATGTTGCCAAACTCTTCAGCCGACTTCAGACGACCAGTATAGCGCAGGGAATACTCATAAGCCACATCCGACCGCTCACCAAAAGTACCTGGAGCTGCCTCAATGTTCTGTTCAGCCAGCAAGTTGCTGATGTCAGAAGGCATCAGGTTGTACTGCTTCATCACATCAGGCTTCAACCAAATACGCATAGCGTAAGATTTCATACCAGGGCTCTGCACGTCGCCCACACCCTGAATACGCTTGATGGCAGGGATGATATTAATGTTGTTATAGTTCGTCAGAAACTCGTCATCGTATCTACCGTCAGAGGTCAGGGTGAACATCAGCACCTGAGATGTCTGACGCTTCATCACCGTCACACCGACACGCGTCACCTCAGCAGGCAGCAAAGCCAAAGCCTGCTGCACACGGTTCTGCACGTTCACCGCACACATATCGGCATTCATGCCCTGACGGAACAGAATGCTGATTTGAGCCGAACCGGCACCTGCCGTCGACGAAATATAGTCCATTCCCTCCACACCATTGATACTCTCTTCCAATGGGGTGATTACTGAGTTCTTCACTGTCTCAGCATCGGCGCCAGGATACTGTGTATAAACCACAACAGTAGGCGGTGCAATATCGGGATACTGCTCAATAGGCAGCGAGAAAAGTCCGATAACACCCAAAATAACGATGAGGATAGAAATCACCGTCGACAGTACCGGGCGTTTGATAAAATTCGTAAAAGTCATACTAATTTACTATTTGACAATTTACTATTTACTTTTTATTTCTTCATTGCATTCACGATGTCACTGGCAGACATAGCCTTAGCCTGCTCTTGGATTTTCTCCTGATAGCGTTGAGGCGTGATGGGTACAATTACCATCTGGTCGCTCAACTTTGTGATACCATTGGTCACATACTTGTCGCCAACTTTCAAACCGCTGGTGACGATGTAATGATTGCCGTCATTCTGGGGATCAACAGTAATCTCAGTATAAGACACCTTATTACTATCTTTCAACAGATAGACAAACTTCTTGTTCTGCACTTCCATCACCACGTTCTGGGGAATCACGATAGAGGCATCTGCTGTACGAGGAATAATAATGGTACCCGAACCGCCACTCTTCAAGAGTTTATCGGGGTTGGGGAACTGAGCCTTCAGTTGCACAGAACCCGTTGCACGGTCGATAACGCCACTGATTGACGAGACCTTGCCTTCATAACCGTACACAGTACCATCGGCCAGTTGCAGTTTTACTGCAGGGAAGGCGCCAACGGCACCGTTCAGACCGCCATCGTTCTGTGACATCGTCAGCATATCCTTCTCGGTCATTGAGAAGTAAACGTCCATCGTGCTGATATCCGACACATGGGTCAACACATTAGAGGCACTTACCAAAGCACCTTTCTTCAAAGGCAGCGTGCCAACAACACCCTTGGCAGGACTCTTCACATAGCAGAAGCTCAAAGCCTCCTTGGCAGAAGCCAATGCTGCCTGAGCCTGTGCCAACTGAGCCTGTGCACTAAGGAAAGTGTTCTCAGCAGTCTGCAGCTCATAGTCGCCCACCACTTTGTTGGCATGAAGTTGCTTGGTATTCTCAAACGTCAACTTGGCTGTATTCACAGCACTTTGAGCCGTGTTCACAGCAGCCTGGGCCTGACGCACCTGAGCCTGATAAGTCTCATTATCGATAACGAAAAGCACCTGTCCTGCACTGACAGCCTGACCCTCCGTCACATTAATCTGAGTAAGGAATCCTGAAACTTTCGGACGGATTTCCACGTCCTGAATACCATTGATAGTGGCTGGATAGGTAGACTGCAGTGAAGCATTCTGAACGCCAATAGTATCCACAGGATACTCATTGTCGCCAAAGGTGGGTCGGCCACCGCCTCCACCACACGACATCAGCACGGTTGCAGCCGCCGCAACCAGCATCATTCTATTCTTTTTCATATCTACAAAATTATTTAAATTTATATATAAATTTTCTCCATCTGCCGAAAACTATATCTGTCGGTACAGTTTCCGACTTGCAAAGTTACGAAAAAAGGTGTAAGCAGAAACACTTACACCTATTTTTTTAGAGTTTATTAATATTCTATTTCAATTCCTTTACATCCTTGAAGGGTTTCCAGAACTTATCTGAGAAGTATTTATTCCGAAGTCCTTCAGGTACATAGACCGTGATTTCGTACGAATCAAAAGCATCATCGATAATGGGTGGATATTTCTTCGGACAGATAATCTTAGAAAGCCCAGTGCAACCTTTGAACGCATCTTTTTGAAGACGTTCTATGCTCTTCGGAAGATTGACGGTCTGCAATGCCGTACAGTTCATAAACGTAGCGGGGCCAACAAAGCGAACGCCCTGAGGCACTGTCACTTCCCTAAGGCTGCTACAATCCATAAAAGCCGAATCGCCTATTGATTCCATACGATCCGGGAAGGTGACAGATGTAAGCTGTTTGCAACCACGGAAGGCCTGTGGAGCAATGTGATAGACACGATCGGACAGCACGGTGTTCTTACAGCCTGCCACCAGCATCAGTTTTCCCTTCCAGGTACAGATGATGCCATTGCAGTTGTCACGCGAGTCAAAATACGTGTTTGCTGCGTCAACGCTCAAGGTCTCCAAAGCCGGACAATCGGCAAATGCGCCATAGTCGATAGCCGACACATTAGCCGGCACGGTGATTTCCTTCAATTGATTGGAATGAGCAAAAGCTCCAGCATGAATCTCTTTTAGGCTCAAGAAATACCGCAATTCCGTGAACGACTGCAAGTCACTACCAACAAATACGGAGTCAATACTTTTTACCGCAACCACATCGACACTGGTCAATTCAGTGGCATCAGCATCAATCCATCCTTGCTGACGGGCAATCTGAATGAGTGGCTCGTTGGTCTGAAGGGTTGCTATCACTTCATTTTCCACGTCGGGAACCTCGTCCTTATCTGGACTGCCGACATAGTTGAGAGCCACAAAACACAGTGCAAAGATGGCAAGGGTAGCAATACCGCCCAAGAACCAAATCTGTTTGTAAAAAGGTGTCTTTTCTTCCATTTCTTTCTGATTTCTATTTAGTTAAACTTTCACTTCTTACTCATCACTTCTCACTTCAACCAGTCCCATTTCACGTGCTTTCTGTAACAACAGTTGCATAAGCGGTTCACGCTCGTTCTCCACTTTGTTGTCGAGCACCGCATCCTTCAAATACTGTTTTAGGATACCCACTTCACGCGACGGTTTGAGATGGAACATTTCCATTATCTCATTGCCATCGATAACGGGCTGGAGCAGGCGTTTGTAATCTTTTTCCTTCAAATCAGCCAGCTTCTCGCGCACCATACGGAAGTTCTCGAGGAACATCTTTTTCCGCACTTCGTTCTTACTGGTGATATCTGCCTCACATAGGGTCATCAGGTCATCGATGTCATCTCCTGCATCGTTCAGTAAACGCCTGACAGCACTATCGGTCACCTCGCTATCGGCAATCACCTGTGGACGCATATGCAAATCTACGAGTTTCTGGACATATTTCATCTCAGCGCCCATAGGCAGTTTCAGCCTGCGGAAAATCTCGGGTACCATCTTCGCACCAATATAATTATGGTTATGGAAAGTCCAGCCGATACTCGGTTCCCATCGTTTGGACTTCGTTTTGCCGATGTCGTGCAATATCGCTGCCCATCTAAGCCAAAGAGAAGCGCCCCCTACTGCCCCCGAGGGGACCTCGTCGGCTATCGTTGCCCCCACGGGGGCAGAATGGGGGGCTACCACATTCTCCAGTACCTCCAGCGTATGATAAAAGTTATTCTTGTGAGCCCTACCGTTCTTCTGCTCCACAATATCGAGGGCAGCCAATTCGGGCAGGATGATGTTCAGCAAACCACAACGCTGCAAGTCCACGAAGCCCTTACTGGGATGGGGCGACATAATAATCTTGTTGAGCTCTACCTCAATACGCTCGCCACTGACTATTTTAATGCGGTCGGCCATACGTTCCAAAGCCTCAAAGGTCTCATCTTCAATCTGGAAATTCAGCTGTGTGGCAAAGCGGATGCAACGCATCATACGCAGTGGATCGTCACTAAAGGTTATACCAGGCTCCAAAGGAGTTGCAATGATACCATCCTCCAAATCAGCCAGACCGTTAAAAGGATCCACCAATTCACCAAAGCGGTTCTTGTTCAGACAGATAGCCATCGCATTAATCGTAAAGTCGCGACGGTTCTGGTCGTCCTCCAGCGTACCGTTCTCCACGATGGGCTTCCGTGAGTCGTGACTGTAGCTCTCCTTGCGAGCCCCTACGAACTCCACCTCTTCGCTCCCCATCTTCACCTGCGCTGTACCAAAATTCTTGAAGACGCTCAAGTGCGCCTTCTTCCCTAGCATCCGCTTCAGCTCCTGAGCCACAGCGATGCCGCTGCCCACCACGACGACATCAATATCGTTAGACGGGCGCTCCAGGAAGATATCGCGCACATATCCGCCCACCACGTAGCATTCCACGCCCATTCGGTCGGCAGCCTCGCTTATCATATGGAATATATACTGATCTAATATCTCTGCCAGTTCTTCGTCTGAAAATAACTTCATTCTTCGTCTTTCTCGTCTTTTTTCAGCCCACAAAGGTACGAAAAGTCGAGAGAATAAAAAAATATGAAAAGAAAAATTAAAATTCCTTTTGTATTTTATAGCCTTTTTCTTAAATTTGCAACCAAAAATTAACCAACGACACATTTTTTTATGGTGAAAAGAATTCTTTTCCTTGTTGCTTTTGTCATTATGACATTAACAGCAAATGCAGAGAACTACCTTAACATGGAACCGCTGAAGCTGGAAGTTCCGGAGATGAAACCAGAATTAGTGGAGATTGTAAAAACGCCACTCAATTACGAGTTTAACGATATGACACCAGAGCCCAAAATGGACATCGACTTCTTCAAGTCAAAGACCAATCCAGGAGTCAAAGAATATAAGTTCATGGACGATATGACCTTTGTAGGTGTACCCTTGTTTATAGCTGGTTTGGCAATTAAGAGCGACAAGGCCATGTTCCGCGTCAACAACAAAAACGGAAAGAAAAACACCCAGCTGCTCACCGACTTTAGAACTGGTATAGATGACTACACACAGTTCTTTGGCCCCACCATGGTAGTAGGCCTGAAGTTAGGAGGAGTTGAAGGTCGAAGCGACTGGCCGCGCCTAATGGCAAGTTCACTGATGTCTTATGCTATCATGGCAGGCTTTGTCAACGGCATCAAATATACAGCTAAGGAAATGCGCCCTGATGGTTCATCGGCTAACTCATGGCCTTCGGGACACACCGCCACCTCGTTTGTAGGTGCCACCATCCTGCACAAAGAATATGGCATGACCCGCTCACCCTGGTATTCTATTGCAGGCTACGGAGTTGCTACGGCAACGGGAGTGATGCGTGTTCTTAACAATCGCCACTGGGTAAGCGACGTGATGTCGGGTGCTGGTATTGGAATTGTTTCCACCGAGTTAGGTTATGCATTGTGCGACCTGATGTTCAAAAACAAAGGCCTGCTGCGCAACGATATGGAGTTCCATTTGGACAATCCCTCATTCTTTAGCATCTCAATGGGTGTAGGACTTGGTGGCAAGGACATCGGCTTCAACCTTCTGACCGACCTTCAGGATGCCGAGCAACACGGCATAACCCCCGAATTGATTTCATATTTCGCAAATGCCCCCGAAGCCAATGTCAACATTGACTTCCGATCAGCGACTGTAGTTGATGCAGAGGGTGCATACTTCTTCAACAAATACGTGGGCGTGGGTGGACGTTTCCGTGTCAGGGCCATGTCAGCAAAGTCATTTGGAAACTACGCTGACATCTCCAGCGAAGATGGCATTGGCGCATGGACATACGACATCAACGAAATCTACGAAAATGCAACTACCCCCAGAACACTTACGCCAGCTACTATCAACAATGGAGGTTCACCTGTCTCGACGTTAGAGGGTATCGTCAAGAGCGACCATTTGGCAGAATTTACTGGTAGCTTGGGTTTGTATTTCAACCTCCCTTTAAGTAACCGTTTTTCACTGGGTACAAAATTCCTTATCGGCCGTAGCATCATGCAAGAGCTAGATATCGACGGGCACGCTGAGGGATATGTAAAAGACATCAATTACAACATGATCATCACAAATGGAAAAGTGACGAACCTTGTCATACAGGACCCAACAAACACTCCCGAAAACGACAAATATACTGACGAATGGGACTACTTGACGCTGGGTGCAAAATCGTCGACATCATACGGCACAGGCCTTTCACTCACTTATCGCCACAAAGGCAATTTCGCATTTAGGCTGTTTATCGACTACGACTATTCAAAGAAGACCTTCAATCTGACGTACGACCCTTATCACTACCTGAAAAGTGGACTCACACAGGTCGGTTACAGCCTTGTTAGCAATCCGCAGATATCACAGTTCATTACAGACAACACTGGTACACCTTTCACAGTCGTCGAACAGCTGAATCCTTATAATTTCAAAAAAGACAAGAAGATGAACTACTTCACAATCGGTCTTTCATTCATGGTTAACCTATAACCTCAGACATGAGACATACCTATATATTAGTATTGCTTGTTGCCACACTGCTCACAGCGGCTTGTGGCAACTCCCGCCGCGATGAAATTGAAGCGCGTAAAGCCGCTCTGAAGCACAAGCAGGACTCTACCCTACTTGCCGCACAGCAGGAACTGGCTACGGTTGACTCTACGTTAGAGATTGTCAAAATGGAATATGAACATATGAAGGTGGAAGTGGAAGCCCACAAAGCTGCCCTGAAAGCCACGGGGGAAGAACTGACCAACCTGACGCTGCTCCGTGTGAAGCGCGACTCACTTCAAACGCAGTGGGACTTGCTAGGCGCAAAAATCAAGTACATCCGCTTGAAACAAAAAGAATTGGAATGAAATTTGGCTATTTCACGAGAAATTCGTAATTTTGCACCCGAAATATGGACAAATTTGAAAAGACAAACGCAGAATTCGAGGCTGCCATAGCCGAATGTCGCGACATCTTCTCTAAGAAGTTGCACGACTACAGGGCTTCATGGCGCATCCTGCGTCCGGCATCACTGACGGACCAACTCTTTATCAAGGCCAAGCGTATCCGCTCCTTGGAAATCAAGCAAGAGTCGCTGGTGGGCGAAGGGATACGTCCGGAGTTCGTAGCCCTGATCAACTACGGCATCGTAGGCCTGATACAACTGGAAAAGGGGTTTGCCGATACGGTGGATATGGACAATGAGGCTGCTATGGCACTCTACGACCACTATGCCCACGAGGCACTGGAGCTGATGAAGCGTAAGAACCACGACTACGATGAAGCATGGCGTGGGATGCGCGTAAGCAGCTACACAGACTTGATACTCACCAAGATAGAACGTATCAAAGAAATAGAAAACCTAAGCGGCAAGACCCTCGTAAGCGAGGGCATTGACGCCAACTATATGGACATCATCAACTACGCAGTCTTCGGACTGATTAAGTTGGGAAAATGAAGAAAACGATAGTCAATCTGAGTCGCCTACTGCTGGCGGTGGTCTTTATCCTGTCTGGATTCGTCAAGGCCGTAGACCCGCTGGGTACGCTATATAAGATTCAAGACTATCTGCAAGCCATGCATCTGGGCGGTTGGCTGCCCGACATGGCTCTTTTGGCTTTCGCCATCGGACTGGCAGCATTGGAGTTCTGCTTAGGCATATTCTTGCTGTTTGCCATTAGGCGCAGGCTTACCTCCAGGGCAATAGTGATTGTCCTGGCTATCATGACACCACTGACACTATGGCTGGCACTGACTGATCCCATCAGCGACTGTGGCTGCTTTGGCGATGCTATTGTACTGACCAACTGGCAGACGTTCTGGAAGAATGTCATACTCCTGAGTGCTGCACTGGTAGTTGCGAAATGGCCACTACAGATGTTCCGATTTGTGAGCAGGTCAAACCAATGGATTGTCATCAACTATTCAGCACTATTTGTCCTGGTCATCTCAGGATGGAGCCTGTACGACCGGCCGCAGTTCGACTTCCGTCCCTATCATATAGGTACAAACCTCAGAGAAGGATGGGAACACATGATGGAGGGGAACGACTCGCCTTATGCCGATCTCTTCATCGAACTGGTTGACAACGGCGAGGATATCACCGAACAGGTGCTCAACGATGAAGGCTACACTTTCCTGTTGGTTGCCCCGTGGCTGGAAAAGGCCGATGACTCGCAACTGGATCTGATTAATCAGATTTACGAATATGCGAAAGAATACGACTATCATTTCTACGGACTGACATCCAGCGGATCGGAAGGCATTGAGCAATGGCGAGACATGACGGGGGCAGAGTACCCGTTCTGCCTTACAGACGGAACAGTGCTGAAGACCATCATCCGAAGCAACCCAGGACTGCTGCTGCTCAAAGACGGCGTCATCATCAACAAATGGAGCCACAACCGGCTACCCGACGAATATGATCTGCCGATGCCTCTGGAAAACCTGGAAATAGGCCATCTGTCGGTCGACACCATGCCTCAACGCATTGCAAGGATTCTACTCTGGTTCGTGCTGCCGCTGGCATTGCTTACCATCACCGACAGGTTGTGGATGTGGTCAAAATGGATACGGAAACGACATAATAATAACACTTTTAACAACAAAGAAGTAAAAATGAGAAAGAAAATTGTTGCAGGAAACTGGAAGATGAACATGAATCTCCAGGACGGTATTGCTCTTGCAAAGGAGCTGAACGAGACATTGAAGGCCGACAAGCCAAACTGTGGTGTAGTGATCTGCACCCCATTCATCCACCTCGCTTCTATCGCACAATTCCTCGATCAGGACATTATTGGTCTGGGTGCTGAGAACTGCGCTGACAAGGAGAAGGGTGCCTTCACAGGTGAGGTAAGTGCCGAAATGGTAAAGAGCACTGGTGCTCAGTACGTGATTCTGGGTCACTCAGAGCGGCGTGAGTACTACAAGGAGACTCCCGAGATCCTGAAGGAGAAGGTGCTGCTGGCTCAGAAGAACGACCTGAAGGTGATCTTCTGTATCGGTGAGAGCCTTGAGGAGCGCGAGGCTGGCAAGCAGAACGAGGTAGTAAAGGCCGAGCTCGAGGGTTCAGTATTCAACCTCTCTGAGGAGGACTTCCGCAAGATCGTTATCGCTTACGAGCCCATCTGGGCTATCGGTACCGGTAAGACAGCTACCGCTGAGCAGGCTGAGGAGATCCACGCCTACATCCGTTCAATCATCGCTGAGAAGTACGGTCAGGCTGTAGCCGACGACACCACTATCCTCTACGGTGGTAGCTGCAAGGCAAGCAACGCTCCTGAACTGTTTGCAAAGCCCGACATCGACGGTGGTCTGATTGGTGGTGCTTCACTGAAGGCTGCTGACTTCAAGGGCATCATCGACGCCTTCAAGTAAGAAAGAGTAAAAAGGTAAAAAAGTAAAAGAGTAAAAAAGGGAAACATATATGGAAACAAGACAGTATCAAACAATTAAAAAGGTATTGGTGTTTTTACCTTTTTACCTTTTTACTTTTTTACCCTTAAATGCACAGTCATTTACACAACGCATTCAAAAGACTTCGGCTGGCGAGGGTACAATCACCATACATCAAGATCCGGCAATCGATGAACTGGTCAATGCCCCCATTGCCAAGTCAACGCCAAAGCCAAAGCCAAATGTCACCAAGCCTATAGCCACTAAAAACAAACCGGCGACAACGAAACCAGCGACAACGCAAAAGGCTAAAGAGACACCTGTTGCACCCCAAGACAACAATACTACTGTAAGCAGTAAAGACCAAACACCCGACTCGGTGAATACGACACCGAAACACGTATTCAAGACCATCGGATATCGCGTACAGGTTTTCGCGGGAGGCAATACGCGTCAAGACAGGCAGCGGGCTGAACAGGCAGGACGCTCGCTAAGAAACCTGTTCCCTGACGAAGAAGTCTACGTACACTTCTATTCCCCTCGGTGGATATGCAGACTTGGCAACTATCGCACCTACGAGGAAGCCCACGAGAAGATGCTGGAAGTACGTAACATGGGATATAGCTCAGCCACTATCGTCAAAGGAAAAATCACTGTCAGCGAATAAGAGAAATGACATTAGAACCCGAATACAGAGAAGGCCTGGACGAACTGGCCTCACATTATAGAAGAATTCTGGAGCTTCTCGGAGAAGACCCAGAGCGTGAAGGACTACAGAAAACCCCCATTCGTGTAGCAAAGGCCATGCAGGTGCTGACCCGAGGCTACGAAATGGATGCCCACAAGGTATTGACCGATGCGCTGTTCAAAGAAGACTACAGCCATATGGTCATTGTGAAGGATATCGACTTCTTCTCACTTTGCGAGCATCATATGCTACCCATGTACGGCAAAGTACACGTGGCATACATTCCCAACGGACATATTACCGGCCTGTCGAAGATAGCCCGCGTAGTGGACATCTACAGCCATCGGCTACAGGTACAGGAGCGTATGACCATGCAGATACGCCAGTGCATCGAAGAGACATTACATCCCTTAGGCGTGATGGTTGTCGTTGAAGCCAAGCATATGTGTATGCAGATGCGTGGCATTGAGAAGCAAAACAGCATCACCACCACAAGTGAGTTCAGCGGTGCGTTTGAACAAGCCAAGACTCGCCAGGAATTCATGAACCTCATCCACAACTCTCATACCCTGTAATCATGTACAACGAACGCGACTCATACCGTGCCCGGCAGTCAGTATTCAGCCAGTTTGTCAACAGCTGTCTGGGACGTATCATCATATTTGTCGGCATACTGGCCATCCTGGCTATCATAGCTATTATCACCTGTCCCTCAGAGCAGAAGATGCAAGAGGAAATGACAGATAATATCCGTCAGTGCATCGAGGCAAACGACAGCATCCATACCGATTGGATTGACGATGCCATCAACAATGTGGGCTATATCTTCACCGATGCCGACTCCACAGCCATCGGCGACGAGACGATGAAAGTGTTCTTTGACCACAACCAGCTTATGTACAGCAACCACACGCTGTTCTCAACCATGCGCCTTTACAACAGTTTCCAGGTGCAAGGCATCCGTTGCGGCATCGGCATCTTCGGATTGGTCATCCCCACTGTCAACTTCAATGATTTCATACTCCGTTCAGGCCCGTTACGCAGGGAATACAACCAGCCCGTCATCCACAACGACTTGGGCGACGACACGTATATGGGCGAGAACCCTGACTTAGGTGGTGCCTTCCATTATGAAGGGGAATAGGATATCATTCATAATATTTCTTCTGCTGTTGTGCGTAACTGGCTATGCACAACAGCAAGCGTTTATTACCGGTACCGTAACCGACGACGAGACGGGCGACTCCATCTCGTTTGCCAGCATCATGTACAAAGGCCACAATCTGGCTACCGTAGCCAATGCCTTCGGACAATACTCCATTGAGCGACACGAGGGATGGAACATCACGGTAAGTGCCGTTGGATATAAGTCACGCATCATATCCGTCAACAGCCATACACGTCGGAAACTGAACATATCTCTGAAGCCCGACAAGCGACAACTGGCCGAGGTCACTATCAAGTCGAAGCGCAGCCGCTATAGCCGAAAGGACAATCCTGCCGTAGAACTGATGCGCCGCGTGGTGGCAGCGAAGAAAAAGACCGACCTGAGCAACAACGACTTCTACCGTTACAACAAATACGAGAAGATGACGCTGGCACTCAACGGACTGACACCAGAGCAGCTGGAAAAGCCGCCTTTTTCCACAAGGCCCTGGATTCTGGATCAAGTAGAGGTGAGTCCCTACACCAATAAGCTGGTACTCCCCGTCAGTGTCGACGAGACCGTGTCGCAGAAATTCTACCGCAAGTCGCCCAACGACGAGAAAGTCATCATTCAAGGGCAGACATCAACAGGCATCAACGACTATTTCCAGACGGGCGACATCATCAATACCGTGGTAAAGGATGTGTTTACCAACGTAGACCTCTATCAGGAAAACGTACGCATACTGCAACGCCCCTTCACCTCGCCCATGTCGGAGAAAGGCATAGGCTTCTACCGCTTCTACATTGAAGACACACTGGCTATAGGCCGCGACAGCTGCATACACCTCACCTTCGTGCCCAACAATATGCAGGACATGGGATTCCGAGGCGACCTCTACTTCCTTAACGACTCCACACTCCACCTGCGCCGCTGCCAACTGACTATTCCCAAACAGAGCAACGTAAACTTCGTGGAGAGCCTGCAGGTACTTCAAGAGTACGAGCAGTTGCCCGATGGACAATGGGTGCTCACTACCGATGACATGATTACCGAACTGCAGCTCTTTGACTTCATCACGGCCGGAGCCATCGTCACACGCGTCACCCGCTATTCAGAATACGACTTCAGCGAGATTCCAAATAAGATTTTCCGTGGACAGAAGAAGGAGGTCTTCGAAGCCGATGCCCAGATGCGCGACAAGAAATTCTGGGAACAATACCGACAGGTGGAACTGACCCGCAGCGAGAACTCCATGGATAAGTTCATGGATAACATCGAGGACATGAAGGGTTTCAAATACGTCATCTACGGACTCAAGACCCTTTTCGAGAACTCCATGGAGACGGGCGACCCCAACTATATAGACATCTGCCCTATCAACACCCTGCTGACCAGGAACTACGTTGACGGATGGCGTACGCGACTCAGTGCCAAGACCACCGCCAACCTCAACAAGCACCTCTTCCTTTCCGGATACTATGCACACGGCTGGGGCAGTCACCGCAACTACTACGACGCAGAGATGACCTATTCGCTCAACGCGAAGAAATACCTGCCCCATGAGTTCCCACGTCGCACGCTCACCATCCAGGCCTCTCAGGACATCTGTTCGCCTACCGACCGCTTCATGGAGTCCGACAAGGACAACATCTTTGTGGCAATGAAATGGACCAAGAACGACAGGATGATGTCGTACAACCGCCAAAAGGTCAGCCTGGAGTACGAAACGGAATGGGGACTGAAAGCCATCGTCAGCGGAAAGATGGAAGAGAACGAAGCCTTTGGTTCCATGAACTTCCAGACACTTGACAAGCCTTATGTCCCCGTCAACAACAAGACTGGCAACCGCGAGTACCTGCGTACCACCGAGGCATCCATTTTTATAAGGTATGCACCTGGCGAGACTTATATCAACAACAAGCTGCGCCGCCGCGTCATCAACCTCGATGCACCCGTGTTCAGCATCAGCCACACCATAGGATTCAACGGTGTGCTTGGCGGCGATTATAATTTCCATTTCACTGAGGCCCATATCTTCAAACGCTTCTGGCTGAACAGCTGGGGAAAGTTCGATATCAACCTCAAGGGAGGCATTGTATGGGATCAAGTGCCCTACCCTCTGCTCTCCATGCCTGCAGCCAATGCCTCGTACATCATCCAGAAAAACACCTTCAGCCTCATCAATACGATGGAGTTTGCCAACGACCGCTACGCCTCGCTCATGCTGTCGTGGGATATGAACGGAAAAATCCTGAACCGCATCCCCCTGGCCAAGAAACTCTACTGGCGCGAATACATCGGACTCAGGATGCTGTGGGGCGACCTGTCTGAAAAGAACAACCCCTACCTGCCGGAAAATGCAGGCAATCCCCGACTGATGTACTTCCCTGAAGGCACAAACATCATGGATCCAGAACGTCCGTATGCAGAGATGGTGATAGGCATCCACAACATCTTTAAGTTCTTCCGCGTGGAATACGTCAAGCGACTTTCCTACGAAGACCTTCCGTCTGCACCCCACTGGGGTATGCGCTACGGCGTTTCACTAACGTTCTGATTTAAGATTGCAGAGCAATTCAATTTACTTCCTCCTGCAATCTAATTTAGGTTTTCCCCTATGAAAAATCTACTGAGCCGATTTTCTTTGCAATCCCAATGAGATTGCAAAGAAGAAAGAAACATTTTTTTTAGAACACCATATAAATCGACTTTTTTACTAAAAATGTCACTAGTTCATTTTTATATCATCCAGAGATCCGTTCAGATGGTTACAGTCAATCCTTCCTGAAATTCCATCGACCTTATCCATTTTGAACTGGACAATCTTCGCTGTATTGAATGTTATTATATCCCAACGGGAGTCAATTGCTCCAAACCATATCTGACACTTCCAGAAGTTAGGAGTCCCCATTAATCTTTTGTAATGAGACGGACTGAAGTATAGCAGTGGATAGACCCCATAGTAATCGTGACATTCCTTGATCCAACCACCAACCAAAGCATGCAAATTGTCATTTGATATAGAAAGCTTACCTTCAATATCAAGCATGGGAATGAGTGTGGTGCTGCCTTTTGGTACTGCGTTCTTAAAGTTCTGGAACTGTTTCTTAGCAGACACATTGGTAGAGAGGAAGTGATATGCTCCAAAAGGTATCCCACGTTTCGTTGCATTTTTCCTGTAGGAATTGTATTTACTGTCCTTGTGAGATTTACCCTCTGTAGCTTTGGCATAGATAAACTTCACATTCACCTTGTCCCAGTCAGTAACCGTGTTGTGATGGGAAAGATCTATGCCATCGACTGTTCTCTTCTGCTGTAGATCAAGTTGTAGTAGTCCCCAAATCGCCAGAAAGACTAATAGAATTGAAGTGATCCAAAGTAGTTTCTTCTTTTTCATATTGATTCTTTAAGCATTATGTAAATCGTTATTTATGGTGCAGCAACACCTATAATTAAGATGGAGAAGAGAAATAATGCAATGAGGCAGTATGTCACCCAATAAGTGTACTTGATGGTTCTCTTTAACTTAGGACTGTATAATGCTAGCAACAGCATGACGTTATAGAACATGACCATGAAGATAACAAAAAACGTTATTCCAACCCATAGTTCCCCGTATGTAACGCCAAGGGCATGTGCCAAGTCATTACTCCATAGGATAACCTCGTTACAGAGCCTATCCGAAAAGTTCCTTGCGTTTACAATCGTATCGTTCACCATAGTTTTATTTTATCATTTCGTTATCAATCATCCATTCAACAATATTATGAAAAGCCTCACCAGCCATTGCACCACCACTTGCAGGTAGTCCGAGCTTATTCAGACTTACAATCATGCTGTATTTAGGTTTATCAGCAGGATAATAACCACAGAAAGAAAGGTGATATTCAGAAACTGTATTATCTCCTTCATAGTATTCTTTTACATGTGTTGTGCCTGTCTTTCCTGCAACTTTTATGCGTTTACTGCCAGCAAGTTTTCCTAAACCTTGACTAACAACATGCTCTAATGCTTGCTGTATTGATTCAATATTCTTTCTGCTAGCAATCTGTTCATTTATTACCTTTATAATCCCTGGCTGTAACGTTGGCTTCACCATCTTTCCATTATTAGCGATGGCATTATAAAAAGTCAGCATTTGTATTGCTGCCATTTTCCGATTGTAACCTATAGAGCTCCAAATAATATCCTTGTTTATCCAATCGGAGTCTTTGGGAGTATGATAGGATGTTGGACTTAAGTTTTCTATTCCAACAATGCTGTCAGGTTGTCCATAATTCATAGAGTCAAGTTTGTTGAAATAATCTTGTTCGTGACCTTTAAACAAATTCCAGATGGTCTTACTTATTCCGATATTTGAACTGACCTCCAAGGCACGTTCCAGTGTCATCAAGCCATATCCACCTCTTCGCCAATTGTGGTCTCTCAATGTCCTGTCATCATCAATTATCCAGACACCATCTTTTGTATCTACGACATCATCTAATGTGACCTTCCCAGTTTCCAATGCGACAAGAAGTGACGCTGTCTTTACCAAAGAACCTTGTTCCTGCTGATAGGCAAAATTTTTACAAGGCTGAAACTCTCCTTCATAGTCACGCTCACGACCAACCATAGCAAGAACCTCACCTGTCTGAACATTCATAATGATTACCTGACCTTGCAGGCCGTTTATTTCTTTTAGTTTGTCCTGTAGCAATGAGTCTGCAACGTATTGTAATGCAGGTGAAATGGTAGATCCTTCCTGAGTCATCGGTAAGGAACGATCTGTAGAGTCAAACCTATTATATAAAAGACAGGCGATTGCCAGTAGAATCACACTTACAACAACGGCTATCCATTTCCAGCTTTTATGTTTGATGTCACTACCAAGCACCTGTAGTTCGTCAGTATTCTTCATAGTCTATCCTCCTTTCCCTTCTCTGATTCAAGCAAAGTCTTCAACTGTTTCAATGCCTCCTTAGAAGCCTGTAACTCAAAAGCAATATTCACCTCCGAATTAGACATAAATAACTGTTGTTTATTCGGATTAATCTTAAAAATATATGCTCTGTTTATTATCAGCTGCTTACCTAGACGGATGAAAGTCATAGCCTCCTTACCCAGCTGTTCCTCCATCAGTTGTTGACAGTGAGCTAGGTTCATAGTAAACACCTGTTCTGTTTTATCATGCAACACCAAAGTGGAATAGTTCCCGTCTGACTCCACATAAACGATTCGTTCAGGTCTTATCCTGACCAGTTCGTTTGAGTTTGACATGATTAGTACCTTGTTACTCACATCCTCTCTTTTTCTGGTTGCAAAGATAGTTCTTAATTTTTGAATAGTAGTTTTATTCGATGGTTGCTTGTACGAAATATCCTTCTTAATGTATGAAAAGTCATATTCGTATTTCATTACCAATGATATTTCCTAATAAGTTGCTTAAAGACTTGTTCATCCGTTATAGAAGCAAAGAGTAAGGCACAGGTACGGATTTTCAGTACACCTAATTTGCTAAACACTTCATAAACAGGCTTGTCACTATCCAATAGTATTTGAAAAGCTCTGATTAGTCTTTCTCTGAGCACAGGATGCTCGATGTAAGCCTTCGCCTCTTCACGACCGTTGAGTCCATAGAAGTCCGTGAGTTTACTTGTGCCTTTCCTCTTTAGTTGAGGATAGACATATCTAACCCAACACTCAAAATCGGGTTGGCCTTCTTTAATCTCAATCAGGGCTTGTTCATATAAGGTGTTACCATGAATGGTTTTACCCTCTTGTGCTGTAATGAATCTCTGTAAATCTTCCATATTTTAGTAGTCTCTATAAAATATTG
>Ga0256407_10002149_pt1 | contig 38432 bp, 39 predicted proteins | sample RumenRJG_04DNA_FD_193489 | JGI IMG/M metagenome (GOLD analysis project Ga0256407, IMG submission 193489) | Bovine rumen microbial communities from Lethbridge, Alberta, Canada - RJG_04 | ecosystem: Host-associated > Mammals > Digestive system > Stomach > Rumen | place: Canada: Alberta... | reverse complement strand
AGAGTATAATATACCTGGAGGCAAAAGAAAAGAGCCAAGTCTGAAGATTGTATGAGTATAACCTCCAGGCTTGACCACTTTCAAAATCTTGTTTTAATCACTTATACATTCATGAAACACCCCTAAAAGTCAGTTTCTTGAGCACGTTCATTATGCCGTCTTCTTTAAGCCCGGTGGTAACCATGTCAGCCGCTGCCTTTGCCTCATCGCTTCCGCTTCCCATAGCCACTCCAATCCCTGCGTGACGGAGCATCTCCAGGTCGTTTACCCCGTCACCTATGGCTATGGTATCCTCTAATGCTATCCCGTACTTCTCGCAGACCTTGTCTATGATGGTCGCCTTGTTGTGTCCTGTCGGTACCAGCTCCACGACCTCCGGGTTATGCGACATGAAAGCGTAGTCATTCCCCAGTACCTGCTTTGCTGCCTCTACATCAGCTTCAGGCTGCGGAGTAGAGCAGCTGAATTTGCTTATCTCCCAGTCTCCCCAATGGTCCTTAATGGTCCATAAGTCCTCTCCCATCTCCTCTTTTAGCTTCATCCCGAAAAAATCTTCGGCAAAGTCCTCATCGTCCAAGTACAGATGGTATCTTCCCTCGAGAACCGGTCTAAAAGCGTACTTTCTGATAGTCTCCACAGTATAGACAGCAAAATCCTCTGGAATCCTATAGTAATACTCTGCTTTTCCGTCTATCTCGAGCATGGTGCCGCAGCCACAGCAGATGCCGTCAAAGCCTATATCCAGAAGATTTCTTCTTCTGATAAAGGCTCTGGTACGCCCGGTATTTATAAATGCCATATGTCCGTTTTTCTGGAGAGCATGAATAGCCTCCACTGTGCTTTCCGGAATAACACTGTTTACATCCCAGAGTGTTCCGTCTATATCAAAAAATACTGCCTTCATAAAAATCCTCTAGCAGATACGAGGTAAACCTTCGCCCTGCAGTATGTCTAGTTCTCTTTCGCCGCCGAGTTCCGTTGTCTCTATAAGCTTTCCTTCCGAATCCTCTTTTACCTCTCCGATGATAGCTGCATTTTTGCCATACTTCGAGTCTCTTATGATATCAAGTGCCTTATCCACATCATGGGAATCTACGATAGCTACGAGCTTTCCTTCATTCCCCATATAGAGCGGATCAAGTCCTAAAAGTCCGGCAAAGTCAGCCACTTTGCTTGTAACCGGAACTTTATTTTCCTCTATGACAAAGGTCTTTTTCGACTGGCCTGAGAGCTCTTTAAGTACAGTGGCAAGTCCGCCTCTGGTAACGTCTCTTAAGGTATGTACATGGATGCCGCTGTTCAGCAGATTTGATACTATATCGACCAGCGGAGCATTGTCTGACTCTATATCTGTATCTATATTCATTCGCTCTGAAAGGATAGCTGCATGATGGTCTCCGACGTTTCCGGAGACTATTATGGCATCACCCGTTATGGCATTACCAGCTGCGATATCTACTCCCTCAGACACAAAACCGACTCCGGCTGTATTTATATAGAGCTCACCGTTTCCGTTCACGACTTTGGTGTCTCCTGCTACGATATGCACTCCTGCCTCTTCAGCAGTCTTCGCCATCGAGTGGACTACGCGCTTCAGAAGAGCTACGTCAAGCCCTTCCTCGAGGATAAATCCGCAGGTCAGGTACTTTGGCACTGCTCCACGCATCAGAAGATCGTTTACAGTCCCGCAGACACAAAGCCTGCCGATATCTCCGCCTCTGAACTCTGCCGGTGTCACGACAAAGCTGTCCGTCGTCATGGCTATCTGCCTGGCTCCCGGAACTACGGCTGAATCTTCCATCTGGTCAAGAGTAGCATTTGAAAATTCTCTGTCAAATATCTCGTCTATCAGTTCTCCGGTAGCGCTTCCGCCGCTGCCGTGAACCATCATTATCTTTTCTTCCATTTATTTATCCTTTCTGTGGTTTGAAAGGTATGAAAAACACGAGCCCTCAGTACTTACCATGCAGGCTCCCTGCGGATTCATAGGGGTACAGACCTTTCCATAGAGCGGACACTCATACGGACGCATTTTCCCCATAAGTACCTTGTCACAGCAGCAGGCCGGGTTTGCCTTGTGATCTGCGTCAAGTCCGAGACTTCCGGCGTCTAAGTATCTGTACTCTTCACGAAGGATTTTCCCTGAGCCTTTTACTATGCCCATCCCACGCCAGGCTGCGTCGTATTTTTCGAAGTATTTATCTATCAGCGCACGTGCCGCTGGATTTCCGTCTGCTTTTACTACAGAAGGATAAAAATTCTTTACGACTCCATGGCCATACTCCTCTACTATACCATAGATCGCCGCTAAAAGCTCGGGGCCTTTGAAACCGGCCACACCGAACGGGATAGAAAAATCACGGGCTATAGGTTCATATATATGAGTTCCTGTGACTACTGATACGTGTCCCGGCGCTATAAAGCCGTCTATCGGAGCACCCGATCCCATCAGGAAGCGGATGACTTCAGGCATGGTCCTTATCGCAGTCAGAAGCTTTATATTCTTTATGTCGTTTCTTACTATCTCATCGACTAAAAGAGCATAGACCGGAGTAGTGGTCTCAAATCCTACTGCTGCAAAAATAAAATCAGTTTCCGGATCCTTTTCAGCCAGGTCAAGCGTATCCATAGGTGAATAAACCATCTCTACCCGGGCGCCTTCCCCTCTTGCAGATGAGAGATTTGCCTTAGTAGAGCCTGGAACCCTTATCAGGTCTCCAAATGTCACTATACAGTTCTTAGGATCCTTCGCGAGTTCAAGCAGCTTATCCACATATGATGACGGGGTCACGCAGACCGGGCAGCCCGGACCACTCAGGAGATGAATCCTTTCAGACAGCATTCCCGGGATGCCGTTTTTGGCTATGGCTCCGGTATGGCTTCCGCATACCTCCATTATATTCATTTCAGGACCGTCGTAATCTTTAAGTCCGTTCTTTACTTCTTCTAGTGTCATAGTTTACCATAAAAAAGATGAAAAAGGGGTAAATCCCCTTTTTCATCTCATGCTCCTAACTCTGAGAAAATCTCAGTCATTTCATCGGCATCCTGTTCGGTTAGCTTCTGCAGGATACAGCCGGCGTGAACTAATACATAGTCACCCGGTTTTATGCTTACAAAACCGGTGCGCGCATCGACTCTGTTTCCGTTGAAGTCAACGGTAGCCTTGCGGTCGCGCACATCGATCACTTTACCTGGTAGTGCGACACACATATTCTGAGCCTCCTTTGTGTAAGGGGTTAGGATCATATCCTATCCCCTCAATCCTTCTTCTCAGCAGCTGCTGCGGCGGCCTTCTTTGCCTGTGCTGCCTTGATGGCTGCCTGCTTCCTGGCTTCCATCTCTGCTGCCTTCTGCTTCTCAGCCTCAGTCATGATGTGAGTCTGCGAATATGTCACTTTCTCAGGTCCCGGAGTCTGATATCCTGGATTTAAGTAGAGACACTTCTTCGGGCAGACCCTCGTGCAGTATCCGCACTGGACGCAGTCGAAACGGTTGATGGTCCAGGTCTTATTCTTCCTGTCCACGGTGATAGCACCAGGAGGGCAGTTGATCATGCAGGCACCACAGCTGATGCACTGCTGGATATCTATATCTATATGTCCTCTTGAACCTTCAGGATAATTGATAGGCTCAGCAGGATAATTCTTTGTGACCGGCTTCTCAAAGAGCTGTCTTAGCATAGTCGGTGCAAATCTCATGATTCCCATACTTTTCTTACACCTCCATTATCTCTCTGTACAGCTGATGCACGGGTCAATAGTTACGCAGAGGATTCCGACATCTGAATACTCACAGTCCTTGAGCATCTCGCAGAGACCAGCAAGGTTTGAGAAGGTCGGAGTACGAAGTCTGAATCTGTCGAGCTTCTTGGTACCATTGGCCTTGACATAGTAAATAGCCTCGCCTCTTGGCTGCTCGATACGGGTGAAGTACTCTCCGTTCGGATTTCCCTTCACAGGAACAGCCAGATCTCCCTCAGGCATCTTTGCAAAAGCCTGGCGGATAAGGTCTATGGACTGATAGATCTCCTGGATACGGACCTGGCATCTCGAGTATGAATCACCCTCCTTGGAGATGATAGGCTCGAAATCAAGATCCCTGTATGCTTCGTAGCCTAATTTTCTCATGTCATATGAGAGGCCTGAAGCTCTGGCAACAGGTCCGCAGCATCCGAGGTCATGAGCTTTCTCCTTCGTGATGACTCCTACGCCCTTGAGACGGGTCTGCACTGAATAGTCGAGAAGGAAAGTCTTCTCCACTGCCCTTAACTCTTCCTTTACTGAAGCAAGCTGAGTAAGGATCTCCTTCTCCTGATCACTGTTTATGTCACGGAGCACTCCGCCCGGCTCGAGGACTGAGAAGATCAGACGCCCGCCAGTAGTGAGCTCGAGGCAGTCAAGGACTCTCTCACGGATCCTCCATGCCTGATAGAACAGTGACTCAAATCCGAATGCATCTGAGATGAGTCCGAGCCAGAGAAGATGTGAATGCATTCTTGCAAGCTCTGCCCAGATCGTACGGAGGTATCTGGCTCTGTCAGGAACCTCTGCATTCATGATATGCTCTATAGTCTCCACATATCCGAGTCCGTGGCCGAAAGAACAGATGCCACAGGTACGCTCGATGACGTAGGTCATCTGCTTAAAATCCTTCTTCTCCGTCAGACCTTCAAGACCTCTGTGGATAAAACCAATGTTAGGGATAGCCTCCACTACCTTCTCATCCTCAATCACGAGATCGAGGTGGATAGGCTCAGGCAGCACCGGATGCTGTGGTCCGAAAGGAACTACGCTTCTCTTTGCCATTACTGTGCACCTCCTTCGTCAGTCTCTACTTCTACATCGGCAGCATCAACAGTTGAGCCAGGTGCAGACTTCTCAGTTGCTGCTGCAAGAGCTTCCTTTAATGCAGCCTTGCCGGCTTCTGGAAGCATTGGTGTCTCGACATTGAGTCTGTAGAGCTTGTCCTTGTAGTCAAAACCGATCATCTCGATCTGACATCCGAACAGCTCACGCATCTCATTCTCATAGAAGGATGCACACGGATAGATCACGCTCACTGACGGGATCTGCCTGGCAAGATCATCTACTACGACACGAAGTGTATCGAATGAATAAGCGTCATCATCACTGAATGAATATGACAGCTCGAACTTTCCATCGACAAAGGCAGCACAGGCCTGATCGAATCTCATGCCCTGATGCTTTCTCTTCATTACCTCTTCAAGAAGATCCTCGAGAGGAATAGTCTCCATGGTATTACCCGGATTAATTACTTCTGACATTTGACGGTGTCTCCTCTCTGTTCTCTTCCTCGGCCTTAGCCTCGGCTACCTTCTCAGCCTCTTCCTCTTCCCTCTCACGCTTGATATCCTCGTAGGTCTTGCCGGCCTTCACCATAGCATCATGCTCATCTGAGCGCTTCTGGAAAAGGTCACGGGCCTGGATGATACCATCGATGATGGACTGAGGTCTTGCAGCGCAGCCAGGTACATAGATATCTACAGGAACCACAGTGTCGGCTCCGCCCTTGATATTGTATGCGTCCTTGAATACACCGCCGGTGCATGCGCAGATACCTACAGCTACGACTACCTTCGGTCTCGGCATCTGGTCATATATCTGCTTTACTACAGGCTCAGCCTGTGCATTGATTCCTCCGGTAATCAGGAGAATATCGGCCTGCATCGGGTCACCGGTGTTCTCTACACCGAGACGCTCCGCATCATAGACAGGAGTCATGCAGGCGAGTACTTCTATATCACAGCCATTGCAGCTGCTTCCATCGTAATGGAGCAGCCATGGCGATCTCTTTACATTTGCCATCTTTTGCCTCCACACATACTTACTTGATCACCATAAGAACCAGGAGATTGACTCCGGCGCTAAAGAGTGTAACGATCCATGTCATCTTAAGCATCGTCTCCCACTTCATACGGGCATTGGAATTGCCGATCAGGATCTCCACGAAATACACAAGAAGGATCACTATTACGGCTGCCAGAATGCTCCACGGGTTCTTATTCAGAATGAAAAGAGCCACTACCCCAAGAAGGAAAATATTCTCATACCACTCTGTGATATTGAAAATCCCAAGGTTCTTGCCGCTCATCTCGGTCGTGATACCCTTGACCAGCTCCTGATGAGCATGGTGTGATGTAGAGATATCGAAAGGAGCTTTTCTCATCTTGATCGTCATGATGAAGACGAAGGCGAAGAAGAAGCCCGGCATCTTTATGATAAGGCTGTAATCAGAATTAATGATATCGGCAGTGTTGAAAGAACCAGCTGCCACATAAAAACCTGCTGCTGTAAGAAGCACTGCAGGCTCATAGGCCATCATCTGGATGAGCTCTCTCTGTGCGCCGATCGTGGTGTACGGCGAATTCGTAACTGCTGCTGCAAAATAAAGGAAGGTTGCCGCAGTAGAAAGCACGAAGAAACACATCAGCAGGTCTGTTCCTGCAAAAAGCATTGCTCCGGTAAGGATCATCAGTGACATGTAGCTTACCAGCAGAAAATGTACTGAACGGCTTACTACTACATACTGCTTTTTGAAAAGCTTCGTCACATCATAGAACGGCTGAAGCACCGGAGGTCCGATACGTCTCTGCATTCTCGCAGAAATCTTGCGGTCGCATCCCTCAAGGAATCCTCCGACGAAAGGTGCAAGCACTATGAAACATACAGCCAGAATAATTCTAGTATTAATACTCATCAGAATGCACCTCCTATGATCATTGCCATCATGACTATGAGAACCGCCAGCGTAATAAACTGACACGGAATCATAAGCTTCCTGATACCAAGTACATTTTTGAAATAATAATTCGACAGCTGAAGCTTCGTCTCATTTCCGAATGAGTTGGTGAAACCGTCGTTGCTTCCGGTATTGATACCACTCATGTAAGAGAGCTTCTGGTTGGCATGCATCTTCTTGGAGAATGCGTACGAAATAATAGGTACTGCAAAGAAGAAGACAATGATGAATACCAGAAGGTACAGAACAGAAGTAGGAATAACCTGAGCCGTTGTTCCGAAAAGCTCTCCAAGAAGAGGCTCAACATATACCTTTGTGAGAAGCGGCATAAGAACGCAGAGCGCTATCATAAGCACTGCATGGATTGTGATTGAGATCTTCTCGTTAGGCTTTGTGATATCCTTTACCTTTGGCTCATTGGTCTGGGCGATAAGCTTGCCGAGCCACTTTGTCCAGTAGAACGAAGTCGTGGCTGAACCGAAGACTACCATGAAAGTCATGATAATGTCATTCTCATCGATAGATGAGCGAAGTACAGCCCACTTCGAGATAAGCATTCCGAAAGGTACCATGCACATGCCTGCGATACCTATGAACATGCAGAATGCAAGGAACGGAAGTCTGTAGAGAAGCCCGTGCATGTTCTCGATGTCTCTGGAACCGAGTGAGTTCTCTGTGGCTCCGACATCCTGGAACAGAAGCGACTTCGACACAGCGTGGAAGATCATAAGGAAGATACCTGCCCAGATCGTCTCCGGAGTTCCCATGCCTGCGCAGGCTACCATAAGTCCAAGGTTCGAGATCGTGGACATGGCGAGAACCTTCTTGCCGTCGCTCTGTGCGATCGCGATGAAAGAAGCTGCCAGGAAAGTAAAGCCGCCGACGAAAGCGACCATGTTCCCTGTGGCTGTCTCGTGCATAGCCGGTGCAAGTCTGAAAAGCATATAGATCCCGGCCTTTACCATCGTGGCACTGTCAATGAGTGCCGACGAAGGCGTAGGTGCGACCATGGCTCCAAGAAGCCATGTGGAAAAAGGCAGCTGGGCTGATTTAGTAAGAGCTGCAAATGCGATAAGAGCTACCGGGATTACAGCCAGTCCTTCCTCCGGTGTTCCCGCCTTAAGCTCTGCGAACGCTGTGAGTCCAGAGAGCGAATTAACTCCGGTAGCAGCTGCAAAGATGATGATACCCGTAGTAAGGGTGCAGCCTCCGAGCAGATTCATCCAGAGAACTCTGAAAGAGTTCCTGACAGCTACAGGCTCTCTGGTGTATCCGACAAGCAGAAAAGCGCATACAGATGTGGTCTCCCAGAAAAGCTGTATCCATGTAAGAGAATCTGACAGCACCAGGCCGAACATGGCTCCCAGGAAAATGAAAAGTATCATGAAGAAATAATTTCTTCTGTCTGCTACTCTCTTATGAAGATAGTGGTGGTAACCATGCATGTATCCGACTGCGAAGATAACTATCAAAGAACCGATGATGCCTATTATCAGGCACATCAGGACAGCAAGATGGTCTATATGGATTCTAGGAGTATCCAGTATTATAAGTCCCGACTTCTGAAGCCAGACTGCGGCAATATTCGGAGCAATGGAAAGTATGCATATCCAGTACTTGCGATACTTGAACGACAGGAAAGTAACTACTGCCATCAGGATGATCTTCCCGAGAAGAGCAGCGTTATCAGCCAGCTCCATTCCATCGGAATACAGTGAGACAGGCTGTGCGCCTCCCTCGATCCAGACAGCTGTTAAAATGCCTACTGCTGCCATAACAGCTATGCAGCTTAAATAGGCGATTGCGTTACGAACCCGGTTTGCAGTTGGATTCACCGGGATGATAAGCATTACAAATGCGATGATCATTGGAAAAATGATTAAAAACGGTACTATCGGTACGCTTGTCATTTTTCTTTTTCTCCTTTCATACATTGAAGCCTACACAGATCACTCTGTGCGGCTCCTTGATTTCTGGTAGATATTTTACCCCCTTTTTTAAAATAGGTTCAATAAATGTTTATGGTTTTAGCTGCACTTTATCGAAAACATTTTTTTGTGAACGAAACGTGAATTTTTTTCTTGACTAAGGTGAATATAAGTGATAGTATCGCAGTTGTAAACAAACGAATGGGGTGCAATGGAGCATTTACAGACATCATATGTGTCTGTGAATGCTCTTTTTTTATCCCGAGCCTGGATAAGGAGGAAAAAGAATGAAGAAAAAAGTATTGGCTTTTCTCTGCGCGGCGGTCATGGCTATTGGAATGACCGGCTGCGGAGGATCACAGACGACCGGAGGGTCTGGAAGCAGCAAATCAGCCTCTGGTTCTGCAAAATCATCGTCGTCGGACCTCAACGTAATGCTTGAGACACCTGTCGAGTCACTTGACCCGCAGCAGGCCACAGACGGTACCTCATTTGAGGTCATTGCGGACTACACCGACGGTCTCTATCAGATGGATTCCGATGGAAAGGCTATTCCGGCACTCGCTGAGAAGACCGAAGTATCTGATGACGGTAAGACCTACACCTTTACATTAAAGGATGCCAAGTGGTCAAACGGTGATGCAGTCACAGCAAACGACTTCGTATTCGGATGGCAGAGAGCCGTTGATCCGGATGTCGCATCAGAGTATTCCTATATGCTCAGTGATATCGGCCAGATTAAAAATGCTGCTGATATCATCGCAGGAAAGAAAGACAAAAAAGAGCTTGGCATCACAGCCGTAGATGACAAGACCATAAAGGTAGAGCTCAACGTACCTGTTTCATATTTTGAAAGTCTTATGTACTTCCCTACCTTCTACCCTGTAAACGAGAAGTTCTATGAGAGCGTCGGGGACAAGTTCGGAACAAGCCCTGACACCGTGCTTTCAAACGGAGCCTTCGTACTTGATGATTATCAGCCAGCAGCTACATCCTTCCATTTAAAGAAGAACGACGATTACTATGACAGCTCCCGAGTAAAGCTCACAGGTCTTAACTATCAGGTAATCCAGGATTCACAGCAGGCTCTTATGAACTATCAGACCGGAGCACTTGATACTACCCTCGTAAACGGTGAGCAGGTAGATCAGGTAAAGGACGATCCTGAGTTCAAGGCTATCGGTGCCGGATATCTCTGGTACATCTCCCCGAACATGGATAAGGTAAAAGAGCTAGCTAATAAAAATATCCGTCTCGCCATGACAATGGCATTAGACCGTGAAGCCATAACTACAGATGTATTAAAGGACGGTTCAAAGCCTACCTACACTGCAGTTCCTATGGACTTCGCTACAGGTCCGGACGGATCAGACTTCTCAGCAGATCAGGAGAAGTTCAAGGATGTCTGCAGGACAGACGCTTCTGCCGCTGCCGACTACTGGAAGAAAGGCCTTGAAGAGCTCGGAGAATCAAAGCTCGAGCTATCAATGGTAGTAGATGCTGATGACGCTCCACAGAAAGTCGCAGCCGTTGTACAGCAGCAGCTCCAGAAAGCACTTCCGGGGCTTACTATCACTCTTAAGGTAGAGCCAAAGAAACAGCGTGTCCAGGATATGCAGGACGGTAACTTCCAGCTCGGTCTTACCAGATGGGGACCTGACTACGCTGACCCTATGACATACCTCGGTATGTGGGTTACAGACAATTCAAACAACTACGGACTCTGGAGCAATTCAGACTACGATAAGATAATCGCAGAATGCACGACAGGAAAGCTCGCAACAGACACCCAGGGCAGATGGGACCGCCTCTATGACGCCGAGAAGATTGTCATGGATGACGCAGTTATCTTCCCTCTCTACACTCAGTGCAACGCTGAGATGGTTTCATCAAAAGTAACAGGAATCGAATATCACCCTGTCGCTTTAAACCGTGTATATAAGGATGCCGTAAAGTCAGAATAACCTGAAGCGTCCTTCTTAAAAGACGGGGCTGTGACAGAAAAGTCACAGTCCCGGTTATTTTTAGTATAAAGATATAGAAAGGAAAGAAATGAAAAAGTACCTCCTGAAAAGAGTGCTGACATCCATTTTTACGCTGCTTGTCATCCTTCTCGTACTTTTCATACTGATGCAGCTGATGCCGGGGTCCCCGTTTAACGACGAGAAGCTGACTGCCGACCAGAAGGCTGCACTGTACGCCAAGTACGGACTCGACCAGCCAGTCATAATCCAGTTCTTCCGCTACGTGGCAAATATGCTCCGGGGCGACTTCGGTGTCAGCTATAACATAAGTAAAAATACTCCTATCTCGCAGCTTATAGCGACCAGACTTCCGATCTCCATCTATATCGGATTCATGGCAGTTCTTGTCGGAGCCGTGATCGGTCTCCTTCTCGGACTTTTAGCTGCATTCAAACACGATACCATCTGGGATACGATAGCGACTATCATCTCCGTCATCGGAGTTTCAGTTCCTTCATACGTGTTCGCTCTCGCCCTCTCCTACCAGTTCGGATTCAAACTCAGATGGTTCCCGATACTGTTTTCCCAGCAGCAGATGTTCCAGTCAAGCGTTCTGCCTGGCATTTCACTTTCGATGTTCACGATGGCGTCTATCGCCAGATTTACCCGTTCTGAGATGCTCGAGGTATTGGGAAGCGACTATATGCTTCTCGCAGAATCCAAAGGACTTTCCGGGAAAACACTCATCTTCAGGCATGCTCTCCGCAATGCCCTCATCCCTATCATAACTGTACTCGCACCGCTTATCGTCGATCTGATGACAGGCTCACTCGTAGTTGAAAAAATCTTCGCTATCCCGGGAGTCGGCTCACTTCTCGTAACAGCCATTCAGAGTAATGACTATAACGTAGTCATAGCCTTAAGCTTTATCTATTCGGCAATGTACATAGGGATCATGCTTGTAGTCGATATCCTTTACGGCATCATCGACCCGAGGATCAGACTTGCAAAGGAGGGAAGCTGATATGTCAGACATCAATGCAGGAATCGCCGCAAACGCAGGCTACATCCCTACCGAAGCGGACTTCCAGTTTAAAAATAAAGGAAAAGTACTTGGAAACGATGAGAACTTCGCCGGACAGTCTTACTGGCGTGAAGTCGTCATCAGATTTTTCAAGAAAAAAAGTGCCGTGGTCGGCATGATCTTCATCATACTTATAGCTGTATTCGCTATAGCAGGCCCTGGCATGAACAAATACACTTATGAAGAACAGAACCTGGCACAGAAAAACCTCGCCCCGAGAATTCCGGGACTTGAAAAGCTCGGCATCTTTAACGGAAACGAGAGCATGAACACGACCTCAGGTTCAAAGACAGTAAATAGCTATAAAGACAAGGGATTCACAAAGGTCTACTACTGGTTCGGAAGCGATAACTTCGGCCGAGACATCTGGACCCGTACCTGGTCAGGTGCCCGTGTCTCTCTTATCATCGCTGTAGCCGCCACTGTCATCGATATGCTCATCGGTCTTACCTACGGACTTATCTCCGGATACTTCGGCGGAAAAGTGGATATGGTCATGCAGCGAATCCTCGAAGTCGCGAACGGCATTCCGAGACTCGTTATCGTGACTCTGCTGCTTCTCGTATTAAAGCCAGGTATGATAACTATCGTATTCGCCCTGATGCTCACCGAGTGGATCGGTATGAGCCGTATAGCCAGAGCTGAGATGCTGAAGCTTAAAGAACAGGAATACGTTCTCGCGTCAAAGACCTTAGGTGCCAGCAATATGCACATCATCTTCCGTGAGATCCTTCCGAATATCATCGGACCAGTCATCACCCAGGTCATGTTCTCGATACCTACGGCTATTTTTACAGAGGCCTTTCTCTCCTTCGTAGGACTTGGTATCCCGGTACCCCAGTGCTCCCTCGGTTCACTTATCTCCGATGGATTTAACTCATTTACAACGCATCCTTACCAGATAGTCCCGCCGGTTATAGTCATGGCACTTCTGATGCTCAGCTTTAACCTCGTGGCAGACGGATTAAGAGAAGCCTTAGACCCTAAGTTAAAGGAGATGTAACCGATGGCTGAAAAAGAAAAGATACTCGATATCGATAACCTCGATATCACCTTCAAGACCACGGCTGGTCCGGTTCACGCCATCCGCGGGATAAATATAGAACTGATGAAAGGACAGACTGCTGCCATAGTCGGCGAGTCAGGTTCCGGAAAGTCAGTTACAATGCGAGCCGTCATGGGTATTCTCGCATCGAACTCAGTCGTAAACAACGGAAAGATAAACTTCCGCTACACTCATCAGGACGGTACTCCTGCCGAGGTCGACATTTTATCAAAAGACAAAAAGTGGATCAGAAACCATATCAACGGAAAAAGGATTGCCATGGTCTTCCAGGATCCTATGACAAGCCTCGATCCGACCATGCAGATAGGAAAACAGATCATGGAGGGTATGATCTGGCACTATCATACTCCGAAGCAGGAAGCCTGGAAAAAGGCAGTCTCCCTTCTCGAAGAGGTCGGCATAGAGAACCCGGAAAAAAGGATGAAGGAATATCCTCATCAGCTCTCAGGCGGTATGAGACAGCGTGTCGTCATAGCTATAGCACTGTCTGCAAACCCTGACCTTCTGATCTGCGATGAGCCTACGACCGCCCTCGATGTGAATATCCAGGCAAAGATACTCGAGCTTATCACCCGTATCCAGAAAGAGCGTGGTATCTCAGTCATATACATTACCCATGACCTCGGTGTTGTCGCAAAAGTAGCTGACTTCGTCTACGTCATGTACGCCGGAAAAATAGTCGAGCAGGGAACCATAAACGAGATATTCTATGATCCTAAGCATCCATACACCTGGGGACTCCTCTCGGCTATGCCTGATCTGACCACCGATGATCCGAGGCTCTACACCATCCCTGGATCACCTCCGAACCTTCTGCATGAAAAGCCTGGCGATGCATTCGCTCCGAGGAACCCGTATGCACTGGAGATCGATGATAAGGCAGAACCTCCGATGTTTAAGGTATCAGATACCCACTATGCTGCTACCTGGCTTTTAGACCCTCGTGCTCCAAAGGTTGAAATGCCTTCCGAGCTCAAGGACAGGATCGAGAGGATGAAGAAAGAGGCAAAGGAGGCAGAAGCATGAAACAGATAGATTACAGTGCTGCCCCGCTTCTCACAGTCGATGGCTTAAAGCAGTATTTTAAGATAAGCAACACTTATACAGTAAAGGCAGTAGAAAATGTCAGCTTCAAGATCTGGCCTGGAGAGACCTACGGACTCGTAGGAGAATCCGGTTCCGGAAAGTCCACGATCGGACGTGACGTGATCAGACTCTACGACCCGACCGCCGGAAAGATAGTCTTCGATGGAACTGATATAAGCGGAAAGCTGAATAAAAAAGATAACGAGAAACTCAGGACAGAGATGCAGATGATCTTCCAGGATCCTATGGCATCGCTTAACCCGAGAAAAACTGTCGGAGATATCATCGGAGAAGGACTTGATATCCACCACGCGTATAAGACCCAGAAAGAGCGTGAAGATAAGATCAAAGAGATGCTCGTAAAGGTCGGACTTTCCCCGGAGCATGCCACCCGCTATCCTCACCAGTTCTCCGGAGGACAGAGACAGCGTGTAGGAATAGCCAGAGCTCTTATCATGAATCCGAAGCTCATCATCGCAGACGAGTGTATATCGGCTCTTGACGTGTCTATCCAGGCACAGGTCATCAACCTGATGAAAGATATCCAGGAAGAAACCGGAACCGCCATGCTCTTTATAGCGCATGACCTGTCGATGGTAAAATACATCTCTGACAGGATAGGCGTTCTTCATTTAGGACATCTGTTAGAAACCGGTACAAAGGATGAGATTTTCTCAAATCCTATCCACCCTTATACTAAGAGTCTTCTCTCCGCTATCCCGGCGCCTAACCCGATCCTCGAGAAAAAGAGAAAGGCCATTTCCTACGATTACAAGACCAGCGGTATTGACTATGACGCCGGTTTCGCTCATACTGTTGAAGGAACTCATTTAGTCAAATGTACTGATGAGGAATTTGCTGAATGGACGAAATAAAAATAAAATGCATGAATTAAGCTACATGATGAGAATGGTCGACACAGCACTTGATGCCTGTAAGCAGAATGACCTGGAAAAAGTAACTGAAATGGAGATAAGCGTCGGTGAAGCCACCGGCCTTATCCCGCACTATCTCAAGGACTACTATCCCCAGTGCGTGAAAGACACCATACTTGAAGGCTCAAAGCTTACAGTCCACTTTATCCCTGTCACGGCGAAGTGCTCTGACTGCGGAACTGAGTATAACCCCTCAAAAGAAAATAACTACCGTTGCCCTTCGTGCAACAGCTTCAAGGCAACGATAGTCCATGGACGAGAATTTATTCTTGACCGTCTGACAGGTGAATGAAGCCGTCTTCTATTCCGGTCAGTTTTCCTGTCACGAATTTTCCTGACATGTCATCAGATGAGTCGAAGAGAACTCTTATATACTCCGGAGTGTAGCCGGTCCAGTAAGTCTTTCCGTTAAGCTCCGTAGTCTCTTCGAGCAGAGCTTCGGCAGTCTTACCCAGATGACTTTCGAGATAGGCCTGCTTCATCTGAGAGGCCTTATCACGAAGGATCTTTGTCCGGTCAGCTTTCTCTTTTTTAGAAAGCTGACCGGACATTTTTTCTGCCCTGGTACCCTGACGCACAGAGTACGGGAACACATGGATCTCATAGAAGGCTACATTCTCCGCAAACTCTACCGACTCTTTAAACTCTTCTTCGCTCTCTCCCGGAAATCCACAGATCATATCAGCAGTAAGCGCCGGATCATCAAAGTATTTTCTTAAATACCTGACCGATTCCATAAACTCTTCAGGTGTGTAGTGCCTGTTCATCCTCTCCAGGACGCCCGCAGAGCCGCTCTGAAGTGACAGATGAAAATGCGGGCAGAAGTTATCAAGCTTCGACAGCCGCTTCGCAAAATCCTCTGTCACGGCCTTAGGCTCCAGAGAGCCCAGTCTTATCCGATGTACTCCATCTATCTGCGATACCTTTTCTATCAGATCTACAAGAGTCAGATCCTCATAAGAATAGCTCGTAAGCCTTATCCCTGTCAGGACAAATTCCCTGAAACCCTTGTCCACAAGTGTCTTTACTTCCTCTACTACTTTCTCCGGATCACGGCTCCTCTCCCGCCCTCTGGCGAACGGGATGATACAGTAGGTACAGAACTGGTTGCAGCCATCTTCAACTTTCAGGAAAGCTCTCGTGTGCTCTTCCTTCATCGAGACAGTCGTCTCCTCGAATTCCCAGCTGCCTTTATTTATATCCGGTACAAAGGTCTCACGGGCATTTTTATCAGAAAGGCGGGCTGTGCGGAGTTTTTCTATCTCTGCGTTCAGCTGGCTCTTCTCGTTATTTCCGAGAATGATATCAGCCACTCCGTCTTTTATAAGGACGTCCTTACCGGTGTTCGCATAGCAGCCGCAGGCTACGACTATGGCGTCGGGATTCAGGGTCTTCGCCCGGCTTATCATCTGGCGGGACTTCTGATCAGCGACTCTTGTCACTGTGCAGGTATTTATCACATAGACATCAGCCTTTTCTGTAAATGGTACTATAGTGTAGCCGGCATTGCGCAGACTCTCCTCCATACCCTCCATTTCATAAGCATTGACTTTACAGCCCAGATTATGGAAGGCTGCGGTTTTATTTTTCAAAATAATAACTCCTTCTGATTGACTTTTTACCTGTGTTGATTTAACATAGATTTATAGTTTTTGCATATGTTTTACAGGAGGAAAAACACATGAAGACAGTAAAGATATCTCTTAACTCAATCGATAAGGTAAAGTCATTCGTTAACACTATCTCACAGTTCGACAGTGACTTCGACCTGATCTCAGGACGATATGTGATCGATGCGAAGTCCATCATGGGAATCTTCTCACTGGACCTTTCAAGTCCTATCGATCTCACTATCCACGATGATAACGACGCTGAGATCCTCGACGCATTAAAGCCTTACATCATCGAAGGATGATGCCCCTTTGAGAAAAGTGACCTCCCTCATCTGAGGGAGGCCTTTTTTTGTTCAGTGCATTACCGATGCTAAGAATTTCTGTAGACGGGCGTTCTTCGGATGTTCAAACACTTCCTCCGGAGTACCCTGCTCCATTATATGAGTCTCATCTATAAAGAGTACTCTGTCAGATACTTCTTTAGCGAATGCCATCTCGTGTGTCACTATAACCATCGTCATTCCGGTTTCAGCCAGCTCCTGAATGATACCAAGCACTTCACCTACCATCTCAGGATCGAGTGCAGATGTCGGCTCATCCATAAGCATTATGTCAGGATTCATCGCTAGTGATCTGGCAATGGCCGCTCTCTGTTTCTGTCCTCCCGAAAGCTGTGACGGATATGATGCTGCCTTATCTGAAAGTCCTACCCTGTCTAAAAGCTCTGCGGCTTTTTTATCTGCCTCGTCCTTTGTCATGAAGCCGTGATGTACAGGAGCAAAGGTGATATTATCAGCGATCGTCATGTTGTTAAACAAGTTAAAAGACTGGAAGACCATTCCTATCTTTGGAAGTATAGCCGAGGTATCGGTCTTCGGATCTGTGATATCAGTTCCGTCAAAAATGATATGTCCGCTGTCCGGCTTCTCCAGAAGGTCCAGGCAGCGTACAAAAGTGGACTTTCCGCAGCCTGAAGGACCTATTATCGATATGACCTCCCCCTTTTCGATATCTAAATCGATATCTTTTAAGACAGTGTGGTCACCGAATTTTTTCGTTAATTTTTCTACATGCATTATCGTCTCAGACATCCCATTTACCTCTCATTCTTTCTAAGAGCTTTTTCCAGTTTTCCTACAAGCCAGGTCAGGATAAGTACGATGACCAGGTAGATAACTGCTACAGCAAGGAGCGGGACCATTGCCTCGTAGGTGATGGATCTGATGATCATACCGCCCTGGGTCAGATCCTGGAGTCCTATGTATCCTGAGATAGAGGTCTCTTTTAAAAGTGAGATGAACTCGTTGCAGATAGCAGGGAGCACATTCTTAAGCGCCTGAGGCAGTATGATCGAAGTCATTACAGTTCCGAACTTAAGTCCCAGTGAATGTCCGGCCTCAAACTGTCCAGAGTCTACAGCCATGATACCGCTTCGGAAGTTCTCTGCCTGGTAAGCTGCGGAGTTGAGACCGAAGGCTATGACTGCGACAAGGATCTTGCTGATGTCTACAGACGCAAAGATAACGAAGTAGATGATGAGCAGCTGGATCATCATAGGTGTTCCACGGACTACAGTCAGATAGATCCTGGCTATGCAGTTTAATACCTTAAATGAACCGTTCCTGTCATGAGTCACACGGATAAGAGCTATAAGGAATCCGAGCACTACACCGATGAGCACTGCGAAAAGAGTGATGATCAGGGTGTTCACAAGACCTGAAAGCAGGTAGGTAAACCTGTGGTCTTTTACGAAACTGTTATAGAGCTTGTCTCCGAACGACTGACCGTTTCCGGCTCCGCCCTTCTGTACGATGATAGCCTGCTGCGTCTCCATATAGTTCGAAGTGAAATTGATGCTCTTCTTTCTCTCCTCAGTGACTGTAAATCCAGAGAGTCCAATGTCCGCCTTTCCAGAGTTTACTGCGTTTATTATCGCGTCAAACTGGATGTTCTGGACGTCTAAGACCATTCCCAGCTTATCGGCTATGGCATAGGCCATCTCGACATCAAAACCTACAGGAGTGCTGCTTCCGTTATCGAAATACTCATATGGAGGGAAGTCGATAGATGAAGCCATGACGAGCTTCTTGCCGCTAGTGACTTTCTGCTTGTAGTGGTAATTGCCCTTGTCATTTATATAGGTGTCATACAGCTTGTCGAGGATTCCCTCATCCTTTATCTCCTGCATGGCTTTATTTACCTTGTCGAGAAGCCCGGTGTTATCCTTTGCGATAACTCCGGCGTACTCCTCGGTCTCAAAAGGCTCATTTAAGATCTTGAGATCCGGATTCTGCTTTACGAAGGCCTTTGCGACTTCGCCGTCGATTACTACGGCGTCTATCTTGCCCTGCTTTAAGGTGTTTATCGCATCTGCTCCCTTGTCAAAACGCTGGACCTTCGTGCCGTGCTTTAACGCAGTGACATCAGTGTCTCCAGTAGTTCCTATCTGGACTCCGACCCTGGCTCCGGTAAGGGAAGCCTTGTCAGTTACCTTGTGGCTTCTTGCCCCGCAGCCAGCAAAGACTGACATTACAAATACAGCGATCAGTATTAAAAGCACTGACTGTCTCAATAGTTTCGTTTTCTTTTTCATCTGTTCATTACTCCTTTTTTGATGCTACGATAGAAACCCATTCACCGTCATGGACTATGAGCTTTACCTGAAAGCCATTCTTTTCAAGCTCGTCTTTTACTTCGTTCTCTTTAAAATCTATGATCCCGGAAGTCAGAAGATAGCCGTCCTGTTTTATGGCATATCTTATCGCTGGAAGCATTCCGATTATGATATCAGCGAGGATATTCGCGCAGACCACATCGTAACCGCTTCCTACCTCACTCTGCACTTTTTTATCAGACGACAGGTCACCGATGACTAAGTGCATTTTCTCAATAGGCAGATCATTTCTTTGGAAATTCTCAGAGACTGCGTCTCTTGTTGCCGGATCTATGTCAGTCGCGGTGACACTCGATGCTCCCTCCCTTAGAGCTACCATCGAGAGAATACCGCTTCCAGTTCCCAGGTCAAGAACTTTCTCTCCGCCGTGAATGTACTCAGGCAGCTCCGTGATGATCATCCTGGTGCTCTCATGCTTTCCAGTACCAAAGGTAATTCCAGGATCCATACGGATGACATGCTTTGGATCAGCGTCAGCCTTTACATTTTCCCAGCTAGGTATGATCGTGTAATCACCGACAGTAAAGGTATGGAAAAATTCCTTCCACTTATCTCTCCAGTCCTTTTCATCGGTCGATGATATATCTATAGTGCCTGCACCTATGTCTGCAGTATTCCGCAGATCATCGAGTCCCAGTCTTATGTCCTCTAAGAGCTTTCCGTAGTCCTTACCCTCTTCGACATAAAAAATGACCCGGCTTCTTCCATCGTCTGCTCCTCTGTCAGGGACCAGTTCTTCATAGTCTTCTCCCTCCAGTGGAGTGACTGCTGCCTTGTCTTCGATCTCTATATTCGTGATGTCGTAGTCGTATAGAAGTGCACTGACCAGGTCTTCGGCGTCTTCAGTCGTATCTATCGTGAATTTAGTCCAGCGCATCAGTTTTCTCCTTTGAGTACCAGGTACGACATGATCCCGGCGATGGTCTTTGCGTCCTCTATCTCACCGGCCTGGATCTTTTTCTTTAAAAAATCAGCGTCGTATTCTAAGATATCGATATCCTCATCAGGATCCAGGTGCTGTCCCGAAGTCTTACGGCAGTTTGCAGCCAGATAGATATCTATATGCTCGTCACAGAAGGCGACTGTAGTGCGGACTGAAAGGATCTTTTTCCAGTCATCAGATTCGTAGCCAGTCTCTTCACTAAGCTCACGCTTTGCAGTCACCAGAGTGTCTTCAGTCAGTGAGTCTCTCTTTCCAGCCGGAAGCTCCAGCGTGTATCTGTCGAGTGCCGGTCTGTACTGGCGTACCATAATGAGCTTACCGTCATTTGTCACTGCAACTACAGCTGCAGCTCCCATCCGATGGTCTACGAAGTCCCATTTTTCTTCTCTTCCGTCAGGCAGCTTCATGGTGTCCTGATAGACATCTATGACTGCGCCTTCGTAGACTTTTTTTCTTCCGACTCTCTCTACGTGTTCCATACTAAAATCTCCTGTATTTGAGCAGTACCGGTATCAGCTCATGCATCACGTCTGAAGCATAGTCGACCTGCTCTAAAGTATTGTAGATAGAAAATGAAAATCTGACGGTAGACTCGAGGAGGCTGTCCTTAAGCCCTATAGACTTAAGTGTTCTCGAAACTGCCGGCCTGTTCGAAGAGCAGGCGCTTCCTGCAGATACATAGATGTCTTTATCCTCAAGAGCATGAAGAAGGACCTCAGCACGCACTCCCTCTACACTTACGGAAAGTATCTGCGGAGCAGAATTTTCATCGAGTTGAGAGTTAAAACTTACAGCCTCTATATCAGAGAGCTTTTCTGCCAGATGGTTCTTAAGCTCAAATAAATGCTTTCTGTGTCCGTCAAAGTCTGCAAACATCTCCTGCACTGCGATACCTAAGCCTGCTATCGCAGGGACATTCTCCGTTCCGCTCCTGAAACCGCCTTCCTGACCGCCTCCGAAGATGATCGGGTCGAGCTTTACCTTATCTCTCTTATATAAAAAGCCGCTTCCCTTAGGTCCATGGATCTTGTGGCCGCTTACCGACATCAGATCTATTCCCATCTTCTTCGGGATGACAGGAACTTTTCCATATGACTGGATCGCATCTACAAAAAATACAGCTTCCGGGCACTTCTCGTGTATCAGCTTTCCGGCTTCAGCTACTGGCATTACAGAACCGATCTCGTTATTTACCTGCATCATCGCTACGAGAACAGTATCATCAGTCATGGCATTTTCCAAGTCATCTAATCTGATAACGCCCTTCTCATCTGTCGGAAGAAAGGTCACATCGTATCCCTGCTTCTCAAGCTCCTTAAAAGGCATATAGACAGCCGCATGCTCTACGGCTGTGGTTATGATGTGCTTCCCTATACGCTTATTCGCTCTGACAGAGCCGAAGATTGCGAGGTTATTTCCCTCTGAGCCTCCTGAAGTAAAAATGATCTCCTTCGGGTCACACTTCAATGTCTTTGCGATCGTCTCACGGCTCTCCTTTATATAATTTTCAGCTGCCATTCCCTTTGTGTGAAGGGATGACGGATTTCCGTAGTCCGTAAGAAGCACCTGTCTCATTTTTTCAGCTGCTTTTTCAGAGCATCTCGTAGTAGCTGAATTATCAAAATAGCATTCCATTTTATTTCACCAGAATAGTTTCAGTAGTATCGTAAGCTGTCTGCAGCAGACCGTCTATCACGTCATTAAGCTTTGTCTCAGACTTCTCTATCACGTCAAGTCTCGGCTTTGTGACCGGATGCTTGGCTACGAAGATAGTACAGCAGTCCTCATACGGAAGTATCGAAGTCTCATAAGTCCCTATCTTCTCGGAAATCTCTATGATATCCTGCTTGTCGAATCCGATCAGCGGTCTGAATACCGGAAGAGTCGCCGCATGGTCTGTCACATAGAGGGACTGCATGGTCTGTGAAGCGACCTGTCCCAGGCTTTCACCAGTGATAAGTGCCTGATCCTTGTCCTCGTCTGCAAAATGCTCTGCGATTATCATCATGTAACGGCGCATTATGATAGTAAGCTCATCGTGCGGGCACTTCTCGTAGATAGCCATCTGAATATCGGTGAAGTTTACGACGTGAAGCCTTATAGGTCCGGTGTACTTCGTAAGTATCTTCGCCAGGTCCACGACCTTCTGCTTTGCACGCTCTGAAGTATAAGGAGGCGCATGGAAATATGTCGCATCGATCGTAACTCCTCGTCTCGCTATCATATATCCTGCTACAGGCGAATCTATACCGCCAGAGAGAAGGAGCATAGCTTTTCCGGCAGTTCCCACAGGCATACCGCCTACACCCTTGTGATAGAAGATATGAAAGTTGATCCTTTCCCTGATCTCGACTTCCACGAGATGCTCAGGATGATGGACGTCAACCTTTGAATTCGGAAAAGCATCGAGGATCCTCGCACCTAGCTCTCTGTTTATCTCCATCGAATTCATTGGATAATTTTTCCTGGCACGTCTTGCCTCTACCTTGAAGGTAAAAGGCTTATCCCCAAGCGCTTCCTTTAAGTATTCGATTATCTGCTTTGAGAGATCATCAAATCCTGTATCGTCAGTCATGATGCACGGGCAGATCCAGATGATGCCGAATACCTTCGATAAAGCGTCGATCACTTCATCCTCGTCGAATCCGCTTCCCTCGACAAAGATACGTCCTTGCGGACGAGTTACTTTAAACTCTCCGTCTATTTTTTTCAGGGCCTCTTCTATCCGCTTTACCAGGGTCTCCTCGAAGTAGTACCGGTTCTTTCCCTTGAGACCTATCTCACCATATTTTACTAAAAATGCTTTTTCCATTATGATTCCTTAAAAAATAAATTTACGCAACCGATAGATTATAACACAAAATCAGCTTTCTGAAAAATCGGTATCCAGAACACCTGCTATCCGGTAATCAGGGAATTCTTCTTTTACTCTCGATATGATATTTCTGAAGGTCTCTATCCTGTCTGGAGAATCGAAGCTGATGACAAGGTCAAAGCGCAGCGTATTGGTTTTCTTGTCAAAATAAAAGCCATGCATCTGAAGCACATACTTGTACTTATAAACCATGTCCTTTAGCCTGCTATATATGTCAACTATCTCCGGATCCTGGGTGTTTCTCGAGTAGACACTTATAGCGGTAAGTATCACCTGATGCTTTTTGTACACCTCATAGGAAATCTGTCTTATCAGCTCGTCTATCTGATTAGCGGTGCAGGTGTCCGGAACTTCGATATGAAGCGAACCGTTATAAGAATCAGGTCCGTAGTTATTCAGTACCAGGTCATAGACTCCGTCTACGGCCGGAAACTCCATGACCGTAGCCTTTATGGCTTTTGCCAGATCACAGTCTGCCCTCTCGCCAAGGATCTCAGAAAGAGTCTCGCGCAGCATATCGATACCAGACTTTATGATGACTACAGAGATGATCGCACCTAGCCAGGCTTCAAGTGATACTCCCGAAAAAATATAGATGACAGCTGCTATAAGAGTCGATGCTGAGATTATCGAATCGAGAGTCGCATCTTTTCCTGAATTTACCAGGGAGTCAGAATTTACTTTTTTCCCGACTCCTTCCACATAACGGCCCAGGAAGATTTTTACCAGGACAGCTGCTGCGACTATCACCAGTGCGACTACGGTATAGTCAGGTTTTGATGGGTGGATTATCTTTGTGATGGATTCACGGAGAGATGTGATACCTGCATAGAGCACGATGACAGAGATGATCATGGCGCTTAGGTATTCTATTCTGCCATAGCCGAACGGGTGCTTTTTGTCCGGCTGCTTTCCAGCGAGTTTCGTTCCGACTATGGTGATGACGGAACTGGCCGCGTCCGAGATATTATTTACGGCGTCGAGAACTATGGCGATAGAACCTGAGACAGTACCTATGACAGCCTTGAATGCAGCCAGGAAGACATTTGCCAGGATCCCGATGATGCTGGTCTTTACTATCTCCTTATCCCTGTTTTCTGACTTCTTTAATGTATCTTCATCCACGAGACCTGAAGCCTCTGCAATCCTTTCCAGTTTATCTGCTGATGCCATAGAATGGCTCCTTTCAATTTATCTATTTAAATGCAGTAAACAGATTCTATTCTACATCTTTATTCAAGCGTTGGCAAATAATGTAGTTTCAGCCAGTTTCTTAAGCTGTTCTGTCGCCGTCCTTATATCCTCTTTTGCAAAAATAGCCGACACCACTGCAGCTCCTGAAAGCCCCAGTCCTTTGAGCTTCATGATATTCGACTCGTCTATCCCTCCGATAGCTACTACAGGGATGGAAACAGCTGTCGTGATCTTCTTATACTCTTCAAGAGAGACGATCGGTTTTGCGTCTGATTTGGTGCTAGAACCGAAAGCAGCGCCTACCCCCAGATAATCAGCTCCGTCCCTTTCAGCCTTTATAGCCTCGTCTACATTGTGAGCTGTGGCTCCGATGATAACAGACTGTCCCAGCTGCTTTCTGGCATCTGCTACAGGACAGTCGTCCTGCCCCAAGTGAACTCCGTCAGCTCCAGACCTTACAGTGATCTCGATGCTGTTATCTATTATGAGCGGGATCTGTTTTTCAGTTAAAATGCTTTTAAGCTCTTTTGCTTCTTCTATAGTCTTTTCAGCTGACAGGTTTTTCTCACGAAGCTGGATCATCGTGGCCCCGCCGTCTACTGCAGCAGCTACTGCGTCTTTAAGGTTTTCTCCGTCTTTTAGCCAGCGCCTGTCTGTTACTGCATAGAGTAGGAGGCTTTTCGCAAGAACAGCGTCATCTGGTTCACGCAGATCGACAAGTGTCACGCTGCTGTAATCCATCCGCAGGAAATCTTCGGCATTAATTCTTTTGTAATCTTCTTCACTGTTCATGGAATACCTTTCCAACTGCTCGTTGGTCAAAGCCATCTTATCCTCCGTTCAAAAAGTCAGTCAAGCGACAGTTCGCAGACTGTCTCTATATGCTCGCCTGCAAAAGGGAACATATCTACCGGCTGTATATTTTTCACCAGATAACGCCGCTTAAGGATACCCATGTCACGCTTTAACGTTTCCGGATTGCATGAGATGTAGATTATCTTCTCCGGCGCCAGTCTCATAAGGGACTTAAGAAACTCCTTGCTGGCGCCTGCCCTCGGCGGGTCCATGAAGACTACGTCTGCCTGGATATTTTTCTGATAAAAAAGTTCTGCGGCATCGCCACAGATATAGCTGGCATTTCTTACATGGTTTGCCCTTGCGTTTGCGATGGCATCCTTTACTGCCGACGGATTGTTCTCGATTCCAATGACGGAAGCTGCCTTATCTGACGCACATATGCCTATAGTCCCGATTCCGCAGTAGGCATCGACTATTTTTTCATGGCCGTGCATGTCGGCAAAGCCTATTGCAGTCTGATAGAGTTTTTTCATCTGCTGCGGATTCACCTGATAGAAAGCCAGCGGCGAAAGCCTGAATGTCTTTCCCATTACCCTGTCAGTCAGGTACCTCTCCCCGTAGAGAAGTGTCAGCTCGTCGGTGAGGACGAGGCTGTCCGTCCGTTTATTTATATCGAGGTAAATACTCTTTACTTTTGGAAAGTGCTCAGTGATCTCTTCGATCAGGTGATTTTTACCAGGAAGAAAGGTGTCTGCGCTTACAAGCACAAGCATCATATCTCCCGTGGCAAAACTCTGCCTGATAAAAATGTACCGTAGGCTTCCGGTCTGAGTATCCTCGTCATATACCTTTATATGTAGCTTCGGGAGAATCCCGGTGATAAAATGCACGAGCTTCTGAGCATCCCTCGACTCTATCAGGCAGTCGTCGATCTCCGCCACCTCATGCGAGCCTTTACGGTATTTGCCGCAGATGATCTGTCTTTTATCAAAATCAAAGCCCAGGGTGTAGGTCACCTTATGCCTGTAGTAATAGGGATAGTTCATCCCTATGATCGGAAGCACTCCGTCACCGAAGAGATTTTCCATCTCCTTCTGCTTCAGGTCAAGCGTAGCCTGATACTCCATATAAATGCGGTCACATGAACCGCAGTCCTCTACATACTCACATTTCATCACAGATGTATCACTCCGAAAGCATTAGCCACTGCAGATACCAGAATGATCAGGCAGAACAGAGGGCACAGCCATTTTATCATAAAATGAAAGATTTTTTTCCTGACGAACTTCGCGCCGCCCAAAGTCACTTCTTCGTCTACCACATCAAGTCCGATGACTTTTGTCACGAGAAGGCAGGTAGCTATTGCAGCTAGCGGCATAATGACTGAGTTCGTGATGAAATCAAAGAAATCCAGAAACTGCATTCCGATTATCTTTACGTCAGCCAGGATTCCGTAGCCTAAAGCTGAAAGAGTTCCGAGGCCAAGCATTACAGCTCCTATCACGAGAGTCGACTTCTTTCTGCTCCACTTCAGCTCATCCTCTAAGGTAGAAACTGCTGATTCCATCAGCGCTATGGATGAAGTCAGCGCTGCAAAAAGCACAAGCAGGAAAAATAAAAGTCCGAAAGCTCTTCCTGACGGGAATGACGCAAAGGTCTTCGGCATCGTAATGAACATAAGCGACGGACCGGCATCTAAGTTCTTTCCGGCATCCGAGCCCGAAAATGCAAACACCGCCGGGATTATCATAAGTCCCGCCAGGAATGCGATGAGCGTATCGAATATCTCTACCTGGTCGGTACTCTCTTCTATAGAGACTTCTTTTTTCATGTAGCTTCCAAAAGTGATCAGGATTCCCATGGCGATAGAGAGCGAGTAAAACATCTGCTGCATCGCCGTGACTATGGTCATCCAGGAGAAACGCTTCGTACTAGGAACCAACAGGTACTTAATTCCCGCTCCGGCGCCAGGTCTCGTCATCGTATAGACACAGATCACGGCAGCCAGAACCACTAGTATCGGCATCAGTATCTTCGATACTCTCTCGATTCCGCTCTGCACTCCCATATATACTATAACAGTCGTAAGAAGCGCGAATATGATAAACCAGATCTCCGGAGTCGCACCGCTGATAAAATCTGAAAAATATCCGTCTGTCGCTATTTTTTTTGCAGGCTTTGTGATGTAATCGAACAGATACTTTATGACCCAGCCACCAATAACCGAATAGTAAGGCACTATAAGCATAGGAACTATCGCGTTTATCCAGCCGCCAAACCTATAGCTTTTCTTCTTTGAAAAATGGGCAAAGGCCCCGACAGGACTCTTCTGGCTCATCCTGCCTATTGCTGTCTCCGCCATTATCATCGTGTAACCGAAGGTAGCCGCCAGAATGATGTAAGTTATCAGATAGGTTCCTCCGCCGTACTTCGCGCACAGATACGGGAACCTCCAGATATTCCCCAGACCAACAGACGCTCCCGCTGCCGAGAGCACAAAACCGAGCTTTCCAGTAAAGCTTGCCCGCTTCTTCATTGTAAAAATTCCTTTCTATTTTTAACTAGACGTGAAATTATTTTAACATTCACAAGATGAAAATTCAATGACTGTACACGAATATAGGCGATTATAATGTATTGACATAAATACAATACTGGTACTTGACTTTTGAAAAAATAAGAGTAAGATATAAAGCATAAACAGTAATGATTATTATTACTGATAAGGAGTCAAAAACTATGAAGAGATTTTCAAAACGACGGCAATGCATCCTTGATAATCTCGAAAGCAGAACTGATCATCCTACTGCTGAGATGGTTTATTCCTCAGTTCGTGAAGAGATCCCGAATATCAGTCTTGGAACTGTCTACAGGAACTTAAAGGACTTAGCGAGTGATTATCAGATTCTCTCGTTCACCCAGAACGGTAAGGAGCACTTCGACGGGAATAACCACCCGCACATTCATGTGTGCTGCCACCTCTGCGGGAAGATTGAGGACCATCCATTAAATCCATCGCTTTTCGAGCCTGCGAACGATCCATCTTTTGAGATCACGAATGTCATTGTCCAGGGCATCTGCAGTGACTGCGCTAAAAAGCAGTCTGGTAATTGATATCTGCTCCCATCGGGAGTTCTGATATAGTAACAAAGGTATGTATTTTTATTTTATTTTCAGGAGGTAACTATTATGGCAAAGTGGGTATGCAGCGTATGCGGTTATGTTTATGAAGGAGACGAGCCACCAAAGGAGTGCCCTGTATGTAAGGCTCCTAGCGACAAGTTCGTAAAGCAGGAAGGTGAAAAGACCTGGGCTTCTGAGCATGTAGTCGGTGTAGCAAAGGATGCTCCGGAAGACATCAAGGCTGACCTTCGTTCGAACTTCGAGGGCGAGTGCTCTGAGGTAGGTATGTATCTCGCTATGGCTCGTGTAGCTTATCGTGAGGGATATCCAGAGATCGGTCTTTACTATGAGAAGGCTGCTCATGAAGAGGCTGAGCACGCTTCCAAGTTCGCTGAGCTTCTCGGCGAAGTAGTTTCTGACTCTACAGAGGAGAACCTTCGTGTCAGAGTCGATGCTGAGAACGGTGCTACCAATGGAAAGACAGACCTCGCTAAGCGCGCTAAGGCTGCAAATCTCGACGCTATCCACGACACAGTTCATGAGATGGCTCGTGACGAAGCAAGACACGGCAAAGCATTCGAAGGTCTTCTAAAGAGATACTTCGGTAAATAATAACAGCTGAGTTTTCTATTAACAGGCAGCTCCCCGGCGTTACCGCCGGGGAGCTGCCTGTTTTATATCATATAATAAATTAAAGTAATTCCCCGGAAGGCTCTCCATCATCCCATGTAATAACTCCATGAAAAATGACTGGATGATCAAATACTTGTTCATCCTTTAACGGAGTAAAAGCAGGTCCATTAGTGCTTTAAAATAAGCATCAGATGTACATCTTCCCCACTTTTTTCCATCTTCTTAAGAGACAAATGACACGCGTCGTTTAAGTGTGAGACGCCTTTGCCTTCGACTATGGTCTTTGCTCTACCGCCGAGGATCAGTGGCGCGATGAACAGGTGGAGTTCGTTTACAAGACCGGCTTCAAGCATCGATGCATTGATGGTTCCGCCGCCTTCGAGAAGGATGCTGTCTATTTCCATCTCTCCTAGTTTCTTCATTATACAGTGAAGTCCCGGCTCGCCATTTTTTAGCGGAGCTCTTAAAATCGTAACGCCCTTATCACTTAAGGCCTGCGCTTTTTCACTATCGGCATTTTCAGAACAGAATACTATCGTAGGAATCTCAGCGGCTGTTCTTACCAGCCTGCTTTCCATAGGAAGTCTCAGGCTTTTATCGCAGATGATCCGGATAGGATTTCTCCCGCCTTCAGGCAGCCGGCAGGTCAGCATCGGATCGTCGGCGAGCGCCGTTCCTATCCCTATCATAATGCCCTTGTATTTGTTTCTCATCCGCATTACTTCACGTCTGCTCTCCTCATCTGAGATGTACTGTGACTCGCCTGTCACCGTGGCTATTTTTCCGTCGAGCGACTCAGCGCACTTCATCACGACATACGGCGTCTTCGTGGTGATATAGTGAAAAAATACCGGGTTTAATTCATCGCACTCATCCTTTAAAAAGTCTTCAACTACTTCCACACCGTGTTCTTTTAAAAAAGCTGCGCCTTTTCCATGCACCAGCGGATTTGGGTCACGCGAGCCGATAATAACTTTCGAGATGCCTTCCTCTACCAGCGCCTCCGTACATGGCGGCTGATGTCCGTGATGACAGCATGGTTCAAGCGTCACATAGATAGTAGAACCACGCAGGTCTTTGCCATTTTCCTTTGCAGCTTTTATAGCATTGCGCTCGGCGTGAAGACTGCCGTATCGCAGATGAGCCCCTTCTCCGATGATCTCTCCGTCTTTTACTATGACAGCACCGACCAGCGGATTTGGGTTCACGCCTCCCTCTCCCCTGTGGGCGAGCTCTATGGCCCGCCTCATGTATTCCTCATCTGTCATTTTTATATCTGCCTCATCAGATCAACCATCTCTATCGCTGATGTCGCGCAGTCGTATCCCTTGTTCCCGGCCTTGCTTCCGGCACGCTCCACAGCCTGCTCTATATTATCAGTTGTGATGACACCGAAGAGTACTGGAACTCCGGTCTCGAGTGAAGTCTGGGCGATTCCCTTTGAGACTTCATTGCAGACCATCTCATAGTGAGAAGTCGAACCTCGGATAACTGCACCGACACAGATCACAGCGTCGTATTTTTTTGAGAGAGCCAGACGCTTAGCTATGACTGGGATCTCGAATGCTCCCGGGACCCACATGGCTGTGATATTTTCTTCCTTTACGCCGTGACGAATGAGACCGTCCAGCGCCCCGCCTAACAGTTTGTTTACGATTATCTCGTTAAACCTCGATGCCACAATGGCCACCTTCATGTTCTCGTCTGCGACTAATTTACCTTCCAGTGTCTTTACTTCGTACATCTGAATGCCTCCTGTACTTAAATTCTGGTTAAATTATTTCCTTAAATAAATGTCCCATCTTGTCTCTCTTGGTCCGCAGGTATTTCGCATCGTACTTCTGCGGAGCGATCTCTATCGGAACTCTCTCAGTTATAGAAAGTCCGAAGCCTGAAAGTCCATAGACCTTCTCAGGGTTATTAGTTAAAAGCCGAAGAGAATGTATCCCTAAGTCTTCGAGTATCTGAGCTCCGACCCAGTATTCTCTTAAATCTGGCGCGAAGCCCAGCATCACGTTTGCTTCGACTGTATCAAAGCCCTGTTCCTGAAGCGCGTAGGCTTTTATTTTATTAAGAAGGCCAATGCCTCTTCCCTCCTGCCTCATGTACAGGAGAACTCCTCTGCCTTCACTATCTATCATCCTCATCGCGTTGTGAAGCTGGTCACCGCAGTCACATCTGAGAGAACCGAAGCAGTCTCCGGTCAAACACTCTGAATGGACTCTGCAGAGCACTTCATTTCCATCTCCTAAGTCTCCCTTTACGAGCGCCACATGGTGTTCACCTGTGATGTCATTCTGATAACCGTGCATGATGAAATCACCGTACTTTGTCGGGAGCTTCGCAGTAGCCACTCTTACCACATGCTTGTCATGGATCCGGCAGTAGTCTTTCAGCTGCTTTATAGTGATAAATGTAAGCCCGTGTTCCTTTGCGAACTTTATCAGTCCGTCGCGTCTCATCATGTGTCCATCTTCTGCCATGATCTCACAGCAGATGCCGCATGGTTTAAGACCCGCATGCCTTAAGAGGTCTACTGTAGCCTCAGTGTGTCCGTCGCGCTCCAGGACTCCGTTCTTTTTTGCGATAAGAGGAAAGACGTGTCCCGGCCTTCTGAAATCGCCAGGCACACTGTTCTCATCCGCGAGCTTATTCATCGTGATCGCGCGCTCTTCTGCTGAAATGCCTGTCGTGGTCGTGATGTGGTCACACGATACAGTAAAGGCTGTCTCATGGTTATCAGTGTTATTTACGACCATCGGATCCAGTCCCAGGCGCAGGGCATTTTCTGCTGACATAGGTGTGCAGATAAGACCCTTCGCGTAGCTTGCCATGAAGTTTATCGATTCAGTCGTCGCGAACTGCGCCGCCTGGATCAGATCGCCTTCGTTTTCTCTGTCTTCATCATCGGAGACCATTATGATCTTTCCATGCTGCAGGTCAGATAATGCCTCTTCCACTGTGTTGTGATCAAATTCTTCTTCCATAAAGCTTCCTTTCAGGCCAGTTTTTCAAGCATCTCATATGTAAGGCCGTGGCTTTCATTTTTTTTAGCTAAAAAATGCTCCACGTATTTACCTATCATGTCATTCTCCAGATTCACCTTATCTCCGGCATGCAGCAGGCCGATATTCGTGACTTCTCTGGTGTGCGGGATCACTTCGATGGAAAAATCATCTGGAGAAACTTCCGCCACAGTAAGTGAGATCCCGTTCACTGTCACCGATCCTTTTTTTACGATCAGATCCTTTATATGATCATCACACGTAAAAGTGTACAGATACGAATCGCCATCTTTTTCTATTCGCTTTACTGTCCCGACGCCGTCCACATGGCCTGCCACTATGTGTCCTCCGAGCCTGTCACCTACCCGTATCGCTCTCTCGAGATTTACCTTATCGCCGGCATGACGGCTGCCCAGTATCGTATATCTGAGCGTCTCTTCTGATACATCCGCCAGAAAATAATCACTTCCGAATTCTGTAGCGGTAAGACATACACCGTCGACACAGATAGAGTCTCCGAGTTTTGAATCTTCGAGGACTTTATCAGCTTTTATATTAAGCACTCTGCCTCCACCTGTATCTGTTATTTTTCTTATAGTGCCGGTTTCCTCTGCTATTCCTGTAAACAAAGATAAGTCTCCTTTCGTCGCAATGCGCCCGCGATGCGTTCGCAGTCCCTGCGTGACTGCTCATCCGCGCTTTCGCGCTAATAATGAAAAAACCCTGAACCACATTTGCAAGCAGACTTGCAAACACAATTCAGGGCATAACCATTAGCCATTAGCATCTATTTACAAAACAAAAGTCCTGGGAAAAATCCCAGGACACTGTAAACAAACACTTTATCTATGAAACTCATTCTTCCATCCAGACTATACTGTCGGCCCCGGAATCTCACCGGATCATGCCAAAAGGCTCGCGGGCTTTACCGCCGGTAGGGAATCGCACCCTGCCCTGAAGAGTTATTTAGTTGTAACGTCTTTTCTTTCTTTTCAAAGACAAATGCATTATAGCACTTGCTGTATATTTATGCAACAGCGAATTTCTGTACGCTGTTTCTGAACTCATCTGCGTCCTTTGACTGGCAGATGACCATGGCCTTCTTATTCAGGGCGCAAGAAATAACACCCAGGAGAGACTTGGCATCCAGATAAGCTGCACCGGTCTTAAGATCTATATCGTAATCGAAGCCGGATGCAATTTTTACGAATTCTTCTGCGTCCTTAGGACTATGTAAGCGAATCATAAACTTCATAAAAAACACCTCTTCATTATACTTTGTTTACAGTGATCGGTGAAAACTATTTCTTGCGAAATCGTTTCCTCAAATCTTTTCATACGATAATACCACTTTTTTTTCAGAAGTCAATGAAAATTTTCTAAACCTGTGTTCTTTTTAAAATCCAAAAATTCGCCAAAATCAGCAAAGTTTCCTCTAGTTCAATTGTTTATAGGGCTCCAGTTCCATACCGTCAAAAGAGTGTGCTCCGTTGTAAACTGCGAGTGTCTGGTCTAAAAGAGGGAAAAGCATGACAGCCCCTGTCCCTTCTCCAAGACTTATGTCTGCATGGATCACCGGCTTTAATCCCAGTTCTTCTATGATGACTCCGGACATTTTCTCCCGGCCGGAGTTTGAAGCTATGATAGTATCTTTCACTCCGGGGCAGAGTCTTTCGGCAAGTAATGCCGCCGTAAGGCTTACGGCTCCGTCTGCTACTGTTGGTTTGTGGTACAATGCTCCCCCGATAAAAGCTCCTGTCATGGCTCCTATCTCTGTCCCGCCTATCCTGGCTAATAACTCTAAAGGCTCTTCACCGTGATGTATCTGACTTTCTATGACGCTCTTTTTGAATAAAAATCCATCATTGTCCAGACCTGCTCCCCTGCCTGTCACCTGATCTGCAGTTAAATTAAGTAATGACGCAGTGATTATCGAAGCACAGGTAGTATCGGCTATTCCCATCTCGCCGACTGCTATTATGTCAGCATCAGTTTCCTTCACTTCGTGAGTTCCAGCTTCGATACTTTTTTTAGCCTGATCTACAGTAAGCGCTGGTTCCTTTAGAAAATTCTTCGTACCATGGACTACCTTGCGGTCTATTATCTTATCAGAGTGAGTCTCGTCCTTTATCCCGACATCGATGCACTTTACAAAAGCTCCTGCGACAGCAGCCATTTTATTTACCGAGCTTTTTCCTTCGGCGAGCTCATCAGCTACCATGGCTGTGACCGTACTGTCACTCTGTGAGACTTTTGTTTCTGAAATCCCGTTATCACCACAGAAAATCAGGACACTCTTTTTAGCTAAATTAACCTCGGGATTTCCGGTAATTCCCGCTATCTGCACTACTATGTCTTCCATAGTGCCAAGTCCGTGAAGCGGATGAGCTATAGAATCCCAGTGCTTTCTGGCCTGCTGCATTGCCTGATTGTCGATATATTTTTCCATGTACTTTTCTTTGCCCTACCTCTCCGTCATTTTTTCTGCCTGTTTACGACTATGATCCCTAGGGAAACGAGTATCAGCGAAAAAAGTGCCGAAAGCCTGAATGCCTGTGAATACTCGCCTAAAATAACGGCTGATAGCAGGACTCCGATAACCGGGTTCATAAATCCGAAAACAGATATACGGCTTACCGGGTTATATTTGAGCAGGAGTCCCCAGAGCGTATAGGCGCAGGCTGATATAAATGCCATATAGGTAAGTAGCAGGTAGCCTGCTGCCCCGGCCGTAGAGAAACTCAGGTGCCCTCCTGCACAGGCACCACCTATCGCAAGTATCAGACCGCCAAGCATGAACTGATAGCCGGAAAGCGCTACGGTATCTTCATCGGCTGACCATCTTTTTATAAGAGAAGATGAAAATGCCGCGAGCAGTGCCGAGATAAGCACGAAGCCCTCTGCCTGAAGCGTAAAATGTACCTCAAGTGAAGCACCGTTTAACTGAACTAAAATAACTCCTACGAAGCCTAGGATGCAGCCGGCTATTTTTCTGAGAGTGAGATTTTCTGTTCTGAAGATAAGCGCTGCGATAAGTATCGCAAAGAAAGTATTCGACGCTTCTATTATAGATGAGCTGACTCCTGTCGCATGAGCAAGTCCTATATAAAAGAAGAAATACTGTCCAGCCGTCTGGAACATCGAGAGTCCAAACACCTTTGGTATGCCTCTGACGCTCACTCTAAGAACCCGTCTGTTGATCAGGCTCCCTGCTATTATGACCATGACCCCGGCGAAGAAAAATCTGATCCCCGCGAAGAGGATCTGCGAAGCCGCGTCATCCGACGGTACTTTAAAAAGCGCATAGCCTGACTTGATGCATGGAAACGCACTTCCCCATAAAAAGCAGCAGATGAATGCGAAAAGGATCACTACAGGTGTCTTTGTCCAGAATGAATTTTTTTCCGTATTATTTTTACTCATGCGTATAGTTTATCAGTTTACGGTCTAAAAGGCAAAAACGAGTCGAGAACTGATATGTATATAGATTAAATTAACTAAACCAGCCCCGGGCTCACCGCCCGGGGCTTTTGTAAACTGAAAATGCTTATTTATGATCCAGGAAAAATAAGCTCTACTTTAAACAGATCACCGTCTATAGTGACATTAAACTCTCCACCCATCAGCTCAGTCAGGTTCTTTGCGATCGAGAGACCTAAGCCCGACCCTTCAGTGGTGCGTGAGATATCTCCCCTTACAAATCTCTCTGTCAGCTCGTCGGCAGTTATATGAAGCCGCTCTGATGAGATGTTCCTGAATATGATAGTTATCTTTGAATCCTTCTCGTCCAAGTCCACATATGCCCTAGTTCCAGGCTGCGAGTATTTATACATATTCCCGAAAAGATTCTGGAACACCCTGCCTAAATAATTCGGGTCTGCGATAATAGACGCGCTGTCGTTCTCCGTACCTGAAGTCTCAAGGGTTATATCCTTTGCTTTTAGCTTCTCCTGATATTCACCTGCCATCATGTCTATGACAGTTCCAGCATTTATTATTTCAGGATGCATTACGAGCTTGCCGCTCTCAGCCTTGCTCGCATCTATCAGGTCGTTGATCAGTTTTTTTAGCTTAGAACTCTGTTTTTTAAGTACCTCTAAATACTCTTTTTTCTGCTCAGAAGTCACATCAGGTTTTGACAGAAGGTCCGTGTAGTTTATTATCGAAGTAAGTGGTGTCCTGATGTCGTGAGATACGTTCGTGATGAGCTCGGTCTGCATTCTCTCTGACTTAAGCCTCTCATCGACTGCTGAGTCTATGGCATCACCTATGGAGTTAAGGTCATCCTGCACCTGCTTTATGTCTACCGGGAGCTCCTCAGTTCCAGCCTTGTATGAGAGCTCTCCCGAAGCTATTTTTGCAGCTGAGGTCTTTACGACTGCAAAGCTTCTTACAATCCTTCCAAGAGCGTGGTGCTTTATAAACTCCTTTACTATAAAAATAGCCAGAGCTAAAATGACACCTGTCACATATCCGTCCCAGACGGTAAGGACTGCCAGAATCCCTAAGAATACATTTATAGCCAGATCTGTAAAGTAATATATCTGTCCTCTGCGGTTTAGATCAGCGACTGTTCTTTTCTTAGCTTCGTTTTCCTTTACTTTTGCCGCTGCCTTAGGGATCAGTGCTATCAGCTTATAGATCACTGTATTCTTCCAGAACTTCCCGAGCTTTACATTTACTGCCCAGGAGTACAGGTAGATGGCCGTTACAGGCACCACCAGATAAGAGATAGGTAAAATGATCAGAAGGGCTTCAGGGGAATCCATATCAATATCAGACGTATCTGCTCCTATACAAATAGCTGCAAGAGCTGCAAACATCGCGAGAATGTAGATAAAAAATCCTAGATCGAGAGGAATTCTGGCAAAACCTCTTCTCTCTATGTAGTCAGTGTCGGTTAATTTTCTTATATTCCATTCCTTTTCAGGGTGAACAGGCACTGCTACATGGCCTGCTGCCCTAAGGAATAAAATGACACCTGTCACAAAACAGATGATGCCCGCTATGATACCAATTATCGCAAGAACACAGGCTACATGAATATTGGCAGCTGCCGGAGCTATCCGGTTAAACAGGTCATTTTTCGCAGAAAGCTTATCTGGAATTATCGAGACGACAGTGTAGGTGTTCATCCTGCCAGTGCGCAGATCATAGCTGTACTGGGCTCCGTTAAAGTACGTCATCTGAGCCTGCGCGCTCGCGCTGTCGAGAAGCTCTATGTCTCTCTGATATACGATGTGCTTCTGGTTTGGATTTCTCGAGCTTGCGTATTTCCCGCTCAGTCCGTATAACTCTATAGAATACGTATACTCCTTTGGCTTGGTGATTTCGCTGTTTTTAAATGTCTCTACGGCATCTTTTTTCATCTCATCAAAGGTCATCTGAAATGGGTCGTATTCCGCATAGACAGAGTCATTTTTAAATACCACCCTTGCATATACATTCTTTGCCGTAGCCTGCACCAGGGTTTTGGTTTTCCCAACGGGATCATCTATCAGATACAGGCCTTTCTTTTTAGGATTAAGCCCGACCCGGTCTATCGCTACATCATCAGCACTCCCGAACCATTCATTTATAGAGGCATACCCTTTTCTGTAAGGCCATTTGAGAAAGGAGTTATCGTAGCTTAGAGAGTAGGTCATCTTATCAGACCAGATATAGGTGTCATACCTGAATGAGCCTTTCAGTGATTTCCGATCGATCCTGTGATCATCCAGAGCTTCATACTCTTCATCTGTCAGGTTCTTATCAACTACTTCTGCCGTCGCCGGAAGCTCATCCTTATTCGATATAGTTTCCATCAGTTCTTTGCCACTGATGCCCTTTATGATCATATAGTGGAAGTTAGAATTCTTATAGTCCAAATCCTTACTGTCACCAGTCAGAGCTGCTACCGAATACAGATCTATTGCGTCATTGGTAAAAGTATTTTTTAAGGTCTTCCGGCTCTGACCTACATAGTCGCTGAAGAGTACTGCAGTTACTATGCCTGCTGCCAGAAGCAGATAACCTATGGTCGTCAGGATATAGAGCCAGGCCTTATATCCGGTTTTGGTTCTTTTACTTTTTTTAGCCTCTTTATCCATTGTTTCCTCCGATTTTGTAACCCCGGCCCCAGACCATTACTATGTATCTCGGGTCAGACGGGTTTATCTCTATTTTTTCACGCAGGTGCCTTATATGGACGGCGACTGCATTCTCCTGTCCGCACGGGTCCTCGTGCCAGACTTCCCTGATGATGTCCTTCGGTGAGAATACTTTTCCCTGATTTCTCATCAGAAGTCTCAGGATATCGTACTCCGTAGGAGTGAGCGATACTTCCTCTCCGTCAACCGTAAGGCGCTTCTCGCTGTCGTTTAAGCAGAGACCTCCGCAGTAGAGGTTATTATCAGCGTTCTGGTTCATACCTCCAGCGCCTCCGAGTATCTGGTAGCGTCTTAAAGCACTTTTTACTCTGGCTAATAACTCTACCGGATTGAACGGCTTGGTCACATAGTCGTCTGCTCCGACGTTAAGTCCGAGGATTTTGTCAGTGTCCTCGGCTTTCGCCGTAAGAAAAATGACCGGCACATTTGAAAATTTCCTGATCTCTGTCATCGCCTCTATGCCATCCATGACTGGCATCATCACATCTAAAAGCACCAGGTCGCATTTGCCGAGACGCACTATATCCACGGCGTCAGCCCCGTTATAAGCCTTTATCGTGTCATATCCGTCACTTTTTAAATAAATGCAGATAGCGTTAA